>ERZ825324.3198-NODE-3198-length-15620-cov-4.501317_pt1 | contig 15620 bp, 10 predicted proteins | sample MGYA00519859_ERZ825324 | MGnify/ENA primary metagenome ERZ825324 (study PRJEB31778, sample SAMEA3449198) | human gut metagenome | biome: human gut; feature: human-associated habitat; material: faeces | place: United Kingdom | collected 2010/2012 ... | reverse complement strand
CTACCTCGGCAACCCGGTGCAGCGCCCGATGGTGCATGGCCGTCACGAGGAGATCGCCCACCGCGTCAAGCACATGGCCGGCGAGACCGGGCATGTCACGCTCGCCGACGGCGAGACGCGCGAATGGTTCGAGGAGACCAAGTAAGCATCACCGATCATGAGAAGGCGGGCCTGCGGGTCCGCCTTCTCGTTGTGTCCTACGTTTGTATGGTCCTTTGTTTGCGTAATTTGGGACAGCCGAAGGCGCCTATCTGTCCCTTCTTACGCAGGCGTTTTCATTTGCGTAATTTGGGACATCCAAGTGCCCAAATCTGTCCCTTTTTACGTAAGGGGAGGTGTTACGCAGGGGAGATGCAGGGTACGCAAGCGAACGAACGCGAGTCGATGGGGCACATATCGCATCAACGGCACATATACGGGACGCATCTACCACGTGTACCGAGGCGTATCCACCACATATGCTTGGATGGCAGGGAAGGAGCTGGCATGGCAGAGGCTGCAAATATGAATGATTCCGCGAACGGCACGTGGCGAAGCACGGGGAAGCCGAGACTGCACGACTTTGCGGCCGGTGAGACGGGGCGCGGGCCGGCGATCCCGACGCCGATGTCGAACAATCCGAAGCCTGGTCAGTGGACGAATCGCATGAGTCACAACATGATCGCCGACTACAAGCGCTTCCTCATGACCGACGGCGAAGGCATCCGCTGCTCGCTGTACGTCTCCGGCTGCCCGTTCCACTGCGTGGAGTGCTACAACTCGTCAATCTGGGATTTCCAGGCCGGTCACGAATACAACGACAAGCTCGAGGCGCAGATCATGGACGACCTGGCGCAGAGCTTCGTGCAGGGCATCACGTTCCTCGGCGGCGAACCACTGCTCAACACCGGCGTGCTGCTGCCGCTCGCGCGCAAGATCCGCGAGCGTTTCGGCCATACGAAAGACATCTGGTGCTGGACCGGCTACACATGGGAGGAGCTCATGCGCGACGGCGAGACGCAAGACAAGCTCGACCTGCTTCATGAAATCGACATTCTCGTTGACGGCCGCTATATCAAGACGTTGCACGATTCACTGCTGCAGTTCCGCGGTTCGCGCAACCAGCGCATTCTCGACGTGCAGGAGTCGTTCAGGCAGGGCAAGCCGGTGGTGTGGGCGAAACTGCACGACCAGGAGCGTTTCATTCCCGAAATCTACGGCAAGGAGCGTGCCGCCGGCGAAGGCGACGCCAGCTAGTCCGCTTTCTGCGCCTGCCGGTCAATCCACGCGTTCACCGCGTTCGTCGCCTCGTCGAGCGTGGCCTGCGCCGCCTTGTAATAGCGAGAATCCTTGATGCCCGACTCGTCGAATTTCTCCTGGGCGAGGTCGAGCGCCGCTTCGAATCCTGCGGTGAGCTGCCTACCGACCGCGGAATCCGCATACCGCTGCTTGAGCGTGTCGAGCAGCGCGCGCCCCTGGTCTATGGCCTCCTGCAGATTCCTCTTGGCCTGCGCGACGTCCTCGGTATCGGAAGACGCCGCAGATTCCGACTCGTCGCCAGTGTTATCTGTGTCTGCAGAGGCACCGCGCACGATCTGCGCGGTCGATTTGCGCAATGATTCGGTTGCACTGTTCAGCGTGTTCGCCACGAGATTGAGCTGTATGATCGTCGCGTTCGCCGCACACCCCTGCTGTGCCACGGTGCCCTCCGCCGCGCTCGCCGCATCGGCTGCCGCGTCGAGAATCTTGTCGACGCCGAGCGCATTACGCACCAGCTTCTGCAACGCCGGCGAATCGCTCGTCGTGTCAAGCAGCGCCTTGCGTGCCTCGCTGAACTCGCTGACCGCCGTCTGGCAGCGCGCATACGCCTCGTCATGCTTGTTCTTGTAGATGATGCCGCCGACCACGCCGCCCACGATCGCCACCACGGTGATGATTGCCACGACTACAGGCCACCTCCTCCTACGCTTGCCTCCATCCCCGCTCTCTGGTTGATAATTCGCCTGCTGATAGGAGGGCGCCTGATAACTCGGCGGCGCATACCCCTGCTGCATTGGAATCTGCGTGGTGGGCATGTCAATCCGCTGCGTCGGTCGCTCGACGTTGGAATCGCTCATCGTGCACCTCGTTTCAGTCGAAGAATCTGCAATCATCTTACCTATAATCAGATGTGCAGATTCCTACGCCGCAACGAGTGTGGGAGACTCACGCGAACAGGATGAGGGCCACGAGCAAGGCGATGAGCGTGAGGGCGGGGAAGAAGATTTGCTTGATGGCAGCCGAATGCTTGTCTGGCGCGGTGCACAGCAGCACGAGCGCGGCGCAGAACATCGAGGCGGAGCCGGCGGTCATGAGTGTCACGCCTACCACGGTCACGCCGCACCATAGGACGATGGCGCCGCCAATGGACATGATGGCCAGAAACAGGTTGTAGAAGCCTTGGTTGAAAGCCATTTCCTTGGTCTGTTCAGCTTCGTCGGCACCCATCGAGAAGGTCTCTCGGGTGCTGCGTGACGTCCACAGGAACGATTCCATCACGAAGATGTAGACATGCAGCAGGCCCGCCAGCATAGCGAAGATGGAGGCCGTGATCAATGCGGTGTTCATTGCTTGTCTCCTTCGTCGGCTTCCTTTGCGGCTTGCTTCGCAGCTTCTATGGCGGCCAAATACTCTTCCGCTGAACCCCCTACGGCGGCGACGTCGTCTGGCGTGGCCATGCCGTTGTTCGCCAGCGCGTCCTTCTTGATTTTCACCTGCATGCGGCGCTCGGCCGAGGCGCTTTTGAGGAATAGGAACATGGCGGCGGCCAGTGTGAACACCAGCATGGCCGGCGGCCAAATGGTCAGTGTGATCATTATGCCCACGATCTTGATTGCGAGGTCCCAGGACAACACATTGCCAGCCACCAAGCTCGTCGAATACGGGATGAGCGAGCAGAAGAACAATAGTGTGATGCTCGTCCACAACACCGGCTGGTCGACGAGCTTAACGCCGCTCCATTCGATGTGCAGGTGCACCCACATCGATCCCAGCCAGAAGAACGAGAACGCGTAGGCCAGAAACTGCGGCCACAACTTCCCGAATCCCGACCACGTCAGCGGATCCGGTTTATCCAAATCCAACACGAGAATCGTCATGATGATGGCCAGCACCGCATCGGTGAACGCCACCACTCGTTCCTTGCTCATCGCACACTCCCAGACCCTGCGACTGCCTATCATCTCTCCATCTTAGCCTATCCTCCCGCAGCCCGCTCCTGACTATTCTCACTGCTTATTTCCACGCAGATTTCCACACCTGCGCACACGGTGTGGAAAACCGACAAACCATGCCGAATGTCGTGACCATCGGTAGGGACGATTCGGTAGAATAGTGAGATTATGGCTGCCAGCACGCGAGAAAACAGAGCTCCCGCTTCCGGCATGCCAACCAAACTTGAATACCGCACGAAACACGAGGTAATGATGGCTTCTCTGGTGCAAGAACCTTCGTCGATCTCTCAGACCCTCAACACCGAACCACGCCCGCTGCGCATAGGTCTGGACATCGGCTCGACCACGGTCAAGGCGGTCGTGCTAGACGATTCCGACTCCCTCGATGCCACCCTGTTCGCAGATTACCGTCGTCATCATGCGAACGTGCGCGCGACGATGGAGGGATTGTTGCGTGACATCCGTGCCCATCTCGCCGAACTGGGTCGCGCAGATGAGCCCGTGCGCCTGGCCATCACCGGTTCGGGCGGTTTGGCGCTCGCCGATGCCGTGCATGTGCCGTTCGTGCAGGAGGTGATCGCGGAGACGCGCGCAATCGACGAGGCGATCCCGCAGGCGGATGTGATCATCGAACTCGGTGGCGAGGACGCGAAGATCACGTACCTGAAGCCGACCCCCGAACAGCGCATGAACGGCTCGTGTGCGGGTGGCACCGGCGCGTTCATCGACCAGATGTCGACGCTGCTCGACACCGATGCCGCCGGTCTCAACGAGATGGCGAAGTATTACCAGACGCTGTACCCAATCGCATCGCGCTGTGGTGTGTTCGCAAAGACGGACCTGCAGCCGCTCATCAACGACGGTGCTGCCAAGCCCGATCTTGCCGCGTCGATCTTCACCGCCGTGGCCACGCAGACGATTGCCGGCCTGGCTTCGGGCCGTCCCATTCACGGCACCGTTGTGTTCCTGGGAGGCCCGCTGTTCTTCATGAGCGAGCTGCGGGAGGCGTTCCGCCGTGCACTCGATGGCAAGGTGGACGAGTTCATCACCCCGACCGACGCGCACCTGTATGTCGCCTACGGTGCGGCGCTCGCCGTTGGCGAGCCCGGCCAGATCGAACATGCCGACGAGTACCCGGCACGGTCGCTCGACGACATTATCAATGCATTGGAGGATCTGAAGAACCTGCCGTCGAACACGGCCACGATGCCGCCGCTGTTCGACACCGCGGCCGACCGTGACGCGTTCAATGCGCGTCATCACCGTGAGCATGTGCATGTGGGCACGCTCGAGGGAGCCCGTGGCCCGCACTTCCTGGGCATCGACGCCGGTTCCACGACGATCAAGGCGACCTTGGTCAACGATGACCGCGAGATCGTGTGGTCGTCGTATGCGACGAACGATGGCAGCCCGTTGACTGCGGCGATCGAGATCGTCAAACGCATCCAGTCCGAATTGCCGAGCGATGCCTGGATCGCACGTTCCTGCGCTACCGGCTACGGCGAGGGTCTGATCACGACCGGTCTCCATCTCGACGAGGGTGTGGTTGAGACGATGGCCCACTACCGTGGTGCCGAAATGGTGAGCCCGGGCGTCACCGCCGTCATCGACATCGGCGGCCAGGACATGAAGTATCTGGCGGTCACCGACGGCGTGATTGACTCGATCGCCGTCAACGAGGCCTGCTCGTCCGGCTGTGGGTCGTTCCTGCAGACCTTCGCGCGGTCGATGGGATTGACGATCGAGGAGTTCACTCAGGCGGCGCTCGCCTCCGAACATCCCGTGGACCTGGGGTCGCGGTGCACCGTGTTCATGAACTCGAGCGTCAAGCAGGCCCAGAAGGAAGGCGCGAGTATCGAAGACATCGCCGCCGGCCTGTGCTATTCCGTCGTGCGCAACGCACTGTACAAGGTCATCAAACTGCGCGATTCGGGCGAGCTCGGCAGCACGGTCGTGGTGCAGGGCGGCACGTTCCTCAACGACGCTGTGCTGCGCGCGTTCGAACTGCTCACCGAACGCGAGGTGACGCGCCCCAACATCGCCGGACTCATGGGCGCCTACGGCGCCGCGCTCACCGCGCGCATGCACTACGACGACATCGCCGACGACACGGACGGCGACACCGACGCCGCCGGCGTGCACGTGGCGTGCATCGACGGCGTGGACCACACCGTCTCGAGCATCCTGCACGGCACCGCCCTCGACGAGCTGTCGATGACGACCGAACGCGACGTGTGCAAACTGTGCCAGAACCACTGCAAGCTCACCATCACCACATTCCACGACGGATCGCGCTATGTGACCGGCAACCGGTGCGAACGCGGCGGCGACGCCAAACGCAAACGCAGCGACCGGCCCAACCTGTACGATTTCAAATACAAGCGTGCCTTCGCCTACCGCCGTCTGACCGACAAAAAAGCCACGCGCGGCGAAATCGGCATACCCCGCGTACTCAACATGTACGAGAACTACCCGTTCTGGTTCACCCTGCTCACGAGCCTCGGATTCAAAGTCGTCATCTCCGGACGCTCCAACCACGAACTGTTCGAAACCGGCATCGAATCCATCGCCTCCGAGAACATCTGCTATCCGGCGAAACTCGTGCACGGGCACATCAAGTGGCTCCTCAACAAAGGCATCCGCACGATCTTCTACCCATGCGTCTCGTTCGAAGACGACCTGGTGCCAGAATCCGACAACCACTACAACTGCCCGGTCGTGGCGAACTACCCGGTGGTCATTGAAGCCAACATGCCCGAACTGCGCGCAGACGGCATACGGTTCATGCGCCCCTACTTCAACCTCTCCAAGCACAGCCTCATGGTCGACCGCATCGTCGAGGAATTCGCATGGGCCGGCGTGACGCGCGAGGAGGCCGAAGCAGCCGTCGCCGCCGCCTACGCCGAAGACACCGTGTTCAAACACGACGTGCAGCAGGAAGGCGTGCGCGCGCTCGCCTACATGAAGGAGCACAACTGCCGCGGCATCGTGCTCGCCGGCCGCCCCTACCACATCGACCCCGAAATCAACCACGGCATCCCCGAAACCATCTGCTCGCTGGGCATGGTGGTGCTCTCCGAGGATTCCATCTGCGAACTGCAGCCGGGGGAGAAGCTCAACCTCACCGAATTCCTTTCGGAAGGCGAAGCCGACCCGCGCTCCAAGAACGCCGCCGGATTCCGCCACGTAGGCGACCGCACAGTCACCAAGATGCCGTTGCGCGTCACCAACCAGTGGGCCTATCACTCCCGTCTGTACGCGGCCGCGCATTTCGTGGCCTCCTATCCGGGCCTCGAACTCGTGCAGCTCAACTCCTTCGGCTGCGGTCTCGACGCCATCACCACCGATCAGGTGGCCGAGATCCTGGCCGACAAGGCGGACGTGTACACGCTGCTGAAGATTGACGAGGTCTCCAACCTGGGTGCCGCCAAGATTCGACTGCGCTCGCTCAAGGCCGCCGTCGAGGAACGCGAAGCCAACAAGGCCCGCGAAGCCGCCGCGGCCAAGGCATCCCAGGCCGCCGCGACGAAGGCCGTGCAAGGCCCCAAGTCCACCGGCTTCCGCAAGACCGGCTCCACCGCGCCAACCCCCGGCCGCCAGATTCTGCTTGACAGCACCATGGCCGCCAACCCGAAGCTCACCAAGGCCATGCGCGCCGCCTCCAAGCGCGCCGCCGAACGCGACCTGCAGGCCGCAGTCGCCAGCAAGAACGGCACTTCGGACGGCACTACTGGTGTGACGAACGCCAAGAACGCCAAGAAGTCCGGCCACAACAACGCCACCATGTCCCGATACGCGCATCGTGAGAAGTTCGTCAAGGACATGAAGAAGAACTATACGATTGTCGGCCCTCAGATGAGCCCGATCCACATGTCCTTGGTCGAGGCGGTCATCCGCTCCGGCGGCTACAAGTTCGACATCCTGAAGCACGCGAGCCGCGGCGACGTGGAAACCGGCCTCAAATACGTGAACAACGACGCCTGCTACCCGGCCATCATGGTCATCGGCCAGCTTATCGGCGCGATTCAGGAAGGCAAGTACGATCCGGACAAGGTGGCGCTCGCCATCACCCAGACCGGTGGTATGTGCCGTGCGACCAACTACTTCGGCCTGATCCGCAAGGCTCTGGTCGATGCCGGCTACCCGCAGATTCCGGTCATCGCCATCTCCACCCAAGGCCTCGAAGACAACCCCGGCTTCAAGGCCACCGTGCCCCTGCTGCACCGTGCCATCAAGGCGCTGATTCTGGGCGACCTGCTCATGAAGTGCCTCTACCGCGTGCGCCCGTACGAAGTGGAGAAGGGCTCGGCCAACAAGCTGTACGAGCTGTGGGACACCATCGTGCGCGAAACCATCGAACACCACGGCTATTCCAAGACCGCCGCCAAGACGCCGGGCATCAGGAAGGGGTACCTGCCGTACAACGTGCTGGCCAAGGAGATCGTGAAGTCCTTCGACAATCTGCCGCTGCGTGACATCCCACGCAAGGTGCGCGTCGGCGTGGTCGGCGAGATCCTCGTCAAGTACCAGCCGGACGCCAACAACCATGTGGTCGACGTCATCGAATCCCAGGATTGCGAGGCCGTGGTGCCCGGCATCATGGAATTCATGACCACCCGCCCCTACATCACCGACTGGAACGAGAAGAACCTTGGCATGGGCGGCAACAAGACGCTCTACGCCCTGATGCGCAAGAGTCTCGATCTGTATAACGCGCCGATCAAGGCCGCGCTGGCCACATCGAACGGCAAGTTCAAGCAGGACGAGCCGATGCCTGAACTGGTCAAGAAGGCCGCCGAAGTCACCTCCATCGGCGTGCAGGCCGGTGAGGGCTGGCTGCTGACGGCCGAGATCCTGGAGCTCATCGAACAGGGCTGCCCGAACGTGATCTGCGCGCAGCCGTTCGCCTGCCTGCCCAACCACGTGACCGGCCGCGGCATGTTCGGCAAGATTCGTCGCCTGCACCCGGAAGCCAACATCGTTTCCATCGATTACGATCCGGGCGCTTCGGAAGCGAACCAGCTCAACCGCATCAAGCTGATGATCGCCGCCGCCAAGAAGGCCCACAACGCCAAGTTCGCCGAGGCCGGCGAGCCGCAGGGCTTTACCTCCGCGGACTGATTTATGCTCTGGCTCGTCCGCAATTAAGGACGAGCTTCGCTCGCGACATGCTGGTTCGCCTATCGGCTCACCCTCGCCTACGGACAGCCCACTGGGCTGTCCGCTTTACGGCTCGGCCTCTGTGAGGGGAGCTGTCGCGCAGCGACTGAGGGGAGTCTCTAGAGCGAGAAACCGGGCCGGAGCCTGCTATCGGTTTTTCGTATAGCGTATTGCGGGCTTTCGGGCACGCGCGCCGGCCGGCTCGAATACGATACAAAGCATGGTTACTCCCCGAATCAGTTACGCGCACCTGCTCGCCAAGCCGAACCCCAAGCACGTCGAAAGCCTACTCAAGTTCTTTGAGAACGGCCGCTCCCAGCGTGGCACCGGCGGCTTCGGCGTGGAGATCGAGCACCTGCCCGTGCACAACAGCGACGACACCGCCGTGACCTACTACGAGCCGAACGGCATGGAAGCGCTGCTCAAACGCCTCGCCCCCTACTATGACGAGGACAAGGAATACTGGGAGAACGGTCATTTGGTGGGACTCGCGCGCCCCGGTGTTGCCGTCTCGCTCGAACCCGGCGGCCAAGTGGAGACTTCAATCGGCATTCTGAAGAAGCCGTCCGACCTGAATACGTTGTATTCCAAGTTCCGTCGCGAGCTCGATCCGATTCTCGATGACCTCGACTTCCGCCTGATCAACTACGGCTACCAGCCCAAGTCCAGCTTCGCGGACGTGCCGGTCAACCCCAAGGATCGTTACGACGCGATGACCGACTATCTCGGCCGCGTTGGTCAGTTCGGCCCATGCATGATGCGTTGCTCCGCCTCCACCCAGGTCAGCATCGACTACGTGGACGAGCGCGATTCCATCGAAAAACTGCGGTTGGGCACCGTCATCGGTCCGATTCTGGCGTACTTCTTCCGCAACACCCCGTATTTCGAAGGTGAGACGAACCCATGGCCGTTGCTGCGCCAGCGCATGTGGGATTATCTCGACTTCCAGCGCACGAATGTGCTGCCGGGCCTGTTCGACCCGCGCTATGGGTGGGAGGATTACGCCATCGACGTGCTGTCCACGCCGCTCATGTTCGCTGACCTGACCCATACCCCTGAAGCTGTGGCTTCTGGAGCAAGCCCCAAGGAACTGCATCGCCCGGCGTTCCGTGAGAACGCGGGGGAGGTGTATCCAGACCGCGAACTCAACCCGTACGAGATCAACCACATCATCTCCACGCACTTCAATGACGTACGTCTGAAGAACTTCATCGAACTGCGTCACTGGGATTCACTGCCGATCGAGCGTGCCGAGCGTCTGACGGAGATTGTGTCCTCTCTGTTCTACGTGCCCGAGCATCGCGACCGCTTGGAAAGCTACTTCGAGGGCATCAGCGAGGAAGAGGTGTTCGAGGCCAAGGCCAACATTCAGGCCCACGGTCGCGAGGCTTCGCCATACGGCCAGCCGCTCGATTTCTGGAAGGAATTCCTGGGGCTCGAAGGCCTTTTGTCCGACATCCCCGGCGATCTGAAGCATCCCGACGTGTTCCAGGAGTAAGCGAAGAAGCATATACAGAAAAATCTATTGCGCGATATCGGTGTCGAAGGCATGACAGAATGTTTTGTTTTGGCACCGTTTTGCATATCCGGCCAAGGATATTGGATGTGGTTGCGCATGGGAGTGGGGAGAATGCGGATAGACTGGCGGATATGACAGCTGGGAATTCATTGCAGCATAAGCGTGTTCGCAAGTCGCCGGGGGAACGCCGGCAGGAAATTCTCGATGCCGCCGTGCGACTGATTTCCGAGCGTGGCTACAACGGTACTTCTGTGCAGGATGTGGCCGATGCGGTCGGTGTTACCAAGCAGGGAGTTTTGCGATATTTTCCTAGCAAAGATAACCTGCTTGCCGCGGTGTATCACGAGAATTACAACACGTTTGGCAGTGTGGAAGACTTCATGGCCTCCGGCCTGCCTGGTTCAGTGCCCGATGATTTCAGATTGCCCGCGTATCTGAGGTTCTTGGTACATTGCAATTCCACGCGACCCATGCTTGTTCAGCTGTTCTCGATATTGCAGGTCGAATCGTTCAATCCTGCGCATCCGTTACATGACGAGTTTGCCAATCGTCGGGATTCAATATGGCAATACTATTCGACATACAACTGGAACCTGCCTTCCGAATTCACCTCGTTTGAGGAGATCCGGCCCACGTTGCGCCATGCTCTGGAGATCATGGATGGTGTGCAACTGAGGTGGTTACGGGGGCCGGCCATTGACTTATGCGATGAATGGGCCGATCTGGAGCCGGCGATATTTCCTTCGCCGATATGGGACGGGTATCGCTGATTCGCTGTGTGCCTTGAACCGAGGCTTGTGCTTGATAGCGGCAGTAAGTATGCGGGCGAACGAAGGGGTCGCATACATACGGTCGTTTTGGTGTATGTGATGCGCGCGGCGTAAGCGTGTTGTATGCTGTCAATAGATAAACTACCAATTGGTAATTAAAAAGCTGTTCGATTTCACTGAGGAAAGCGACTTCGTATGACCGACAACACTACGCCTGCCGCAACTGCTGAAACCTTACCGTACAAGAATCCTGATTTGCTCGATGGTGAGCGGATCGCCGACTTGCTCTCTCGTATGACCCTTGAAGAGAAGGTCGGCCAGATGATGCAGCTTGACGCCCGCGGCGGCGATCTTGAGGATCTCATCGTGAATAAGCATGTCGGATCCATTCTGCATACCAGCCCCGAGGATTTATCTCGTGCCGCCAAGACCGTCAATGAGAAGACGCGTCTGGGCATCCCGTTGATTATCGGAGATGACTGCATCCATGGATACTCCTTCTGGCCGGGCGCCACTATTTTCCCGTCCCAGCTCGGCATGGCTGTCAGCTGGGATCCGGACAAGGTCAAGGCCGCCGGCCGCGCCACCGCCGAGGAGGTCTCTTGTACCGGCGTACATTGGACGTTTTCTCCTGTGTTGTGCATCGCCCGCGACACCCGTTGGGGCCGCGTGGACGAGACCTTTGGCGAGGACCCGATGCTGATCGGCGAACTCGCCTCCGCCATGGTCAAGGGCTACCAGGGCGGCGCCAAGGCCGGCGAGGCCCTACCGAAGAACGCGATCCTGGCCTGCGCCAAGCATTTCGCCGGTTACTCCGAGACCCAGGGCGGCCGTGACGCCTCCGAAGCCGACCTCTCCCACCGCAAGCTCGAATCCTGGTTCCTGCCGCCGTTCGAACGCGTGGCCAAGGAAGGCTGCGGCACGTTCATGCTCGGCTACGAGTCCATCGAAGGCGTGCCGGTCACGTTCAACAAATGGCTGCTGACCGACAAGCTGCGCGGCGCATGGCAATACAATGGCACGCTGATCACCGACTGGGACAACGTCGGCCGCTCGGTATGGGAACAGCATGTCAAGCCCGATTACGTGCACGCCGCAGCCGATGCGGTCAAGGCCGGCAACGACCTGGTCATGACCACCCCACAGTTCTATGAGGGAGCCATCGAAGCCGTAAAAACCGGTCTGCTCGACGAATCCCTGATTGACGATGCGGTAGCCCGCATCCTGGCCCTGAAATTCCGCCTCGGCCTGTTCGAAGACCCGCGCCTGCCGGATGCCGAACGCATCAAGGCGGTCATCGGCTCCGCCGAACACCAGCAGACCAACCTGGAACTCGCCCGCGAATCCGTCGCCCTGCTGCGCAACGACGGCGCCCTGCCGTTCGCCGCAAACAAGGCCAAGCGCATCGCTGTGGTAGGCCCGCTTGCCGACGACGCCCAGAACCAGCTCGGCGACTGGACCGGCAACTCCGGTCAGGTCTCTTGGATGCCGGATGGCCAGCCTCGAGGCATGATTACCACCGTGCTCGACGGCCTGACCCAGCTCACCTCCGACGATTGCGAAGTGGTCTACTCGCGCGGCGCGAACGTCATCGACCTCGTGCCTGACCCTGCCGGCGAGTTCTACCCGGACGGCCAGCCTCGCCCGAAAATCGGCGTTTCCGCCGCCGTCGATCGAGCAATGATCGACGAAGCCGTGGCCAACGCCCGCCAGTCCGATCTGATCGTGGCCGTGGTCGGCGACGTGGTCCAGCTGGTCGGCGAAACCTGCTCCACCGCCACGCTCGAACTGCTCGGTGGCCAGAACGCCCTGCTCGACGCGCTCGCCGCCGTCTCGCGCGAAACCGGCAAGCCGATGGTCACCGTGCTCATCAGCTCCAAGCCGCAGGTGTTGCCCGCCTCCATCGTGGGCGAGTCCAGTGTATTCGCCAAGCGCGTCAGCGACCCTGAAACCGGCACCGGCTCCATCCTGTGGGCGCCGAACCCGGGCATGCGCGGCGGTCAGGCCATCGCCGAAATAATCCTGGGCCTGACCAGCCCGTCGGGCCGACTGCCGATCACCTTCCCGCGCCACGCGGGCCAGCTGCCGGTCTACTACAACCAGATTCGCGGCCAGCACGGCGACCGGTACGCCGACCTCACCCAGGATCCGGCGTTCGCGTTCGGCGAAGGCCTGAGCTACACGACGTTCGCATACGGCGAACCGACCATTACGGGCGGCGCAAGCAACGCCGACGGCACATTCGCCGAAACCGACACCGTACGTGCCGAAATCACCCTCACCAACACCGGCGAGCGCGCCGGCGTGGAGATCATGCAGGCCTACATCGGCGACATCGTGACCTCCTACAGCTGGACCGACCGCGAATTGAAGGCGTTCCAGCGCGTCGCACTGGAACCCGGCGAGACCAAGACCGTCACCTTCGAGATCCCGGTGGCGAACTGCACGATCGTGGACCCGGACGCCAACCGCATCGTCGAGCCCGGCGAATTCGAACTGCTCATCGGCCACTCCTCGCGCCGTGAGGATTTGAAGTGCACCACGTTCACCGTGGCGTAGATGAGTCAGACAACGGCTCGGTAATGGCAAAGTGGGATGCGGTTCGATGTCGCATCCCGCTTTTCGGCTTGTTGCGCTGTTGCGTCGCCGCCGGCCGGCGTCAGTCGGACGTGGTGATGTGCTCCACATCCCAGCGCACGCCGAGCACTTCGGGCGCGCAACTGGCGTTCGAGCCCTATCAGCGCGCCCAATGCCGTGCCGAGCACAATGCGTACGGTGCAGTCGAGAATGATGGCCAGAGAAAACGTGGTGAACATGAGGATTCACCTCCTGAAAAGTAGACGTCAGGAACTTCCCGCACGCCCTACAGCGCCAGCCCGCCTCCCGCAACTACGTCGCCGCGTTCGGGTGGTTCGGGCTCCGTGCGGTGAGTGGGCCGCGGCCGTATGATGGAAGCGCGGGTGGCCCGGGATTGGTCCGGGACTGTTGGATGCGGCGGGAGGTGTCATGGTTCCTATTGAGCACGTGTACGACCAGATTCGCGCGTTTGCCGCTGATGCCGGCGCTCGCAAGGTCGTGCTGTTCGGTTCTCGCGCAAAGGGCGTGAACCGGCCTAAAAGCGATATCGATCTTGCCGTGGCCGGTTGTCCCGATTTCAATCGCTTGGAGCAGAACCTTCAGGACAATCTGTGGTCACTGCTTAAAGTTGATGTCATCAATCTGGATGAGCCGATTTCTTCATCGCTGAGGGCGGAGATTGAGCGTAGCGGAAAGGTGCTGTATGAAAAAGTATGAGAATTACGTTTCCGCATTGAATTCGCTGCGCAAGGCTCCCGAACAGGATCTCGGCAATGATTTCATCCAGAGCGGCATTATTGACAAGTTCGGGTTGCAGTTCGAGCTTGGTTGGAAACTGTTCAAGGCGCTGCTGGCTTATGAGGGAGACCCTGTTTCCGCTTCCGGCTCTCCGCGAGATGTGCTCAAAACCGCTTTTCAATACTATGATTTCATGGACGAATCGTTGTGGCTGCGCATGCTGCGCGATCGCAATGATTCTGCTCATATCTATGATGAAGAACGAGCTCGGCGTCTTGTGGACGCCATCATCGCTGATTACATCCCCGAGTTTGAGCGTGCAAATCAGGGGTTGGTCGCTCGCTACGGTGAAGCATTGAACGATTAGCGTGACAGGTATGGCATCGGGCGCGCTGGGTGTTGGCGAACGAATTAATGGGGTGAACCTCGGCAATTGGCTGGTGCTGGAGCGGTGGATGAAGCCGGGGATTTTTGCCGCCAGCGGCGAGGCGGACGAGATCTGGCTGCATCGGGCTACGAAGTCGGCTGAGCTGGAGGCTTTGCTGACGCGGCATCGCGACACGTATATTACCGAGGCCGATTTCCGGAACATTGCCGCACATGGCTGCAATCTGGTGCGTATTCCAGTGCCGTATTTCGTGTTCGGGGATGTGCCCGGTCACCCGGGCTGTACCGAGTATCTGGACAGAGCGTTCGACTCGGCCGAGCGGGCCGGGCTCAAGATTCTTATCGACCTGCACACGGTGCCCGGCTCGCAGAACGGATTCGATAACGGCGGCCTCACCGGCGTGGTGCGCTGGCATCGTAGCCCGCGAGCGGTCGCCTATGCGCTGGATGTGCTGGTCCGTCTGGCTCGCCGGTATCGCGACCACGCGGCGCTGTTCGGTATCGAAGTGCTGAATGAGCCGATTGACTGGCTGACGTATGCCATGTCACCATCGAGCAGGCAGGCGAAAGACCGGTCCGAAGCGCGAGGAAGCGGGCCTATTCCGATGGCGTTCCTCAAGCGTTTCTACCGCGAGACATGCCACCGGTTGCGCCCGATTCTGGCAGGGAATCAAGTCATCGTGTTCCATGACGGCTTCCGACTGGGCCGTTGGCGGGACTGGTTCGTGCGCGAGGGCATGCGGGGCGTCATGCTCGATACGCATGTCTATCTGGTCATGGCCGAGCAATTCCCGCTGTTCCGTCTGATCCCGGATCGGTGGCTGATGGGCTGGTATCGCTTGTTCGTGCGCTGGAACGAACGCCGCATCCGCCGGGCCGCGCGCTATACGCCGGTGATTGTAGGGGAGTGGTGCGTGGCTAATGGTCTGGTAAATCGGGTGGTCGATAAGCGTACAGGCGATGGTGGCCGCTCCAAGGAAAACGCCATGCACAGTGCATCTATCAGAGGCTCTATTTACCGCGAGGTCGCCGCCATGCAACGCAAGGCATGGAACGTGTCCGCCGGGCAAATCTATTGGAGCTACCAATTACGTGGTAATCGTGATTTCTTGCCTACCATCGACCCGCAATCCGACACGTCACGCCTCGACCCTTGGGATTTCACTCACGTCTGGCACGCTGGTTGGATGGTGTAATGAGAACGAAATTGCTCTCTGGTGGCATCCCGTTGTCTAAATGAAAGTGCAACACCCGTTAGATTGGAAATTGCCTAGAAAA
>ERZ825324.3197-NODE-3197-length-15628-cov-3.309189_pt1 | contig 15628 bp, 13 predicted proteins | sample MGYA00519859_ERZ825324 | MGnify/ENA primary metagenome ERZ825324 (study PRJEB31778, sample SAMEA3449198) | human gut metagenome | biome: human gut; feature: human-associated habitat; material: faeces | place: United Kingdom | collected 2010/2012 ... | reverse complement strand
ACACTATACTCCGACATCATCCCCACCCACCGGAAAAATCCGCTGACCCAAAATTTTATAGGTAACTTTTGTGGCTACATGGAAAAGTTCCCTATAAACCGAACTACATACTGAGTTGGGTGCCGGATTGTTGGTTGTCGATGTGGTCGTAGCGGGATTGCTTGCCGACTTCCCATTCGCGGTTGGCGCAGTGGGTGGACGTGGTGTCGCGGGGCATGAGGCGAGCGAGGACGGAGCTTTGATGTGAGGTGAAGGCTTTGGATTGTTCCGGGGTGTAGTCTGATTGGCGGAGAGGGAGAGTGATGCTTTCGGTGGATTTGGCGGTCAGTTCTTTTATGCGGTTGGTCAGTTCTGTGGCGTCCTCATGGGTTATGCGCAGGATTGCGAGTTGATGGAGATAACCGCTTGCGGCTTCGCCTTGCAGTTTTGCATGGCATCGCAATTCTTCGGCAGTTATCGGGTATGTCGCCGAGAATCCATCGGCTGAGACTACGCGGATTACTCTACCGCCCTCGCGCATCTTGATCATGTTGACACTTGCTATTCTTGAATTGATGTCGCTTACCGGATATTTCTGCAATACGGATTCAAGTATCTCGGTTGAGAACATGGTGGCTGCTATCCGGATTGCCACATCTTCCCTTTCACTTTCGGGCGAGTTGAAGTACCATGCCGATTGACGTGGCGACATCTTGCGAGTATGTTCTGAGCCGTCGAACAACCGGATTGACATTATTCCATCCATGCCCGACTTCCGTACCTCCATAGAGAACAGGTTTTGGTAAATATCAAATGGCGTTGCCTTGCGCTCCTGCTTCTGCTCGAAGTCAATCAGCTCTGACAGCTTCATCACTTTGCTGCCGTCAAGGGCCATCTTACGGTTGTGGTCAATGATGCCGTAGCCCCGGATCACACCATTGCGGTCTTTCTGAAAATGAATGTCTATGCCGAATTTGGTTTTGAGTGTGTCAAGTAACACCGACAGATGCCGTTGTTCTTCCTGCGATAGCGTCTTGCCGTTCGCCCCCTTGATTTTACGGATGTCGGGGTTGACTTTCTGGCGCACATATTTTTTCTTCAGACCTTTGTGACCCTTGACATTTTCGACATTTTGAACTTTTCCCTCCGCAATTCCGTCCTTGTATTTCCTGATAATCGCACGGAGTTGTTTAGCGCGTTCTTTGCGGGTGTCGTTTTCTTGCGAAATATGTCTCACTATCTCAGATAATGGGATTGTAGCCGCTTTTACTCCACCACGAAACAGCACATATCCATCCTCAACACGCTCAAATTTATATCCATGAGACCTGATTATATTGGCAAACTGTCCCTCGGTCAGATAGCCGTAAGAGAACATCCGCTGAATATCACGGTTGATGTCCGATGAAAGAATACGGTTTGCGGCGGCATTGAGGCGAGCATAGTCGTGATGGTCGGATATCGGGAAACCGTTGGGCTGGATGCGCGTGGAGAGTATATGCACATGGTTGTTGTCGGTGTCGTGATGGTAATACACGAAATACGGCTGTCTGCCATATCCGGCTTCAGTCATTAGCTGACGGGCAAAGTCGGTCAGCTCGTCAGCCGACATCACTTGCCCCTTTACCGAGGCGGCGATGTGGAACTGAAAGCGCGTGGTCTTGGTGTTGCCGTATGTCCTCGACCGCTCCTTCAGGTATTTCTCAATCTCTCCGGTGCAGTCAAATCCGGCTTCATGCAACAGCTCCACCTTATGACGCATGGCACCATCGACATTCTCCATCACCATTAGCCGGGCCACGCCTTCGGCAACTTTGCGTTCATTATATCCGGCACCCGGAAAGCCACCGCCGGATACCATGCCAAGTTTCTTTACTATCATAGACGCTCTTTGATTTGGTTAATATGCTCCCAAATGGCGGACAGGTCATTGCGGAAGAGCACAAACGGTTGGATATCCGAGGCGGACAATCCGTAGGGCGATACCTTCATGCGCTCGTTAATCTGATGGGCGGTCTGATTGACATTCGTACCGATTTTCTTCAACTGACGCAGAATAGCGGTCAGCAACGCTGTTGTCTCGGAATTGGCAGACGGTGGCGTAGCCTCTCCGTCATATTGCAGAGTGGCACAGCGGATACAGGCACTGATGTTGCCCTTGAAATGGATGTCAGCTTTGGCGCGGATCGCGTTGGCGGTTGATTCATCCACGCGAAGCCGTATTATGATGTTCTTATTATTTGATGACATGGTGTTACTATGCTTTGATGTTATGATGATATTATGCTTGGATATTCTGATACCATAAAGACTATATGTCTTGATGATTGCATATCTTGATTTCATGGTCACATGACATTTTAATCATTATAAAAGACTGCGAGTTTCGAGCGGGATTGACCCAACTCTGCGAGGTGGCGGGATTGCCGTTGTGGGAACAATCGGCATATCTTGCACAGCAAGATTTATACACCTTAGAAGTCTGACAAACTCGCTTTATCGCTCCACAAAAAGGTCTTGTGAAAAATGTCAAAGTGTCGAAAATGTCAAGGGTCACATGACATTTTCGTATAGCGTCCGTGTTCCTCTTTTCTGAAAAGGGCACTGTTTTTCAGGAACCGTTTTATTGTGGACTCAGACATACCGAGTGACCGTCCGAGATCGATGGCATCCGATGTTCGGAAGTCATAGGGCAAAGCGTCCAGCAGATCAGTCTGCCGTTTGTCAAGATTGCCGGATAATGACACGCGGATTACACGGTTTTCCATCTCGCGGAAATACTCAACCAACTCAATAGCCGCCTCCGCAATCCCGATATCTATCATTGTTGCCGACTCTCCGGCGCAGATATTCTTCATTATCCGGATGATGAGACAGAAGCGCATGAGATAGATTTCGAGCTTCCCGCACACGGCTTTCTCTGCTTCCGACTCGGTGGCGGAATATACTGCGTTGTTGATGCTCTCTTTCCATTCGCACAATTTCCTATGGGCTTCAAGGGAGAAGGTCAGTTCCATTGGCTGTTCTTTTCCCTTGAAGTCAATAGTAACGACTTTGCGGATTATCCGTTCCCATTGCTCCATGATACCATCGGGCATACGGTGTAATCCCCACGTCGGCATATCGGTAATGTCGGGATAGACTTTCAGGAAACGTGAGGAAAAGCCGTTGACAACACGCTCGCCACCGAATTGCTTTGCAAGCCGTCCCGGTTGGGTGCTTCCGATAATTGAGCAATACGGGTTCGGTAGGAAGATGTGTTCATCGGCTGATTTTCGGATGTACTTGAAAGGCGTACCACTGAACGCGCTGAGAAAATAGCTCTCATCGGAACTGTTATAGCGGTTGAAGTTGGCGAACAGGCTTTCAAGTTCATCGCTATAAAGGATCACACCGCGCGGATTATCGCGCATGGCACCAATCAACGCCTCAATGGTCGCGTCAACTACAACATGACACCTGCGCCTCGGTTGCTCCATATCTTCCGGCATAGACAATGCTGCGCGCTCTTTCGGAGATTTGGACTCCCATTGCTTGTAGGCTTTGAGTTGGGCGCAATATTCCCTGTCATACTCATGGTCGAGGTTGAGCAGAGGCGAAAGGGCGAGCCTGAGCGGAGGAGTCTTGCCGCAACTCGGATAACCTACAAGTGCTATATACATAATCGGTCGCTCAACCCACGTTGCCGAGAAGCGCATACTCCAACGGTTTCCCATCGCTGCCGCAAAAGTGGTGAACATAGACGCAGATATGAAATTGACGTTGAAATGTTCATATTCAACCAACGCCTCCACAATATTGCGGATAGTAGCCGGAAATACACTAAGAGGGAAAGAGGGCACAACCTTTTGCGGCTTATGTTGAGGCTCTATCGGATCATCCTCATGCAACCCACACGCCGGACGCGGTGGCATCCTACGTTTTTGATAATAAGAAGCCATCAGAATTTGACATTACGCATACCGAGAGCCTTGCGGACTTCAGATTCATGATAGAGTACCTTGTTTCCGGTCTTTACAGGCTTAAGAATCCCCTTGTTCTGCCAGTTCCAGAGAGTGGTGTCGCACACACCGAAGATATTTTTGACCTCGGCCTTGGTGAGCATACGCTCTTTCTGAGCCTCAGCCACCATAGAGCCGAGTTCATCTTTCGCTCGTTGGATGAGGGTGTGGGAGAACGCCATAAGATCTTCGGCATCCATCTCGACCCGCACATGCGCCTTTCCATCATTGATAATATTGTATAATTCGTCCATAGATTTTTTATAGTGCCATCAGGTTGTGACGGACGTTCACGTCTGACGGCTTAAGACGGAAACGCCACCGCTCCGATATGGAACGATGACGCAAAAGTATAGCCTAATTTGTTGGATTGAAAAGAATTGGCAGTTCGTTAAGTTCGCAACCCAATTTGGCGAACCAAGTGAACTCAATCCAATATAAATTGCTTTATCGAGTCGATAATCTCACGGTCTTTACCCTTGTCTTTAGGCGCGTGCTTGCCCATGCCGACAACTGTTTCAAGCAACTTCAACTGCTTCTGCACGGCTCTTAATCCTACAAATCTCACGTCCGGGAACTGCGCTACGATAGCCTCGTGAAATTCATGCGTATTGTCAACAGGATAACCGAGTTCTTTCAGAGCGATTATCAGATAGGCTTCATCATTCCCAGAATGTCGTGCAATGACCCATTCGCCGATGCGGTTGATGATATCACTGTCATTAGCAAATATCTCACTGAAAATCCTTCTGGTGGTTGTGGGTGTGGATTTTGCTTGTTCTTTTAGATTGACGGATTCGGCAATATTCACTCCTCCCACAGATGCACGGTAATTGCGGTAGTTTTCCCAATCAGTCTTAGTGCAGTTGCCGCTTCGTATGCTCCGGCGTATAATGAACTTGACCAATAGCGTCAATATCCATCGGTAGCCACCGTATCTGCTTGATGCAATCATCTCCTCCAGATGCTCGACCACGTTTTCGTATGTGCGACCAAATAGAAGCCAAGCAAGCGCGGCATTACGCAAGTCATCCTCTTCCTCAAAGAATTGCCGTAGCACGTCAGACTGCATTATAGGTTCAATCAAAGATACGAAGTCTGGTTCAGCAACGCTAATCTGCAATGCCACCATATCCTCAAACCTCTTGATTTGATCCATTGCAATTTGTCCCATTATCTGAATCCCATGATTCTCAGGGCTATTCATCACAGCCACGAAATCGGAATACTCCTGCGGGTGCTCAATCATCCACGCCTGTATCTCAGTTTTCATCTCAGCAAAACTCTTATCAAAAATTTTGCCGGAGCAATTATTCTTGGTCTCGTCCATAATAATCTATCAATTAGTTTTCAGCCACAAGGTCGCCAACACTTGTAGCCACAAAATAAAATGGACCGCAAAAATATATCACCCCGATTGCTAAATCACAATCTTTGGACATAAAAATCATTTAATGATTGAATTTAGAATGATTTAGCAGGAAAATGACTCTGCATAAGGTCATTCAATCGGGTCAAATGATGAATTTTCAGTACCTGAGCGTAACTTATATATTCTTAATCTGGAATATCAAGTCTTATATCGTTCCATTCGTGTATCCAATAAGCAATTTTATCAGAATTGAATTTATGTGGATGAAATGGATCTTTCGGGTTTGTAATCATAAAGTGGAAATCACAGTGAGCCTTCAACTCCATAATAGAAATACCCATTATGAAGAATTGTCTAAATATTTCTCTCATTGATCGTTCATCAAAAGTACAGATAAGGATGTGCTTCTTATTCTTGTCGTACTTTCCTTGAATTACAGATTTGAAAAAGTCAACAAAATAGACACTGTCTATAGATCCAAACGATAAACCAAAGAAAATTATGATTTGAGAATTTTTCAAGGTGTCGATTACCTCGTGAGATTCATAATAATCATCCCAACTCTTGAAAAGGAAGTCATATTCCTTAGGAACATCTTTATCTTCGTTAATACCGAGAATAATATGTTCATCAAGCAGAGACCCATGTATATGCTTGATATTGTCAGTTGGTATTTCAATCTTACGCAAATCCCCATCGCATTTGTGCATCAACGCATCAACATCAGTATAGTTGAATGTAATTATGTTGGGATAGGCTTTAGCCTTGGTGCAAACCTGATACATTAAATTGTAAGCAGGTGAGCCTTTGGCCTTCATGTGGTCAAATTTGCTCCAACGTCCAACTTCATAGCGTAGATACTCTAACAGCCCTTTCTTGATTTCTTCATAATACTTAGCGTCTGCTTCGATTGAAGAATTATAGATGTAAATATTCTCTATTCCTTGTGGAGACTTCCTCTTTGCATGTTCTTTGAACTCTGCTTCAAGGTCATACCAAGTATAATCATCAGAAGGGGCTTGGGGAGAAGCAAGACTAAGGCCATTGAGCCTTTTGTAGAGAAGGTCATCCTCATTGACTACTTCATGCGTTGGCCAAAAATCCTTCTCTCCATTCTCTCCTTTATGAGAGAAAAAATCAGTGTACTTGGTTTTGAGACCAAGGCTCAAATCAAACCCGTTTCCCAAAAAGAGTGTTGTTTTAGGAAACAAAGGGTTGGGCTCAAATTGTATTTCATTGTTATCCATAGATATTTCACATTCAAAATCAGTCATAAAATAATTTTCCACGACCTTTACATTTCGGGCAGCCTATTCTTTCGAAGGCTTTTCCATCTGTATCTTGCATTATTTCCAAATAGCCCTTTGCCATACAATGAAGGCAAAATGGTTCGTCCGTAATCAAATCTCTGATTCGATTACGAATAATTTCAGTTTGAGGGAGAGTAGAATGCGCTTCTGTTGATGAAATATATGATGAGACGGAATCATGATGTCTTAGAAGAGACATTTCTCCATATAAAGCCATATAATCATCATGTATTTGTTTACTCTCAGCCTTATATTGAAGGCATTCTTCGTACAAATTGGCTAACTCTTCATTGATGGTGTGTCCAATTCCATGACATACTTGACAATCTTTATCTAATCCTTTGCAGGCCGAACAAACAGGTTGTGTTTTAGAAACCTCTCTGATTCCGCTTATAATTTTCTTACGGCGAATCCGAAGTTTAGCCATTTCATCAAGATAATATTGAGCTTCATATACTAGTCTCCCTTCTTGTATTATTTTGCATTTTACTTCATATAGTTTTTCGGAGCGCTCTTTTTCAATTTTCTCTTTTTCTTTTCGCGATTGCTCAAGTCTATCCCTTAATGCTTTTGCTTCTTTCTGTTCTTCAATGGCTAATTCTTTATAAAGTTCCAATGCTTCAGAAGTAAGTTCATGGCCGAACCCCTTACATTTATCACAAACGACCCGACCCAAAGAACTTGTAAATGAATTTACAGTATATGCAAATGATTGCTTCCCATTTACATATCCGACTCCATTGCATTCCGGGCATGTTGCCCAATAGCGACCAGAATACTTATAAATTGGTTTAGGGGATATAGATGATTTTGTGCTGCGGCGGTTTTTCTTGCGAGTCCCGGATTTTGCCCATTTCCCAATGAGCGCAAATAAGCCAACAACCAGCAAAAGATACAACCATTTTGGAGACGTATTGTATGGGTCATCTGCCAATCTTCCATCATAACCGGCAAACGTATATATGGGAATGAACACTCCGAACAATATTGTGATTATAATCCTATACATATCAGTCAATATTCCATTCGGCATCAGGATCACCGTCAAAAGCATCTCGGTATCCTTCGTTTTCATAATATCTTCTTTCCTCCTCTTCCTGAAAGGCTCGATATTCAGAATACCTGCGCTCATTTTCTTCGTTTTCCCAGTCTTCAATTTCAGTTTCCCAATCCTCAACAAATTTAATAAGCGAATCCATATGAGTAGAGTATGCAGATTCGGTGACATCTTTCAGCGCAATGAGCACATCTGGAGATATTCGAACTCGCTTCAATCGAATGAGACCTTCAATGTAAGAGAAATCCTGTCCAAAGAGTTCTTTGAAAGTCATTCTTTCGGGATGTTTCTGAATGCCATGAAGTTCTACATATCGAGTCCCCCAGTATGGGTTTTTGTCAAGCACATATACGGAAGAACCCCATATACTGAGTGTCCCATCGACTGAGGTAATATCCCTATATATATGATGTGCGTCATTCGCAATCCATAGTTTGTCAAAGAATATTTTGGGTACAATGTCTTCGTATTCTTCCTCCCATTGTTCAATAACTCCGGATTCAAGATGGAAATAATTCCGTCGGCATAAATTGAGAAGAAGCTGCCGATTGTCCGACATCAGAGTGCAAATGTCCTGACCAGCGTAAAAACCGGCACGAATTATTCCATGTTCTTCTTCAAAATAATCCAGGCTCTTAATAAGTGACGGACGCCAATCTTCAATGGAATGTGGCATTTTATCATACCCCTCATTAAAGAAGTTGACCTCATCTTTAGGATGGCGGGAGAAATATTTCTGCGGTTGTGCCATCTTATGCGCATAGAAGAATATTTCAGAACCCTTAACTTCGATTCTATCTACATTATTCGCGATGATCTGCCGTCCCTGCTTGACACTATAGACCCCTTTGTTGCCAGCTTCAATCCATGGGTCTTCCTCCCATTCGTCATAGGGTGGGAAATCCTCATCGACCCAATCTCCATACATGGCATCATTGTATTCAGCTTCCGGATTATATTTGTGTGTCATGATTAAATCTGAAGTTATAAATTCTTCAAACCCTTCGTAGTCGGCCTCGCCTAGGAAATGACAGCAATGATCGTATATTCCACCAATATATTCTCTATCAAAAGGATGGGCATCCTTTATCATATCATCATCAATGGCATATCCACTTCCGCAGTCATCCCAATATCCATAATATAAGACTTTGTCGGTGGGTTTACCATGGAAAGAGAGTCTTTTGAAATAAGGCCCATTGAAACAATTTTTGCCATCTGGATGAGTTTTGCCATTCAAAAAGATTTCCTTGTGCCTTTTTTGGTCGTATTTGAAATCTCCGAAATCCAATAACGGCTTGTTGCCAGACCTATCCATAAGGTACGAATAGCCATATTCGTAGCCCGGATGAGTTATTATCGCGACATCTCCTATAACGCCTTCAGCTCCATTTGGGAGGATTTGCTCAAAATATTCCTCATCTTCCCTCAATTTGTCAATGACTTCTTGAGATACTCTTTCTTCGGGTTTGTATATTTTCGGATTCATTTTAGTATTTCGTTTTTATATAAATGCCGATAGATTGATAAGGTAAACAAAAAAGTCTATTACTATCTATCTCCCTAAGAAATCATAGTCTCCGTCAAATCCTTCGGGCATATCTCCATACATACCGTCGGTCATAGCATCCCATGAATCTCTCATATAATCGTTGTCATCATCGTAAGAATACGATTCTTCGGGTTCCATATCATTGTATGAGAACCAATAACGTCTATGATTTAATTTGCCTACTCGTCCGACGCACATTGGGTTAAATTCCCCAGCAATTTCTGATTTAATCCATGCTGTACCATTCTCAAAGGCATAGCCACTGTAAGCATTATCATTTTCATTGATGTGATACATCAACAAATAATGATTGCGAAACATATTCTCCATTGAAGAACGTGATTCTGCAACACATAATTCAGTGCCCTCCTCAACGAAATTTTTAGAGGTGAGGTTATATAGGGATATGGCAAATCTCCCTTTGTCTTTCAATGTTACTCCAATAAACAGATTACCCACAGGATATGTGAGTGCATAGAATTGATGCTTGATTACGAATTGATTATCCTTGTCAATTATGCCTACGTTATTCTTCTCATCCATTACATATAGAAGAGAATCGGATATTGCATCAATCTCACGATACCCGGTAATTCGCTTGCCGGTAGCAATATTAATGGCTTCTTTTCCACTTTTGTCAATTATCCAGCCATTATCAATATTGAACTCATGCTCCACAAGAAGGCTCAAAGGAAAGTTGATACGATTAATCACCTTTTTTTCGTTCTTATTGACTTCTTTAGTCCAATAGATTTTAGTACCATGCTTTATTAAAACACGTTCTCCATTTTCTTTTGGCAGAATAGTTTTTAAGTTTGGAGAAACTAGAAGCCAGCGACCAATCTCATAATCAAAGCAATAATTGGAGAAACCATATTCATTATCCCTCCATGTTTTCCATTTTCCACCAAAATAAAATGACCAAATATCATCACCTAACTTATAATTAGAGAAACCCTCGATGAGCAATTTACCCAATGAATCATACAAGGCATACTTACCACTATAATCTTTATAGAAGTCTTGCGCGTCGGTCAAAAATCTCCCATCAAAGCCTGCAATAACATAGTCTTTGTCCGTTTTGATATAATCATATTTTACTGGGACTATTAATTTCCCGGTAAAATTGTAACATCCCCACTTAGCGTGTAAACATCCTATGATGCAATTATCTTTCGTATAACCGCCTCTGGCGACCATTATACGTTCGTCTTCAAGAATAATGTGAGAGTATAGACATGGAACGACTTCTTCACAAGTTTCGGTATTAAGTACCCCCTTTAATCCGCTAAGTGCATCTGTTACTATTTCATACTTATCCTTAAATGCTACAGGCTCTGTATATTTAATATGGCTTTCAATTCCATTATGTTTAAGGATTCCCCAAAAATCTCCAATCCTAACATTGAAGCCACCATGTTTACCTTTGCCACGGAAGACAATCTCATCGAATTTGAATGGTATGATTGTTTCATCATCAAAATCTACAAATCCGAACTTTTGACCTATTTGACACAGGATAATAGAATCATGGATGCAAAAGGATCCGGTGTATCGGTGGTTTCTACCCAAAAGACATTCTTCCGATGTTTTGATAAGCTGGCTGCATATCCCTTCCTTGCCGGAATAACTCTTATATGAATTCTGAACTTCAAAATATATGAACATTCCCATCATACCATATACAGGCTTTACCGAAAGATAAGAAGGCACAATATCTATATCTTTTTCAATTCGGAATAATGAAGTGCCATACAGTTTTGGTGAGAATAGTTTTATTCCCAAAAGTCCATTGACTTGGTAATACAATACTCCTTCTCCATAATATTTTGCCTCATCAAATTCTATTGAAAGGCTATTGCTATTTGCATGGGTAGAGACTAATCTGAATTTATCTCCGTTTTGGATTAGATAATCGTCAGATGTTAAAGGTATGATTTTATCCACATTTTCTTCAAGAACAAATCCATTCTCAATGCTAAATATATTCTCACCATCCCCATTTCGGATGATGAAAGTGTTGAATTGGGATTCTCCCTTATTACAACAAGCGATGTTCCCATCAGAAATGAAGAAATCTGACCGAACAATTATTGTTTCAAGATTAGATGTATCAAGTGGATGGTCTTTGCTGTACCGATATGCGAATCCGTTTTTGATATTCCAAAACCATGACCAATCACCTTTGATTTCCTCTTTATTTGATTCGTCAATGACATTGTCTCTGATTTCCAGATATTCTGTTGGAAGAATACTGTTACCATTAGTTCCGATAATACCTATCTTCCCATTGTAAAGCACAACGATTCCCGATGGCATGAGTTTCATGTCATCATAAATCTGGAGAACTATATTCTTCCCATATAAATCTCGCAGACCATATTTTCCACGTTTATCTTTTGTGATTAAGGTGCCGTCGGGAGTAACTTGGATAAAAATGAGGTCTTTATCTGAAACCCATTTCTGCAATTCCAATTCGGGGTTGAGCAATATCTGGTTATCAAGTATAAGCCAGTCGTTATATTTGGTAACCTGCAGTTTATTACGCCATATTTGTAGTAGCTCGCTCAAAGTTTCATTTCTGTTGTTTTTCCACTGATATGGATTTCCATCATATTTGAGGAAATCCATATGATGATTCCGCCCCCATTTGCATTCGGCTGCTGAATAGCATCTGAAGACTGAATAATTGGTAAGTTCAATGGCTGCATGTTCGATAGGAATTATTACGGAACCATCCCAATCTACGACTCCGCATTTATAGTGGTAAGATTTTCTCTCACCAACAACAACGTAGCTCTTATTCCACGAAAATACATTATCATACTCAGGAGTTAATAAAACATCTCCATTCAAGGACATCAATCCCCATTTCCCATTTTGACGGAACATGAAAATATCTCCAATAGGAAATTTAACATCCTCATACTTTGGTGTGATGAGAGTAATACCACTCTCTAAACCTAGTCCATAGAAACGCGTACCCTTTTCTATAGCAGAAGAAATTATTACAATGTTATCAATGGGTTCCATACTTATTATACTTCGTCATTATCAACAAACTACAATCTTGGTCGTCGATGGCGTGGATGATTTCGAGTTTTAATTCTTCGGGGTAGTCTTCGTTTGCCATGTAGCAGGTGATGATGCGTTGAAGTAGATCTTTGTCGATGCGTCCGGCGGCTACGTGGTAGATAATGGCTTCCATGCACTGCATGAAACTGTAGGCGTGCCAGTAGTAACCGTTATGCACAAGAAACCAGACTCCAATCGTCAGAGCCACGCGCTTGTTTGAGTCCTCGAAATAATGACCGGTGCATAATCCGAAGACCAGATATGTGAGTTTATCAACGAAAGTAGGATAATAGAGGTCGTTCTGAACAAAGTCGAGCACTTTTCTGATTCCTCCTTCATCCTTGACTCCGCTCAGACCGCCGCCACTGGCTGTAACAGTCTTCGCATAGACCACAAGAGCCTCATCATAGTCTATGTATTTCAGTTCTTCAGTTCTCATCATCATCGGCTTGTTTCAGGCGTTTAAGAACTTCCCGGTTGGCTTCGAGGATATTGTCGAAGTCTATTGAAGCATCGCCGATAAATTTATCAAATTCATCAGGTGTGACGGCACGAAGATACTCGGCAAGATTGCCATGCCAAGCATCACGGAATGCAACGTCTCGTGATGCCATTTTGGATCTTGCGTCATTGATGAATGGTTCCATCATCGGAGCGGATGCCAATTTGTCAATAATAGCCTTGACTTCTTCGATGGTCAGCTGCTTATTCCCATTATTGGAGTAGCAGTTCACAATCTCATGTGCCACACCATTCTCAAATGATGAAATGCAAAGTAAAACTTCCGCATAAAGTGTATGCCTCACATTCTCCTCGTTCTGTAAACGAAGCACCTCACGATACTCTTTGGCATTTTCCCGGAAAACCGACTTATAAATCAGGTCGGTTATCTGCTCATACTTATATGTAGGAAGTCCGTCAACATATTTGCCGACAGCCCAAGTGAAATTCTTGCGATAGTTTTCACTCTTTATAGCGGTAGGCAGATAATCCCGGTCACGCCAGTTGATGTATTTGGTACCACCTCCGGCACGACTATTGATTGTTGCGATAACAATATCAAGTATCCGCGTGCGTAGTTGTTTCGCTTTTTCGCTCTCTGTGAGGAGCATACCGATATTCAGGAATGCACGAAACGGGAAAATCCCAAGTTGCCGTGTAAACTTAGGGACATTAATGTCCCCAACAAAATGCAACTTTAATTCTTTCAATGAATTACCCTCACTTAAAAAGTATCCATTATCACGAAGTTCGTCTCCGTGCTCCTGCACATAACGCTTAATCGTTCGTTCATCTACATCATAAAAATCAGCGACCATTTTAGTCGTGAAAAGAAGTTGTTCATGAAAACGCAGGCCATTAACATCCAAGTTTTCTTGGATTGCTTGAAGGGCATAATTGTTGTTCAGCACATTCTGCCGCTCGATATTTGATACTGTGAGGTCGTTCATATATACAAAATTACAACTTTTATTTTGATTCCCAGAACTCTACGGCCATTAAAATTTAGAATATTTCGCTCTTATTGGGATTGGCTATGGCGTCTATCTCATCGGCTATTTCGTCAGAGGATAGTTTGATATAGTCCATGAATGTCTTTTGGGTTTTGTGACCGCTGACGTGCATCATCTGAACGATGGTGTATTTGTGGGATAGGTACATGTTTGTTATGCCGCTGCGACGGGCGGTGTGTGTTGTGACGCAGTTGTAGCGCGGCATGACTACTTCGCCCTTGTCGTTGTGTTCAATCTCGATTTTTCCGTTGGCGAGATTTTGTTTCTGCTTCATGGTGAGTTTGGTCGGAACTTTCAGGGAAAGAGATGGCACTTTCTCCGACAACTCTTTCAATATCTGCTTTATGTAGCGGTTGATTATCACGTCGATTACAGACGGAATGTTGTAATTGTATTTCTCGCAGATGGCTTGTAGATTGGGATTCATGATTGGAATTTTGACCTCGGTGCGTGTCTTCTGCTGAATCAGACGGATAATGGGTGTTCCCTTAGCGGTGGTAGTGAAACTATCCTTCGAGATATTATTGTAGTCGCTGACACGTTGGCAAGTGTAACAACCCACAAGGAATATGTCGCGCACCTGGTCATAAAGTCCGTTCAATGGTATTTCGTACAACGCTTGAAGCTCCGCTTCGGTTAGGTATATCTCTGCCGCTTTGTCCCGCTCCTCGATTTTCTTTTTCGAGAAGCATTTTGTGGCACGGTCATTATTATGGATGCCATCGGTATAGGCATATCCGACAAGCGCACGAAGCGTGACAAGGTATTTGTTTTGAGCCGTGACCATGTATTCCTGCTTTTCCATGTAAGCAAGGAATTTAGTCACAAACTCGCGGTTGACCATATCCCATGTGAACCGATGCTTGCGGTCAAAGCCATCATACAGCTTCATAAAACTGTACCATGCCTTTACTGTTCCGGCTGAGTAGCGGTCATTACCGTTGAGTCTTGTGCCCGATTTTATGTCGGCGCAGAATTGGTTGAGGAAATTCCAAATTTTTGCCCGTTCCTCTTCAATCCCTTCACGTACCAAACGCTCCTGCTCGATGCGAATACGTTCATCTTCCATACGCGCAGCTTCCTCGGCCTCACGTTGCTTACGTAGGATTTCCGATTTTTCCGGATCGGAGATAGCGAGAATCTCAGCTTTGACACGTTCGCGGTCAAACAGCGGTGCTGACATTTCACGGTCAAGCATCACCTCTATGCGTCCGAGCATATCGTGAAGTTTCGGATTCTGCTTACGATGACGCGCCAAAGAATTTTCATCCGCAACAGCTGCCTTCCATTCCGGCACGCTCGTCTTGATGCGAGTGGTAAACTGCACGTCGATTTTCCTTGAGGGATCCTGCACCCTCACAAACAGGGTTGCCTTGTCTTTATTCTCATCCTTTTTCAGGAAGTAGAATCTGGAGAGAGTTCTTGCCATAGAGCGGTCGATTAATTGAGGTTGATATTACGACTGCAAAGTTAGTAAACTTTTCAAAAAGTTACCTATAAAGTTACCTATAAATTCTCAATCCCACTGAATCAGGTTAAATTTAATATGGTTTAATTTGCTTTATTGTCAGTGTATTATGTGTAAATTGAATTTATTGAGATTGATAACAATTTAACTTTTATAGTGCTGGTGGCACCACTTTTAGAAGAGCTAATTATCTAAATAAAAGATAGTTAGCTTTTTCTTTTGTGCTGTTTTGTCAATCAAATGTCAATTTTGGGTCAGCGGATTTTTCCGGTGGGTGGGGATGATGTCGGAGTATAGTGT
>ERZ825324.3192-NODE-3192-length-15653-cov-3.040518_pt1 | contig 15653 bp, 10 predicted proteins | sample MGYA00519859_ERZ825324 | MGnify/ENA primary metagenome ERZ825324 (study PRJEB31778, sample SAMEA3449198) | human gut metagenome | biome: human gut; feature: human-associated habitat; material: faeces | place: United Kingdom | collected 2010/2012 ... | reverse complement strand
TCTGAACAGGAATTAGAAAGAGAACGGAAGCAGGTATTTGAATACAGTCCTAAGATCAGCATCCTGGTACCGGTATACAATACACCGGAGGTGTTTTTAAAGCAGATGATCCAGTCAGTGAGAAAGCAGACTTATACGAACTGGGAATTGTGTATTGCCAATGCTAATCCTTCTAATCAGGAAGTAAGTAGTATTCTGAATGTTGCAGGCAAGAAGGACAACAGGATCAAAGTAGTGGATGTTCCGGAAAATGAAGGAATTGCACAGAATACGAACAGAGCATTGGAGATCGCAACGGGAGAATTTGTAGGATTGCTGGATCATGATGATCTTCTGGAAGAAAATGCACTGTATGAAATTGTAAGCTGCCTGAACAAAGATCGCAAGACAGATGTGCTATATACAGACGAAGATAAAGTGACGACAGATTTGGATGAATATTTTTCTCCGAATTTTAAGCCGGACTTTAATTTGGATATGTTGAGAGCAAATAATTACATCTGTCATTTTTTTGTTGCAAAAAAAGCATTAATTGAATCGGTAGGAAAGTTCAGAGCGGAATATAACGGGGCGCAGGATTATGATCTGATCTTACGATGTACGGAACAGGCGGAAAGAATCTCTCATGTTGCAAAGATATTATATCACTGGCGGGTGCATAAGGAATCAACAGCAGATAATCCTTTAAGTAAAATGTATGCATATGAAGCTGGAAAGAAGGCAATCGAAGATCATCTCAGACGATGCCATACAAAAGGAGAAGTCCTTCAGACGGAAAATCTTGGATTTTACAGAGTAAAATATCCTGTGACAGGAAATCCGCTGGTGTCTATTCTGATCCCGAATAAAGATCAGGCAGAGACATTAGATAAATGCCTGAAGTCAATAGAAAAACTGACGGATTATGAGAATTATGAAATTATCATTATTGAGAATAATAGTACGGAAGAGAAGACTTTTGAATACTATGAACAGATTTGCAATGATAAGATCCGTGTCGTATACTGGAAAAAAGAATTTAATTATTCGGCAATTAATAATTTTGGTGCAAAACAGGCAAAGGGAGATTATTTACTGCTGTTAAATAATGACATGGAAGTGATAAGTCGTGACTGGCTTACAGAGTTGCTTTCAACATGTCAGCGAAAAGAAGTTGGTGCAGTAGGCGCTAGACTATATTATCCGGATGATACTGTGCAGCATGCGGGAATTATCATTGGAATCGGAGGAGTTGCCGGCAGTGTCTTTGTCGGTATGAAACGCGGTTATACAGGATATATGCACAGAGCGGCTATCCAGCAGGATTTAAGTGCTGTGACAGCGGCCTGTATGATGATGAAACGTTCGGTATTTGAAGAAGTCGGCGGACTGGAAGAAGAGCTGAAAGTAGCGTTTAATGATGTGGATCTGTGTCTTAGAATACGGGAAAAAGGACATCTGATCGTGTATGATCCATATGTAGAGTTATATCATTATGAATCTAAGACTAGAGGAGCTGAAGATACGAAAGAAAAAGTGCGCAGATTTCAGGGAGAGATAGAATATATGCGCAGCCATTGGATTGACATATTGAAAAATGGAGATCCAGCGTATAATCCGAATCTTTCCTTAAAAAAATGGGACTATTCCCTGAAAGTGAACTAACGGAGAAATTATGTGTGAAGTAACAATCGTAATACCTAATTACAAAGGAAAAGAGTATCTGTTTTCCTGTGTGAAAAGTTTGTATGAAAAGGATCAGACAGAAAAGAAAATCCTGATCATAGATAATGCCTCGAATGATGGAAGTATAGAGGAAGTTGTAAAAGAATATCCGGAAGTTGAATGTGTGATGCTGGATAAGAACTATGGCTTTTGCAGAGCAGTTAATATCGGTATTGAAAAGACAGATACACCATATGTGATCTTGTTAAATAATGATACGGTGATAAAAGATAACTATGTAAAGTATCTGCTGGATTCGATCAAGAAAGATCCGAACATATTTTCTGTGGAGCCTAAGATGATCCAGTATCATGATCCGTCCAAAATTGACAGCGCAGGAACCTATTATAATGCACTTGGATGGGCATACGCATATGGAAAAGACAAAAGTGTGAAGAAATACAATAATATAAGAAAGATTTTTGCAGCATGCGGAGGGGCTTCAATCTATCGGAAAAAAGTATTTGAAGAGATTGGAATGTTTGATGAGAAGCATTTTGCATATCTGGAAGACATAGATGTGGGATATCGTGCCAGGATAGCGGGATACGATAATTTATATGAACCCAAATCAGAAGTGATCCATGTGGGAAGTGCGGCAAGCGGAGCAAGATATAATGAATTTAAAGTCAAGATGTCTTCACGCAATAATGTATATCTGATATATAAAAATATGCCGGTTGTACAGAAGATACTGAACAGTCCGTTCCTTTTTGTGGGATTTTTGGTGAAGTACCTGTTTTTCCTTCGCAAGGGATACGGAAAGCTATATGTCAATGGTATTAAAGAAGGGCTGCATATGGGGGAAAAATCAGATAAAGTAAAATATGAATCCGGCCATCTTAAGAATTATATAAAGATTCAGATAGAACTATGGATAAATATTTTCCGGCGTCTGGCATAGGAAAACGAAATAATAGATAAAGTTGGTGAGTAAAATTGATCAAGGAAAATCAAGGGTTATTAAATAAAATACATGTGGTACTGGATGCGGTAGTGATTGTAATTTCGTATGTGCTTTCATGGTATCTGAGATTCAGGAGCGGCATTTTTGAGATGGATCCGTGGTATCTTTCTCTGCAAGTATATATGAGTGTACTGATATTCATTATACCGGGATATCTGTTGCTATATTATATTTTTCAGTTATATACTCCGAAAAGAGTCAGAGGAAGAAGACTGGAAGCATGGAATATCCTTCAGGCGAACACGATAGGCTTTCTGGTATTTATTTTAGTACTTTATTTCAGACATCAGACAGATTTTTCCAGAACGATGATCTTTGTTTTTTACTGTATTAATATTTTTCTGGAAATAGTAGAGCGTAATGTGATCAGAATGGGACTTCGGAAGATCAGAAGTCAGGGATTTAATCAGAAACATATCTTACTGATCGGATACAGCCGTGCGGCAGAACAGTACATTGACAGAATCCTGGCAAATCCGGACTGGGGATATAATATCCGGGGTATCCTTGCCGATAATGTTCCTAGAGGAACAGAATATAAGAAGGTCAGGGTACTGGGAAGAATTGATAATCTGGAAATTGTGCTGCCGGAAAATAAACTGGATGAAATCGTAATTACACTGGGTCTGGCTGAATATCATAAGCTGGAAAGAATTGTTAAAATGTGTGAAAAATCAGGTGTGCATACGAAATTTATTCCGGATTATAATAACGTTATACCGACCAAGCCGTACACCGAAGATCTGCAGGGACTTCCGGTGATCAATATCCGAAGAGTTCCGTTAAGTGATCCGCTGAATAAATGGATGAAACGCGGAGTGGATATATTTGGAGCAATTGTAGCAATTATTCTCTTTTCTCCGGTTATGATCGTAACGGCAATTATGATCAAGAAGACTTCGCCGGGGCCTTTGATCTTTTCTCAGGAAAGAGTAGGGCTGCAGAATCGTCCGTTTAAAATGTATAAATTCCGTTCAATGATCGTACAGGATGAGAAAAAAGAAAAGAAAGGCTGGACGACCAAAGATGATCCGCGTGTTACGACGGTCGGAAGGTTTATAAGAAAAACAAGTATAGATGAACTGCCTCAGCTTTTTAATGTCCTTCGAGGGGACATGAGTCTTGTAGGGCCGAGACCGGAAAGACCGCAGTTTGTAGAAAAGTTTAAAGAAGAAATACCTCGGTATATGATCAAACATCAGGTAAGACCGGGACTTACGGGATGGGCTCAGGTAAATGGATACAGAGGAGATACGTCTATTAAGAAGAGAATAGAGCATGATCTGTATTATATTGAAAATTGGACACTTGGATTTGACTTTAAGATTATATTTTTAACATTTTTCAAAGGATTTATTAATAAAAATGCCTATTAGCTTTAAGGAGAAGTCATGAGTAAACGTAATAAAAAAAGATTAACCAGAAGACAGCAGGAAATACGAAGGAAAAGACTGAAAAAACGCAGAAGACGCAGAAGACTTGTAATTATTTTGGAATTGATCATTCTGTGTATTCTGGGAACAACGGCGTTTGGCTTATTTAAGCTGGGAAAAATGGAACGCACCAATCTTTCGAATATAAAGAACAACGGACTGAAACAGACCGGATATACCAATGTTGCATTATTTGGTCTGGATTCAAGAGAAAAGAATCTTGGAAAAGGAAACCGGACAGATACGATTATGATCGCAAGCATCAATAATGAAACCAAAAAAGTAAAGCTTGTGTCTGTGTACAGGGATACGATGTTAAAACAGAACGGAGAACATTATGATAAAGCCAATGCGGCTTATTCAGTAGGCGGACCTGAGACGGCAGTCAATATGCTCAATGAGAATCTGGATCTTAATATTCAGGATTATGTCAGTGTCAATTTCCTTGCATTAGCCGATGTGATAGATATGGTTGATGGTATTACGGTAAAATTAACGGATGAAGAAGTTGTGCATATGAACAACTATTGTGTAGAGACTTCTAAAGTAACAGGTAAGAAATATAAGAAGATCGAACCGGCAGTAGCCGGAACGTATAAATTAAACGGCGTGCAGGCGGTATCTTATGCGAGAATAAGATATACAGCAGGCGGTGATTATAAGAGAACAGAAAGACAAAGACTGGTCCTTAAGAAAACAGCAGATAAATTGAAACAGCAGGATTTGGCAACGCTTAATAAGATTATAGATAAGGTAATGCCGGAGGTATCAACAAGCTTCACTACAAAGGAGATATTAAGTCTTGCCACAGGTGCCTTTGATTATGAGCTGGGCGAAACAACAGGTTTCCCGTTTGATCTGGAAACTCCGGAACAGATACCGGGATACAGTGGTTCATATGTCATCCCGAAAGGACTGGAAGAAAATGTAATAAAGCTGCATCAATTCTTATATCCGAATAAGGATTATACACCGACGGCAACGGTTACAGATATAAGTAATACTTTGAATGATATGACCAATGTATATCCAAATACAACAGAAAGCGGAACATCACAAAATGAATAAGAAGAAAGTAGATGTCGTAATTCCGGTATATCATCCGGGATCAGAATTTAAAAAGCTGATGGAGCGTCTGGAAAGACAGACCTATGAAGTAAACCGTATCTTTTTGATGCATACAACAGACGGACAGAGTCTGGAAAGCATGAAGGAACGTTATAAAAATGTGACAGTTGAAGAGATTACTCCGGATGAATTTGATCATGCCGCAACGAGAGACAAAGGAATCCGGCAATCGGATGCAGATATTGTGATCTGTATGACACAGGATGCCTGCCCGGATAACGAGTATCTGGTAAGTGAACTGGTACAGGCTTTGGAAGAAGCAAATGTTGCAGTTGCGTATGCGAGACAGCTTCCTAGAAAAGAAAGTACATTATTAGAAAGATATACGAGACAATTTAATTATCCGCCGGAAAGCAAAGTGAAATCTTCGAAAGATCTGGAAAAAATGGGAATCAAAACATTCTTCTGTTCGGATGTATGTGCAGCCTATAACCGGGATATGTATTTGAAAAACGGTGGATTCGAGAAAAAAGCAATATTTAATGAAGATATGATATACGCAGCGAAGGTTATAGAGAATGAACAGAAAGTATATTATAATGCAAAAGCAAGGGTAATCCATTCGCATAATTACAATTTTGCACAACAGTTTCACCGAAATTTTGATATGGCCGTTTCCCAGGCACAGCATCCTGAGATATTCCGGAAGGTAAGCTCAGAAAAAGAAGGAATGAAACTGATAAAGAATACAGTCGCTTTTTTGATAAAACAGAGAAGGCCATGGCTTGTTTTTAAACTTTTCACAGATTGTGTAGCGAAATATGCAGGATATCTTCTTGGACGAAAATATCAAAAACTGCCGAAAAAGATTGTATTAAAATGCACAATGAATCCGAGATATTGGACATAAACAGGAAAACAGGACTGAAAATATTGAAATTTAGAAAAAAATAGGGTAATATGTAAAAAGGTTTGTGTTAATTTAGGATAAATGCGGAAAGGATATGAAGTATGGCAAGAAATACAGGGAAAAAGGTCAGACGAAGAGGGCGTCGCAGAAAAAGAGGCTTTGCGACCTGGTCTATAGGGAAGAAAATAGGTGCTGTATTAGGCGGAACTCTTCTGGGCGTAGTAGTTATAGGATCAGTCATTCTGGCAAGTAAGATGAATAAACTGAGTTCGGTGAAACTCGATACAGATAAATTAAACATTTCTGATGAAGTAAAACATGAAAAAGGATACACGAATGTAGCGTTATTTGGTCTGGATTCAAGAGAAAATGATCTGGGCAAAGGAAATCGAAGTGATACGATCATAATAGCAAGTCTGAATAATGATACGAAAGAAGTTAAATTGGTATCTATTTATCGTGATACATTATTAGAATTAGATGACGGAAGTTATAATAAAGCGAATTCTGCATATTCTTTTGGAGGACCGGAAGGCGCAGTATCGCTGATTAACCGTAATCTGGATATGAATATTGAAAAATATGTAACCGTAAACTTTAATGCACTGGTAGATGTTATCGATGCGGTAGGAGGACTGGATCTGGAACTGACGCATGATGAAGTTGTGAATATGAACAACTATTGTGTCGAAACTTCAAAAGTAACAGGAAAAAGTTATGAGAAGATCGAGCCGGAAGTAGAGGGTACATATCATTTGAATGGTGTGCAGGCAGTGTCTTATTCCCGAATCCGTTATACGGAAGGAGGAGACTTTAAGCGTGCAGAACGTCAGCGCCTGGTATTACAGAAAATTGCAGATAAAGCGCAGAACATGAGTGTCGGCACTGTTAATAAGATCATAGACAGTGTATTTCCGCAGATATCAACAAACTTTACACTGGCTGAAATGATCGGATATGCAAAGAATCTTACAAAGTATAAATTAGGAGATTCGATTGGTTTTCCGGCTGAAAATACAACGGATATGTTAAATGAAGTAGGAAGTGTCGTAATCCCGAAGACCTTGTCTTCGAATGTACTTGAGGTGCATAAATTTCTGTTTGGAAGTGATGGGTATTCTGTATCCAGCACGATTGAAGGCATTGAAAGTGGTATTACTGCAAAAGCGTCAGATAAGGCCAAAAGCGGTACAACGATCGAGGATGATGAGACACCGGGAAGTAAGGGGTATTCGGAAAATTATTCCAATAATTCATCCGGAACCGGTACAACAAGAAGTACCTACGGAACAACGGGTGGAAGCACTTACGGAACCGGATCTTACGGTACGTCAAACGGATATTCCGGAGGAACATCGACGGGAAGCGGAACGACCGGAAGTACAGGCAGCACTTCCTCAGGAACTACGGGAACAACCGGAGGAACAGAAGGGACAACAACAGGAGGTGGAACGACCGGAGATAATGCAGGCAGCACTTCGGGAACCACTGGATCGACAGAAGGAACGGAATAAATAGTAATAAAAGATAAAGGGGTAGGTTACATGAGAAGAATTAAAAAGATATTTGTAACATTCTTGGCGATATGTATGATATGTCCATGTCTGTCGGTGATAACAGAAGCAGCGACAGCAGAACTGCGTTTTGCGGATCCGTCCACTACAGTAGGAGCGGAAGTTGATGTAAAGACCAAGCTGACTTCTGCTTCATCAATGCAGTCTATGGAAGCGACTTTAACGTATGACAAAAGTGAATTGAGATTTATCAGCGGTGATAATGCGACGGGAAAGGATGGAACCATTAAGATTTCCTGGACCGGAAGTGGAACAACTGCAGAATTTAATCTGAAGTTTCAGGCATTAAAAGAAGGTACTTCGAATATCGAAGTGTCAAGTGCTACGGGTACTGCGGAAGACGGAACGAACCTGGAAGTAACACAGGGAAGTTCTGCAGTTACGATCGGAGCTGGCGATCCGTCTCTGATTAAGGAAGAGACCAGTACCGAAGATACAACAACATCGACAGCAGATGGTGCCGTTGTGAAAGTGAACGGCAAGAAGTATGTTGTGACCAGCGATTTTTCGGAAGAGATCATTCCGGAAGGTTTTAAAAAAGGCGAGCTGACATTTGAAGGTTCAAAGTATTCTGTGATCACACAGGAGGCAAGTGGAATCAATGCAATGTATCTGACTGAAAAAGACAGCGATGATGCAGATTTCTATATGTATAACAGTGATGATGGATCTTTCGCACCGTTTGAAGAAGTTGAGATTGCAAAAGACAGATATATTATCCCATTGATGAATGATGGAAAGGTGAATCTGCCAAGCCAGTATCAGAAGACAACTCTGACATTAAATGGTAAAGAATTTGACACTTGGCAGGATACAAAAGACGCAGAATATTATATTATTTATGCTTTGAATTCTGACGGTGAAAAGACAACATATCGTTATGATACGACAGATGGAACCTATCAGAAATACACACCGGAATCAACCGGCAGTTCTTCTTCAGAAAGTAAGTTAAGTAACGGAAAAGGAATATGGGGAAAAATCCTTAATTTTGTAGAGAATTTCCTGGATATTGTAGTTATTATAGCAATTGCATTAATCTTACTGCTTGTTCTGGTACTTATTGTCACAGCAGTCAAGCTTAGACACAGAGATCTGGAATTAGATGATCTGTATGATGAATATGGAATTGATCTGGATGAAGAAGAGGAAGCATTAAAAGCTAAGAAAAAAGAAGAGAAACAGGAAAAGAAAGCACAGAAAGCTTCAAAACAGGTTTCGAAAAAAGCATCTAAGAGATATGATGATGAAGATGAATTTGAAGGATACGATGAGGATGATCTTTGGGTTACAGAAAACATAGCCAAAGCCATGGAAAAACCAAAGAAGCAGAAGAGCGTCAAACACGCAACGGCAAAAAAAGCAGCTGCAAAGGGTGTACGTTCTTTAGATGAGACAGGTCCTGCTATCCGCAAACCTGTAAAGAACATTAATCTTCAGGATACAGATGATTTTGAAAAATTTACTCCTTTAGATGAAGAAGAGTTCGATAATTTTGAAGGATATTATTCGGATGATGATTACGATATGTTTGGTTCAAATGACTATGATTATGACGACGATGAGTTATTTGATGCAACGGCAGATCTCTTAAGTAATCACCCGGAAAAGAAGAGAAGTCATGCGGAGATGGATGACACATTTAAGATGGATGTTATTGATCTGGATTAATTACTGAATTAAAATTTTATAAGAAATAAAACCGGCCGCCTGATATCGGAAAATCTGATATCAGGCGGCCGGTTTTGCTAATACTTGAGCGTGTAAGACATGAAGATTACTCTTCAGTTTTGAGAAGATCTTTCAAAGAAGAAAACTGATATCCCATGGATTCCCATTTGTTAAGAAGTTCATCGAGGATTTCTCCGTTGGTTTTCGAAGTGTTGTGAAGTAGTACAATGGCACCGGGATGAATACGGCCGAGTAATTTGTCAAAAGCCTCTTCTTTGGATGGCTGGGCATCGGTAAGCCAGTCAACATAGGCGAGACTCCAGAAGAAGGTATGATATCCCATATCTTTGGCCATCTGTAGATTTTCGGTATTGTATTTTCCCTGAGGCGGCCGGTAAAATCGTGTTATCGACTTTCCGGTGATCTTTTTGAAAAGATCTTCGACATCTGAAAGCTCTTTTGAGAAGGTTTCCTGTGTCGCAATCTGTGACATATCGGGATGATGATACGTATGATTGCCGACGGTGTGACCTTCTTTTTGCATTTGTTTGATCAGATCTGGATTATCTTGCAGAAAATTGCCGACGACAAAAAAGGTAGCAGGAACATGATGCTTTTTCAGAGCCGCCAGGATAGAAGGGGTATTGCCATTTTCGTAACCACAGTCAAAAGTCAGATAAATCACTTTCTGATCAGTGTTTCTGGCATAGTAGGCATTATATTTTTTTAATTCATCGAATGAGGCATTTCCGACGGGAGCTTTTCCTTCCTCCTGAAAACTCAACCCCCAGTTTTCGGTGGTTGGGAGAACAAAGGAATGAGAAGAAGATACAAAAGTGCGGCTGGCCGGAGTCAAAGTTGTTTCACTGGCGGGGAAAATTCGGGCAATCAATCCTCCGGCAAAAAAACAGAAGGAAAAGAAGAAAAGGAGGATTAATGGTTTATATCTGGAATAAAGGGTGGAAAAAGAAAGATGAGTTTTGGGTATATGGAATCTGAACATAGAAACTCCGGAAAACTTTTTATACAGTTATATGATGCCCTAAGGAAAAAGATGTGCGGAAAAGGACACAAACTTGCAAAGAATAGGGAATGATAGTAGTATAGGAACGTAGAATTATTAAGAACAGATATAAGAAAGAATAAATGAAACGGGATGAAAACATGGCCAGAGAATATGTGAAAAAAGATAATATGCTGAGTAAAGAAATCCGTTATAAAAAAACAGAGAAGGGTATGATGATCACTGAATATTATGGAAATGACAGTTATGTGGTGCTGCCGGATGAGATAGAAGGTGAGCCGGTCACGATACTGGGAGATTATGCATTTTCCAGAAATCTTTCAGTTGAGGAAATATGGATGCCGTTGGAACTTAAAGAAGTTGGAAGATATGCATTTTACAGGTGCCGGAATCTGAGAAAATTAGTACTTGGCAACAGACTTCTGGATATGGGAGGTGGTGCACTTACAGGCTGCCATCTGGAAGAAGTAGAGATATATCTTCAGGACGGAAAAAAGAGCTGTCTGAAGTCGATTGTAGAAGAGATGCGGTACCAGATGAGGATATATCTACATACGCCTGAAGGAGGACAGGAAGCAAAACTACTCTTTCCGGAGCATTATGAAGAGGCGGTGGAGAACACCCCTGCAAGAATACTGGAAACGCATCATCACGGGGCAGGCGGATATTATCGTCAGTGTTTTTATGACCGTGAACTGGACTATCGAAAATATGATGAGATGTTTTATCATACGGTTGCGGAAGACACAGAGGAGACGGCAGTGGAACTGGCACTGAACCGCCTGCGGTTCCCGGCAGAACTTTCAGATAAGAACAGACAAGGTTATGAAGAATACTTAAAAAAGCACATGACTGCGGTGGCAAAATGGACGGTGAAGCAGGAAGAGGTGGAAGGAATCCGGTTCCTGCAAAGAAGAAAATTATGGACAGAACAATCTTTACAGGCGGGAATGGATTTCGCGGCAGAAGGTAGTAAAACAGAAATTCTGAGTATTTTTATGGATATCAGAAAGGATCAGTTTCCAAAGAAGAAAAAGACATTTGAGCTATAGAGTATTTATAAAATAAGTAGAGAAGAAAAGCAATGGACAGAGAAAAGATAGAAAATAACAGAGAAACCATAGAAAAGGACCGCCTGGAAAATATAAGCCGTAAGATTCTTGTTATGGCAAGGAATGAACTGTATATGAAGATGCGGTTCCTGGATGTAGCATTATCCAGTCTTCCGTTTGTACTTGATACGGGGGCGGAAGGTATGGGAACAGACGGACTGTATCTGTATTATGATCCACAATATCTCGGGGGATTGTTCAGGGAAGACCGAGTGATGGTGAACAGGATCTACCTGCATCTGGTGCTGCATGGGATTTTTCGCCATATGATCCGCAGAAAAGGAAGAGAGGAACGGCTTTATCATCTGTCATGTGATATTGCTGTGGAATCGATCATCGATGAATTACAGTATCGGTGTGTTATGAAGGCCAGGTCGTTCCCAAGAAGAGAAATGTACCATGAACTGAAAAAAGAAATGAAAACGCTTACGGCAGAACGAATATATGAAGTGCTGAGGAAAAAAGCGCTGACACAAAAGCAGCTTGAACAACTGGAGGTGGATTTCCGGGTAGACGATCACAGTTACTGGCAAAAAGCTGAGGAGAAAAAAAGACAGAATCAGATTGAAAACCGCTGGCAGGATATCAGTGAGCGTATGGAGACAGAGATGGAGACATTTTCCAAAGAAGCATCACAGACATCCGGAAGTCTGATCGATCAGGTGAAAGTAGAAAATCGGGAGCGAATGGATTACCGGGAATTTTTAAGAAAATTTTCGGTGTTAAAAGAAGAGATGACGGTGGATCCGGATTCTTTTGATTATACTTTCTACAGTTATGGATTAACTATGTATGGGAATATGCCGTTGATCGAGCCGCAGGAGTGGAAGGAAGTAAAGAAAGTGGAAGACTTTGCCATCGTGATCGATACATCAATGTCATGTTCTGGTGATCTGGTAAAGAAATTTCTGGAAGAAACATATGGTGTGTTAACGGAAGCAGAGAGCTTTTTTCATAAGGTAAATATTCATATCATTCAGTGTGATGAGATGGTACAAAACGACCAGAAGATCACAGATGAAAAAGAATTAAAAGAATATATGGAACATTTGGAACTGATCGGAGAAGGTGGGACAGATTTCCGGCCAGCATTTGAATATGTGAATCATCTGATCGAACAGGGTGAATTTTATCATCTGAAGGGATTGATCTATTTCACAGATGGAAAAGGAACCTATCCAAAGAAGAAACCATCATATGAGACTGCATTTATCTTTATGCAGGAAGAATACGAAGATGTGGATGTACCGCCATGGGCAGTTAAATTGATCGTCGATGCCGAAGATCTTGATGAAGGAGAAGAAGAACATGAATATTAAAAGAGCAAAACAGGAAATCAAAGATTCCATTGAAGCTTATCTTACAAAGGATAATTATGGAGAATATAAAATACCATCCATCAGACAGCGTCCGATCCTTTTGATGGGACCTCCAGGAATTGGAAAAACACAGATCATGGAACAGATCGCAAGAGAATGTGAGATCGGATTGGTAGCTTATACGATCACGCACCACACAAGACAGAGTGCGATCGGTTTGCCATTTATCAGAGAAAAAGAATATAGTGGACAAACATATTCTGTTACGGAATATACGATGAGTGAGATCATAGCATCTGTTTATGAAAAGATTGAACAGACTGGAAATAAAGAAGGTATTTTATTTATTGATGAGATCAACTGTGTATCTGAGACATTGGCACCAACAATGCTTCAGTTTTTGCAGTGTAAGATGTTCGGAAATCAGAAAGTACCAGATGGCTGGATCATCGTAGCGGCAGGAAATCCACCAGAATACAATAAATCTGTCAGAGATTTTGACGTAGTTACCTTGGACCGTATGAAGAAGATTGATGTGGAAGCAGACTATGAAGTGTGGAAAGAATACGCATATCAGGCAGGAATCCACCCAGCAATCCTTGCATATCTTGAAATCCGTAAAGAATATTTCTATCGTATGGAAACAACAGTTGATGGAAAGGCGTTTGTTACAGCCAGAGGATGGGAAGATCTGTCTCAGTTATTAAAAGTTTACGAAGAACTTGGAAAAGATATTGACAGAGAAGTGGTATTTCAGTACTTACAGCACCTGAAGATCGCCAAAGACTTTGCCAACTATTATGAATTATATAAGAAATACAAAGAAGACTATGGAATCGAGCGTATTTTAAAAGGACAATGGAATCAGGAAACGATCGGCAGATTAAAATTCGCAGCATTTGATGAGAAATTAAGTGTTGTCGGATTGTTAAATGGAAAATTGTCCGAAATGTTTGCTGAATCTTATCGACAGGATGCTTATGTTACGGAATTATTTGGCTGGCTAAAACAACTTAAAACAGGCAAGACATTAAGTCAGGTAGTCAAAGAAATCCATGAGGACTTCGACGAAAAGAAAAAGACAGAGAAACTTGGAAAAGCACAGGAACATATGTTGCTTGATGTGATCAAGACTCTGGAGTCATACGAACAGATCAGCAAAGCTGAACATTTAGAAGCAGAAGCAGAATTTGAACGTGTGAGAGAAGAATTCAAGAAAGAACCAGCAAAATTAGAACAGCAGATAGAGAATACAACCAAAGCACTAGACAATGCATTTGACTTCATGGAAGAAGCCTTTGGACAAAGTCAGGAAATGGTTGTATTTGTGACAGAACTGAATGTTAATTATTACAGTGTCTGGTTTATCAAGGAAAATGGATGTGATAAGTATTATCAATATAATAAAGGGCTTTTGTTTGATGAACAGCAGGAGCAGATATTAGCTGAGATGAATGAATTAGAGAAGAAATTTTAATTTTATAATTGGCAAATTGTAAGATTGGAAAATTTGAGAACTTTTCCCGTTAACTTCAAGGAATGTTGCATTAAAGCAACATTCCTTTTATTATTTATGCGCGTCGGTTGTTATACAAAAAAATTACCTTTCGGTTTACAATCAATACAAAGCGGATATAAGGGATATTATTTCCATTCTGTTATCGATTGTTTTATGGATCAAGTGCAGAAAAAGGATATAAGTTTAAGAAAGATCAAAAAATAAGAATAAAATCGAATTTTGTAAAAAATGATGAAAATTTAATACAGAAGTAAAAAACAGTATTCTTACAAATGGCTTAAATTGGTCGGACCACCAAAGAGAAGAATGCTGTTTTTTGTGCAATTTAACTAAAAATAATACCAATTTTCAAAGAAAATAAATATGTTTGTAAAATAAATAACTTGACTTTTTATCAAATTGGTCCTACCATATAAGTACAGTAACTGGTAGGACCAATCTTACTATGTCGCGTATACGCTAAAAATAGGATATCGGGAACCGTTCATATTTGAAAAGAAAGGAGAGAACCTAGAATGTTCATTCACTTTTTATTAGCGATGCTTCCAATCATCTGGCTGATCATTGCATTAAGCGGATTAAAGATGGCAGGACATGTAGCCTGTCCGATCGCTTTGATCATTACAGTCATTGAAGCACTTTTTTTATGGAAGCAGAAAATTATTGATGTCCTCACAGGAGGGTTAGAAGGATTTGCAATGGCAATCTGGCCAATCTGTCTGGTTATCGTGGCAGCAGTGTTTACTTACAACTTGGTCGTACATACGAAAAACATGGAACTTATCAAAAAGATGTTAACTTCCGTATCAAAGGATAAAAGAATCCTTGTTCTTATCATCTCATGGGGATTTGGAGGATTTATGGAAGGTATGGCAGGATTCGGAACAGCTGTAGCGATTCCAGCAGGAATCCTTTGCGGATTAGGATTTGAACCAATCTTTGCAGCAACTGTTTGCCTGGTAGCCAATACGACACCAGTAGCATTTGGATCCATCGGAATTCCAACTGTTACTGCAGCAAATGTTACAGGATTCAGTCCTCATATGACAGCATCTTACGTTGTACTTCAATTAGCAATTATGGTAATTTTAGTTCCTTTCTTCCTTGTTTTCATCACAGGAAAACACGAGGGAGCCAAAGGACTTGGCGATTATAAAGAAATTTTATTTATTACATTGATGTCTGGAGTTTCATTTTTGATTCCACAGTATCTGACAGCAAAATTTATCGGAGCAGAACTTCCAGCAGTCATTGGATCTGTATGTAGTATGGCAGTCACGATCATCTTAGCGAAAGTCATGCTTAAGGGTAAATCAAGTAAATTTGATGTTGAGATCGAAGAACAAGAAGAC
>ERZ825324.3180-NODE-3180-length-15703-cov-10.040069_pt1 | contig 15703 bp, 9 predicted proteins | sample MGYA00519859_ERZ825324 | MGnify/ENA primary metagenome ERZ825324 (study PRJEB31778, sample SAMEA3449198) | human gut metagenome | biome: human gut; feature: human-associated habitat; material: faeces | place: United Kingdom | collected 2010/2012 ... | reverse complement strand
CTCATTTTGGTTATCGGTAATTAGATTTATTCCTTTAATGGGACAAAGATAGCGAGTCTTTTTTTATACGGTGTGTAGATTTCGATTCAAATAGTGTATTTATAAGTTTTCGTGCGCGCAAACATTAAATTCGTGTGCGATAACGTAGTTTTTTAGCGTTTTTGGACAATTTTGGTAGTATTCAGACAAAATTTACAGCAAAAGAGACAATAAATATGTTGATTTACATCAAATAATGTGTATTTTTGACCCCAGAATCAGAACTAATAATTTTAAATCATTTATCATGAGTACAATTCAAAATGCGATGGGTAAAATGACAAACTACAGATGGACCATCTGCGCTATGTTATTTTTCGCGACAACAGTTAACTACCTCGACCGTCAGGTGCTATCGCTGACGTGGGATGAATTTATCAAACCTGAATTCCATTGGGACGAATCACATTACGGTACTATTACCTCTGTATTTTCCATTGTATATGCAATCTGCATGTTGTTTGCAGGACGTTTCGTTGATTGGATGGGAACAAAGAAAGGTTTCCTTTGGGCTATCGGTGTATGGTCACTAGGTGCATGTCTTCATGCAGTCTGCGGTATAGTAACTGAGCATGTAGTGGGTCTTCACAGTGCTGCTGAGCTAGCTGCTGCAACAGGTACTGTTGTAGTCACTATTGCTACCGTTAGTATGTATTGCTTCCTGGCTGCCCGCTGCGTATTGGCACTCGGTGAAGCCGGTAACTTCCCTGCAGCTATCAAAGTAACAGCCGAATATTTCCCGAAGAAAGACCGCGCTTATGCAACTTCCATTTTTAATGCCGGTGCTTCTATCGGTGCTCTGATCGCTCCCGTATCTATCCCATTGCTCGCCAAGGCTTGGGGATGGGAAATGGCTTTTATCGTTATCGGTGCTCTCGGCTTTATCTGGATGGGAATGTGGGTATTCATGTATACTTCTCCCGACAAGAGCAAGCACGTCAATAAAGCCGAATTGGACTATATCGAACAAGATAAGTTTGAGGAAGGTGAGATCCCCGCAAATGCAGAAGTAAAGAAAGAAAAGAAAATGAGCTTCCTCCAATGCTTCACATACAAGCAGACATGGGCTTTTGCCGCCGGTAAGTTTATGACCGACGGTGTGTGGTGGTTCTTCCTGTTCTGGACTCCATCTTATCTGAACACCCAATTTGATATTAAGACATCCGATGGATTGGGTATGGCATTGATTTTCACGTTGTATGCTGTGACCATGTTGTCTATCTACGGTGGTAAACTTCCGACTATCTTTATTAATAAGACAGGTATGAACCCGTATGCTGCCCGTATGAAAGCGATGTTGATTTTCGCATTCTTCCCATTGGTAGTATTGTTGGCACAGCCGTTAGGAACACTTTCTCCGTGGTTCCCGGTTATTTTAATCGGTATCGGTGGAGCGGCTCACCAATCATGGTCGGCCAATATCTTCTCTACGGTAGGCGATATGTTCCCCAAAACCGCAATTGCAAGTATTACAGGTATCGGCGGTATGGCCGGTGGCGTAGGTTCTATGCTTATGCAATACGGTGCAGGCGTATTATTTGTGCATGCTGACGAAACCCACATGACATTCATGGGATTTGAAGGCAAACCTGCCGGATATTTCATCATGTTCTGTATCTGTGCAGTATCTTACTTGCTCGGATGGGTGATTATGAAAGCATTAGTTCCGAAATACAAACCTATCGTATTGGATTAATTCATCCACATACGTTAGATAACAAACAAGAGGGGGAACTCATCACGAGTTCCCCCTCTCTCTTGTATTAACAATAAATTTCTTTGAAAAAGAAAAAAATAAAAAAGCCTCTTCTCACGAAGAAGGCTTTTTAGGTTTACTTATTCTGCACCATCTTCCTGCAATATTTTCAATTGCAACACTTGAGATGAAGTGTCATTGCATTCTCATAATGAAGAATAGTAAACGTTAAGATGAAAAAAAGGGAAGTCTCACGACTTCCACAATTCTTCTAACCTTAAATCTAAATCTCTATGAAAAAAACGTGTTGCAAATATAGGCGTTTGTTCAACATAGAGGTGTTAATGAATCGCATAAAGAGAGAATAAAAACTAACATCTGCAAAAATTAGCAAATCACTCTTTATGCTCCATTAAATTTAATAAACTTTCGTAGAGTGGATTGGACTTCAGATACTTAGGGACTCCTGTCACAAACATCTGTTTTCGCGCACGGGTAAGAGCTACATTCAGTTTACGATCAATCAGCGTACCGTCTTCTTCTGTTAAATTCGATACAAACTTTAATTGAAAATAACTGTTGATGCAACAGGAATAGATGATTACATCCCGTTCGCTCCCTTGAAAACGCTCGACAGTATCAACCATAATCCGGTTCAGAGCCGGAATGCCCAATGCGGCTATTTCTTTTTTAATCAGTGCTATCTGACTTCTGTAAGGGGTAATGATTCCCAACGTACGCGCCTCATCGAAATCTATCCGGCAATCCTCATAGATACGGGCAACCAAATCCGCTACAATACGGGCTTCCGAATGGTTTATTTTCGTAGATGTTCCTGTCTTCTCCGGTATGGAAGGATAAAAAGCCAGACGACAAACAGTATCGGAGTCTTCCAGTTGGTGAGGCAATCCGACGGGAATCAGACGCCCTCCATAAAAAGCACGGTTGGCAAACAGAGCCACTTCGGGATGCATACGACCTTGACGGCAAAGCATATCGTAGGAAGGATGAGAGGTCAGGGATGACTGACGAGCGGTGCAGTTGCGGTAGAGACGTTCGAACAGGGAATCTTTCAAGTTGGTCAGTCCGATAGACATCAAGGACTCCTCGTAGATAGCGGACTGTTCAGAACTTTGCAGCACAACGGCAGGAAGTTGCTTATGGTCGCCAATCAGGATAAATTTATCAATGGCATTCCCACCCTCTTCGCCACGTGCACAAAGAATGCCTAATAGCTGAGGTTCCAATATCTGTGTAGCTTCATCTATAATGGCAACATTAAAATGTTTCAGACGGAACAATTCCGGTTTGCCGGAAATAGCCGCTACGGTTCCTACAATGATGCGGCAACTCCGAATACGCTCGTAAACTTCCGAACGGCGGTTGCAGGAGGCTAATTCGTTTTCTATCAGATGAGTGCGGTAAGTCTCGTCGCACGACAATTCACTTCCCACACGGATAAAATCAACGGCAGGACGAATGGAAGCAAGCGATTTGCATATCTCGTCGACAGCCCGGTTCGTATACGAAAGCAGAAGGATTTGAGCGCCTTTATCCGCATGGAATGTTTCAACCATCTTCTTTAAGGCACAAGAGGTCTTTCCGGTTCCCGGAGGACCGATAAGAAGAAAATAATCTTGTGCGGCTTGCGCTTTCAATGCGACACGGGTGAAGTCGTCTTTCGCCTGTGAAACAAGAGAATCCAATGATTCGTCGAACTTCGGCGGACGCTGGGCCAGCAATAAGTCGCGACGTTCCTGTGTTGCAGAGAGATAAGCGTACAATCCTTGATACATGGAGCGGAATGTCGTATCCATCGTGTCATGTTCTATCGCATAAAGGCTATCGGCAGGGAGCACCGAAGGATTCTGCTGTGTAGCCCGAAGGCGGATACTTATTTCATGATCGGTCAGATGTTCGATATTGCCCTTGAATACCATTTTATTGGTTACATTATCCGTCCCGCAGTTTCGTTCATAGAGGATAATGGCATCACCTTGACGGAAATTAGGAAGTACGTTTTGTATATCATTGTCCGCTACTGTCTCCGGCAGTTCCTTTTCTTCGAAATCGGAACGTACCAATAATAAATAAGCTTTATGCTCGTCGGCGGCATGATTTTCACGAATCCGCAAATTATAGATAATCTCACCGGCTTCGCATTTCTCGGCCAATGTGGAAAGCCACAAGGAAGCCGCACCCGTACGCCCTTCATAATCCACATCACCGGACTTAGAAGTATAAAGTTCTTTCGTCAGAAAATTATAGACCGCATAAAAATAGCTCTTTTCTATGGCGGAAAGCCTCTGCAACTTCTCCTGAAAGCGATCAATGGGCGGCCGCAAATAGGTTTCCCAGAAACGTCCTCGCAAGCCACGTTCATTCAATGTGGAAGCATTGATCTCCTCTAACTTCCGTGCAGTATATTCCGGATTGTTATGCAACTGGATACCATATTCATCGGCTACGATCCGGTTGCGCAAATCAATCACACGGCGCACCATTGCCCAAGAAGGCCGTGAAGGGTAAAGAAGCGGATAACGGGTATAAAGCAAATAGGCTTTTACTTTCCGGTGATCCATCCCCATAGAGTATTGCAATACTGCCTGATAAAGCAACATCTGCACCTTGTTGTTCTCTTTCGGTTCCACCTTGCCGCGGATAGCGTACTCGTCAGCTTTACCCGATTTCATTTCGATGAAGGAGGACATATCCCGTTGCATATAATCAAGGCGACCTTGCAGTCCGAGCGCTTCGCAGATATAAGAAGGTTCAAGCACCGCATCCGTCTTGTCCAATTCGTATCCGGCAGTATGAAAAGTATCATTCACCGTTTCGCGGATATGCTCGAAATGCAATTTGCAATCATCAAAGAATTGACGTTCCTTCTCTCTGTCCCGCAAATCGGGGCAAGCCGCCAATTCGATGGGATAGCGGCGGAAAGCCTTTTGCATACAAGTCCGATAATCAATATCCTCGTTCGGCGCATGAATCCATTCATCCAGAAAGAGATTGGCAATATTTCCCAGTAACAGGGGACGGGCATTCTCAATCGGTTGCATTCGGGAAAGGAAGTAGTTTCCCGGATGGTGTCCGTAATCGCGGAAACACTCTGCAAGCGAACTGATATCAATCAGATAATCCGGTTCGAGAACGATAAAAGAAGGGGTAAGGATTCCCGCCTCATCTATCGCAACGTCAAGCAGATTCATCTGGGCATGTTGCCAAAGCAGCTTACAGGTTTCTGCAAACTCTTCGTTTATTTGAGGTATATTATAGCGGACAAGATAGGGTCTCTCCGATACTTCGTCCAAAGGAGTCACATACAGATATTGTTCGTCCGCATATTGAAAACAGACACGCATTCGCCGAACTCGTTCACGGGCAGGAGGGGCAACCAGATAGGTAGCGTCCGCACGGGGAAGCAAACGGTATAACTCATCCGGAATATTCTCTCCCGAAAGTTTGCGGACCAGAAAGGCCAGTGTTTTAACATCCCGCAAGAGTTTTTCCCTGTTCGGTTCGAGACAGCGGTTCAGGATTTGATTGGAAGTCAGGCGGAAAGTATGAAGCCGGTTCTGCTCTCCTACCGAAAGTCCGGTCTTGGCAGCAATAAAACTGATTCGCGCCGAGAGGTCGGTCATTTGCAAACTGCCGCTCTGCATTTGCGCCCGGCAAATACGTTCGAGCAAGTCGCGCATCTGCTTGTAACCAACGGTCAGTTCATCCTCTCCCGCCTTGCAGACTGCTAGAAGTAATTCATAAGATTCTATCGCTTCACTCTTCTGACAGGGCAATTTCATCTTCTATTTCCTCTTCGGTTTTCTTCTTATCCTTTATCATCAGGATACTCATTTCGTATAGCAGATAAAGCGGAATAGCGACAACACTCAATGTAAACGGATCGCCTGTCGGAGTAATAATGGCAGCAGCTATCACAATGATGACAACCGCATGGCGACGGTACTTCCGCAAGAAAGACTTATTGACTATTCCCAGCAGGGATAGCAGCCAGGTCACTAACGGCAATTCAAAAGCTAGCCCCATACAGAGTACCAACATCATAAAATTGTCGATATAGGAATTGAGCGACAGAATGTTCTCCACTTCCGCACTCAACTGATAGGTGGAAAGAAAACGGAGCGTCAACGGATAAACCATAAAGTAACCCAGCAAAACACCAACAAAGAACATCACCGTTCCAACTGTCAGAGCTTTACGCACTCCTTTCTTTTCATTGGGATAAAGGGCAGGACCGATAAAGCGCCATACTTCAAAGAAAAGATAAGGCATGGCAGTGACTACCGACATCCAAAAGGCTGTCGACATATGTATAAAGAAAGGAGCCGCCAAGTTGATATTGACCAGCTTCACTTGAAATTCTTGTGTGAAGAAATCATCGGTCAAATCAAGCGCCTGACCGATATGCCGTAATAAATCGTAGAATATGAAATCATTGTGGCAAGGCGCCAATATCACATGATCAAAAAGGTAAGGCATAGCAATAAAATAACCTATTGCCAATACAAACCAAACTCCGATCACCCGGAAAAGTACCTTGCGCAGTTCATCCAAATGATCCCAAAAGGTCATTTCTGCCATCCGTACTTGCTTTACTTACTTGAGTCCGCCGGTTTGTCCAGGTCTTCTTTTGCCTTATTTATTTCCTCTTTCGCATCATTCACTCCGTCTTTGAAGCTCTTCACTCCTTTTCCCAAGCCACGCATCAATTCAGGAATTTTCTTTCCGCCAAAAAGAAGAAGGATAACCAAAGCGATAATAATCCATTCGGACCCACTAGGCAAAAAGCCTAACAATAATAAGTTTGTCATAAGTTTATTTGATAAAGAGGTTTTTATTAGTCGGTACAAAGATAATTATTTTCATCACAGATCACACGGATTAACACAGATTTTTATTCACCACAGAGGACACAGAGGGCACAGAGTCCTTTTTTCATAATACGCTGTCAGTATCCTCAGTATCTGATTTGTATCTTTGAAAAAACTCCGTGTCCTCTGTGGTGAACTAATCCTGATAATATATCCGTTTCACCCGCGTCGATATGCTAGTCAGCACTTCGTACGGAATCGTATCCAGCTTGTCGGACAATACTGTGATCGGCAGGTCGTCACCAAAGATTATAGCTTGGTCACCTTCACGGCAGTCGATGTCCGTAACGTCTATCATACAGACATCCATGCAGATATTGCCCACATAAGGGGCTTTCTTGCCGTTCACCAGACAGTAAGCATTTCCACGCCCCAAGTGTCGGTTCAGGCCATCGGCATAACCGATAGGGATAGCGGCTATACGGGACGGACGTATCAAGTGTCCCATCCGGCTATATCCCACCGTATCTTCTTCGGGGACATCCCGAATCTGAAGTATGGTTGTCTTGAGCGTGCTGACATTATGTATAATCGAGTTGTCTATCGGACTCACTCCGTAAAGTCCGATACCTAGCCTTACCATGTCAAACTGTGCTCCGGGAAAACGCTCGATTCCTGCCGTATTGCAGATATGGCGTAAAATCTTATGCGAGAAAGCCGCCTGCAATTCTTGCGAGCCTTTTTCAAACAACTCGATTTGCTGCCGGGTGAAAGCGTCAAATTGAGGAGAATCACTGCCTACGAAATGAGAGAATACCGAACGGGGAATTACCGCATTCTGATTCTTCAAGCGACGGATAAGCAAGGGAATATCTTCCGCTTCAAAACCCAGCCGATGCATTCCCGTATCCAGTTTCACATGAATAGGGAAATTGGTGATCCCTTCCTTTTCTGCGGCTTTAATCAGCGCATCAAGCAAATGGAAATTATAAACTTCCGGCTCCAGTTTATAGTCAAACATCGTTTTGAACGCTGTAAGCTCCGGATCCATGATGATGATAGAGGACGTGATACCCGCTTTGCGCAGTTCGGAACCTTCATCGGCTACCGCCACAGCCAAGTAGTCAACATGATGTTCCTGCAAAGTCTTGGCTATCTCGTATGAACCGGCTCCGTATGCCGACGCCTTCACCATGCAGATCATTTTCGTCTCAGGATGGCGCAACATGGAGCGGTAATGATTCAAGTTCTCCACCATCGCGCCTAGATTTACTTCCAGTATCGTTTCATGCACTTTCAGTTCGAGCGCTTCGGACACCAGATCAAAGTTGAACACACGAGAACCCTTTATCAGAATCACCTCCGAATGAAGAGATTTGAGCAGTTCCGATTTAAGAAGCGCTTCGGTATTAGGGAAGAAATAACGTTCTATCCCGTCGTCAAAACGAGCGGCACACGAAGAGATTTCCGGCCCTACTCCTATCAATTTATCAATACCCCGACTCTGCACCAGTTGGGCTACACGCCGATAAAGCGTGGCAGTACTCTGTCCTGTTTCCAGAATATCCGACAGAATCAGCGTACGTTTCAGTCCTTTCTTTTCAGAACGGCGTACCAGGAAGTCAAGAGCTATATCCAGAGAGGCCAGATCCGAATTATAGCTATCATTAATCAATAGGCAGTTATTCTTTCCCTCTTTCACTTCAAGGCGCATGGCAATCGGTTCGAGGCGTGCCATGCGTTCCGTTATCTGATCGGCGGGAGTCATCAAGTAAAGGCAGGCAGCCAAGCAGTTTAGTACGTTTTCGATGGAGGCGTCGTCGATGAAAGGAATACAGAAAGTGTTATCCATATTCAGATAACGGTAAGCAATAACGGTATGGTCTTCTTTCTTTGTCACACGGCTGATGTACAAGGGACGTTCAATATCCGTACGGCTCCAGGCAATCTCACGTGCAGTCAGCATTGATTTCGCCACACAATTGCTAATCAACTCATTATCACCATCATAAATCACGACATCACAATCTTTGAAAAGGGTTAGCTTTTCCATGCACTTCTCCTGCAATGAAAAAAAGTTCTCTTGATGAGCACCACCGATATTCGTCAGAATACCGATAGAAGGCTTTATCATCCGTTTCAATGCCCCCATTTCCCCCATCTCAGAAATACCCGCCTCGAAAATTCCCAATTCTGCTTCTTCGGAAAGTTGCCACACAGACAATGGAACACCAATCTGCGAATTATAACTACGCGGAGAACGGACGATACAACGGTCCGGACTCAGCAATTGGTGCAACCACTCTTTCACAATGGTTTTTCCATTGCTTCCGGTGATACCGATTACAGGAATATTAAACCTCTCCCGATGTACCTCAGCCAGTTTCTGCAATGCTTTCAGAGGGTTGGGAACGATGAGGAAATTGAGAGTTGAGAGTTGAGAATTGAGAATTGGCTGCGCATCATCATCCTGCATAGCACTCTCAATTCTCAACTCTCCATTCTCAACTTGTTTAAACTCTTCCTCGGAGATCACAAAGTTTCGGACACCCCGGTCGTACAGTTCGGGGATGTAGCGGACTCCACTATTGCGTTTGGTGGTTAATGCAAAGAAAAGGGTTTCTTCCGGAAAACTCAGGGAACGGCTATCTGTTAAGAGCCAATCGATAGTCGCTTCATATTCACCCACACGGCGGGCACCGATACTTTGGGCTATGGATTCAATCGCGTATGACATAGTTCTGTTTCTTTTTGAAAATCTAAGTACGGGTATTTTCTGATAAGTCGTTCTATTTTTAACACTATTTGTCCTAAAAAGCGTTGATACGCTTCGGACCCGGGATGAAAGGGCTTGTGCGCCAAGTCCCGGCGGATGTCTTCTACTTCGCGGATAACCTGCTTTGTTTCAGCGGAAAAGAAGGTTTCGGAAAAGCGTTCCCAAAGGTAATGGACCGCCAACGGAGACGGATGCAACATATCATCCGCATAGAAGCGATAATCGCGTAATTCATCCAATACGATTTCATAAGAGGGGAAGTAGAAAACTTGTTCCGGGAACGATTGCTGCAACCGGTCGACGGCCAGCAACAAAGTCGATTTACTCAATTGGTTGGCGTGCATTCCATCCCGGATATGACGGATGGGACTGACTGTAAACAAGAATTTCAAGGTTGCATTCCAAGCAGCCATATCGGTAATCAATGAAGTGTATTCATCTACTATTTCATCCACAGACAAAAGTCGGCGATTAAAATCATTCTCCGGTAATTTGTGACAATTGGAGACTACCTTTCCTGTCTCTTTTGCTTCATAAACATAAGCCGTTCCGAAAGTCAACATCAGCCAATCAAGCTTCGGCACAGTCTGATGGGCTTGCAGCAAACGGGCATTGATATTCTGCAACGTAGCCTCTGGAGTAGTAGCCGAAAAAGAGCCATGATGCATAGTACTATGCCACAGCCCTCTATAAGCAAACAAATCTTTCTCCGTATATTCTTTTTTTATAATAATCTCTTTCAAAGCTGAGGATATGGACAAAGGATTATACAGAATTCCGAAAGGATTCAAATCCAGTTGAAACTTGGCCTCTGTCAAGAAAGTTCCCATATTCTCAGCAAAACAAGATCCCATCAAAAGAATAGGGGATATATGGCTGATAGGCGGTAGTCCGACCGGCAATCCCACAGATGTTTGAAAGTTCATCATGATTTTCCTACATTTTATTACGTTTCGTGGGCAAAAGTATACTTTCTTTTCGTATTTTTGCGCTAAATTTCCTCGAATCATGAAGAATGAACCGATATATAACTTGCTAAATGCTATTAATTACCCCGAAGACCTACGAAAACTAGACGTAGACCAACTGCCGGAAGTATGCGATGAACTAAGGCAAGACATTATTAAAGAGCTCTGCTGCAACCCGGGACATTTTGCTGCCAGTCTGGGGACGGTGGAATTGACTGTAGCCTTACACTATGTTTACAATACGCCATACGACCGTATTGTATGGGATGTGGGACATCAGGCGTACGGCCACAAAATTCTGACAGGGCGTCGCGAGGCTTTTTCCACGAACCGCAAATTTGGGGGAATCCGCCCTTTCCCGTCACCGGAAGAAAGTGAATATGATACTTTCACTTGCGGACATGCTTCCAATTCCATCTCTGCTGCTCTCGGCATGGCTGTAGCTGCTGCCCGGAAAGGAGAAATCCAACGTCATGTCGTAGCCATCATTGGCGATGGTTCGATGAGTGGCGGACTGGCTTTTGAAGGACTTAACAACGCATCCACTACGCCTAATAACCTGCTGATTATCCTGAATGACAACGATATGGCAATTGACCGTAGCGTGGGAGGAATGAAACAATATCTTTTCAATCTGACAACCTCCAACCGTTACAACCAATTGCGTTTCAAACTTTCACGGATGTTGTTCAAGCTCGGTATTCTGAATGAAGAACGCCGCAAAGCGCTGATACGTTTCGGCAATAGCTTGAAATCGATGGCTGCCCAACAACAGAATATTTTCGAAGGGATGAATATCCGTTACTTCGGTCCGATAGACGGGCACGACGTGAAGAACCTAGCCCGGGTGTTGCATGATATTAAAGATTTGCAAGGTCCCAAAATCCTTCATCTGCACACAATCAAAGGAAAAGGATTTGCACCGGCAGAAGAACACGCTACCGAATGGCATGCTCCGGGCAAGTTCGATCCTGTCACCGGCGAACGTTTCATAGCCAACACGGAGGGAATGCCTCCTCTCTTTCAGGAGGTATTCGGTCATACCCTAGTGGAGCTTGCAGAAGCTAATCCAAAGATTGTCGGTGTGACCCCCGCCATGCCCAGCGGTTGTTCGATGAATATTCTTATGGAGAAAATGCCCGAACGCGCGTTCGATGTCGGTATCGCTGAAGGACACGCCGTTACCTTCTCCGGAGGAATGGCTAAAGACGGGATGTTGCCATTCTGTAATATCTATTCCTCGTTTATGCAACGGGCGTATGATAATATGATACACGATGTAGCCATACAAAATCTTTCCGTTATATTGTGTCTCGACCGTGCCGGACTTGTCGGCGAAGACGGTCCGACTCATCACGGAGCTTTCGATATGGCTTATTTGCGTCCGATACCCAACCTGACCATCTCCTCCCCAATGGATGAACATGAATTGCGCCGATTGATGTACACAGCACAACTGCCGGATAAAGGTCCGTTTGTGATCCGTTATCCGCGAGGACGCGGGGTAGTGGTTGACTGGAAATGTCCGTTGGAAGAAATCCCGGTAGGAAAAGGTCGGAAACTGAAAGATGGTGACAACCTTGCGGTTATAACAATCGGCCCGATGGGCAACACTGCCGCCCGTGCCATTTCCCGTGCTGAATCGGAACTGGGTAAGTCTATCGCTCATTACGACTTACGTTTCCTGAAGCCTTTGGATGAAAGGCTATTACATGAAATCGGACGGAAGCATCAACGTATCCTCACCATCGAGGACGGTATCATCAAAGGTGGTATGGGTAGTGCGATTCTTGAATTTATGGCCGACAATGAATATAAGCCGACCTTAAAACGTATCGGCATTCCTAATATATTTGTGGAACATGGTTCAGTTGCAGAGCTGTATCATTTATGCGGTATGGACGAAGAAGGTATTCTGACTAAAATAAAAGAATTTATCAACTGACATGAAGATCATTATTGCCGGTGCCGGAAACGTAGGCACCCATTTGGCCAAATTGTTATCGCGTGAAAAGCAAGATATTATCTTGATGGATGATGACGAAGAGAAGCTAAGCGCTCTCAGCTCTAACTTCGACTTGCTGACAGTTGCCGCCTCTCCTTCTTCCATTTCCGGACTAAAGGAGGTGGGTGTCAAAGAGGCCGATCTGTTTATCGCAGTCACTCCGGATGAGAGCCGCAATATGACTGCCTGTATGCTGGCTACCAACTTGGGAGCAAAGAAGACAGTAGCGCGTATCGACAACTACGAATATCTTCTGCCTAAAAACAAAGAGTTCTTCCAAAAACTGGGAGTAGATTCATTGATCTATCCGGAAATGTTGGCTGCTAAAGAGATTGTATCTTCCATGCGTATGAGCTGGGTACGTCAATGGTGGGAGTTTTGCGGAGGAGCACTCGTGCTGATCGGTACAAAGATGCGTAAGAAAGCGGAAATTCTAAATATTCCCCTACATCAGTTAGGCGGTCCCACCATTCCATATCACGTAGTAGCCATCAAACGTGGAACGGAAACCATTATCCCGCGCGGAGACGATGTAATCAAACTAAATGATATTGTTTACTTCACCACTACCCGCAAATATATTCCTTATATACGTAAGATAGCCGGGAAAGAGGATTATGCCGACGTGCGTAATGTAATGATTATGGGTGGAAGCCGCATCGCTGTCCGTACCGCCCAATATGTGCCGGACTATATGCAAGTGAAAATCGTCGATAATGATATCAATCGTTGCAACCGACTGACCGAATTATTGGATGACAAGACGATGATTATCAACGGGGACGGCCGTGACATGGATCTTCTTATTGAAGAAGGGCTGAAAAACACAGAAGCCTTCGTTGCCCTGACCGGGAATTCCGAAACCAACATCCTTGCCTGTCTCGCCGCCAAACGCATGGGAGTGGAAAAGACTGTTGCGGAGGTGGAGAATATCGACTATATCGGTATGGCGGAAAGTCTCGACATCGGCACGGTTATCAATAAAAAAATGATCGCCGCCAGCCACATCTACCAGATGATGCTGGATGCTGATGTGTCTAATGTAAAATGCCTGACATTCGCCAATGCGGATGTTGCAGAGTTTACCGTTCCCCCCGGAGCTAAGATAACCAAGCATTTGATCAAAGACTTAGGGCTTCCGAAAGGAACTACCATCGGAGGTATGATCCGTAATGGAGAGGGAATACTGGTAACCGGTGATACGTTGGTTCAACCGGGTGACCACGTAGTGGTGTTCTGCCTGAGTATGATGATTAAGAAAATTGAGAAGTTCTTTAATTAAATTCTTTAATTAGATAGTAAGTATCAGGTAATTGTTATGATTAACTCGAAGATGATATTCCGGATTCTAGGCTTTCTGCTTCTGATAGAAACAGCCATGTTACTATGCTGCGGAGGTGTCTCGCTCTTCTATGAAGAAGGGGATTTAAAAAGTTTCCTAATCTCATCAGCTCTTTCTGCCGGTATAGGCGTTGTATTGCTCGCCATCGGCAAAGGGGCGGAAAAATCACTCAACCGACGTGACGGATATGTCATTGTCAGTGTGGCGTGGGTTACATTTTCCCTTTTCGGGATGTTACCTTATTATATAGGAGGATATATTCCCAATGTCGCCGACGCATTCTTCGAGACAATGTCCGGATTCAGCAGTACCGGTGCCACTATCTTGAACAATATCGAATCAATGCCTCACGGAATCCTATTCTGGCGTGCAATGACGCAATGGATAGGTGGTTTGGGAATTGTATTCTTCACCATTGCCGTTCTACCGATTTTCGGTGTGGGAGGTATCCAGGTATTTGCAGCGGAAGCCAGCGGACCAACGCATGACAAAGTGCATCCCCGTATTGGTGTCACCGCCAAATGGATATGGGGAATCTATGCCGGAATGACGGGAACTCTGATTATATTACTGACAGTGGGAGGCATGAGCATATTTGACAGTGTATGTCATGCTTTCACAACAACCAGTACAGGTGGCTTTTCCACCAAACAGGCCAGTATCGAGTATTACCATTCGCCTTATATAGATTATGTAATCTCTATTTTCATGTTCCTTTCAGGTATCAACTTTACGTTGCTACTGCTCATGTTCAATGGTAAAATAAAGAAGTTCATCCATGATGCGGAACTGAAATTCTATTTCCTATGCGTATCTTTCTTCACCATATTCATTGCAGTCTGGCTCTATCAGACTTCTCCGATGAGCGTGGAAGAAGCATTCCGCAAATCCCTCTTCCAAGTTATTTCACTACAGACTTCGACAGGATTCGCCACAGCCGACTATATGCTCTGGCCTTCTATTCTTTGGGGGTGTCTCCTTATCGTAATGATCATCGGAGCCTGCGCAGGCAGTACAACCGGAGGTATCAAATGTATCCGCATGGTGATCCTCTTCAAGGTAGTAAAAAATGAATTCAAACATATCCTGCATCCCAATGCCGTACTTCCGGTACGGGTGAACAAACAGGTTATCTCCCCTTCCATCCAATCTACAGTATTGGCCTTCACCTTTTTGTACGCGGTAATTTCTATTATCAGCATACTCATTATGATGGGGCTGGGAGTCGGTTTTCTGGAATCAATCGGAACGGTTATCTCAAGTATGGGTAATATGGGACCGGGACTCGGTACATGCGGTCCGGCCTTCTCATGGAGTGAATTGCCTGATGCCGCCAAATGGCTGCTTTCTTTTTTAATGCTCTTGGGACGTTTGGAATTGTTTACAGTATTACTACTTTTCACTTCCGATTTCTGGAAAAAGAATTAAGAATTCAATAAAGGTAGTCTCTTTAATGCAAAAGCTACAATAAGGAGTACATTATCAGGCTATTACAAAGAGTACTTATCTATTCATATATTCTCAACGATTCTCACCGTAATGAGAAAAAATACTCATCGCAATGAGAAAAAGTTCTCATTACAGTGAGAATTCTTTCTCATTACGGTGAGTATTCTATCGTATTTGTACGTTGTTATCACATCATATCTTTCTAAGTAAAATCTTTCTTACAACAGGCTTATTTATTTCATAAATCTTATTGATAAGAACATCCATTTCCTGTTGGCGAGCATCACGGACAGCTTCAAACATCATCTTTGAATACATATCACGACGTCCCTTCAACCAAACGTTTTTATCCAAGTTTTCATCCATCACCTCGATCGCTTTTCTGTCGTCAGCATACAGCAATCCCTTTTGCTGGAAAAAGCCGAATTCACACCACGCATATTCTCTGAATGTTCTTTCAATTTCCCAACGATATTCATTCAGGTGCATCACCGTCAATGCTTGTTGGTATTGGGGAGTTTTGGATTCAGCAGCAAGATTAATGCCCTTTGCCAGTTCATCTCCACTCCAGGTTCCAATTTCTTCATCGTCTATCA
>ERZ825324.3177-NODE-3177-length-15712-cov-3.549083_pt1 | contig 15712 bp, 16 predicted proteins | sample MGYA00519859_ERZ825324 | MGnify/ENA primary metagenome ERZ825324 (study PRJEB31778, sample SAMEA3449198) | human gut metagenome | biome: human gut; feature: human-associated habitat; material: faeces | place: United Kingdom | collected 2010/2012 ... | reverse complement strand
CCTATCGAGGAGGGAACATTGACCCTGGATAAGATTTCCGACGAGCGTTATAAAGAATTTATCGGCGAGGGACAATCTTTCTTTAACATGAAACGCCTTAATCTCGATATTAAGACGATCTCGGGAGAAACTGTTGCAGCGAGTGATAAGATATACGTAATCGACATTCCCGAGGAAGAGTATAATTATAGAAACTAAGTTCACTACAAATCTTCATATTATGAAAACAAGATATATTCTTTCTTTATTCGTTGCCATTTGGAGCCTATCCTCTTGTAGCGAAACGGATTACCCGGTGTTCGATGATTCGGTTATAGATATTTATTTCAATAAGGATTCGATAAACTATTCCTTTGGAGTGGTTACACTTGGGATAACGGAGCATACCATCGATATCCCGGTAAAGATCATCGTGCTAAAGAACAATTATCTGGGTATGGTAAGGGAATACCAGCACTATACCTACAAAGATCATTATTCTGTCGTGGATCTGTCCGGAAGCCCGGATCTGGAGAAATTATCTGCGGCCTATGATATTCCGTATCTGCGATTGAACAACATGGAACACGTGGATGAAATTCTGGACGCTTTTCTGGCGGAAGACAATACCATGCTGTTAGAATGTCTGATCGATCCGATGGATCTGGTAAAATAACGGAAGGGAGCTGTACTTAAAATGAAGAGAATATATTCCGTATTGGTAGAGAACCGTTCCGGTGTTCTGTGCAAGGTAGCCGGTCTGTTCTCCAGAAGATGTTTTAATATTGACAGCCTTGCCGTGGGAGAGACCGATGACCATGCAGTTTCCTGTATGACCATTGTAAGCTCCGGTGATGAGCGTACCCTAGAGCAGATTGAAAAGCAGCTGAATAAGAAACTGGATGTCATCAAAGTGAAGACTTTGTCCCAGGAACAGTGCTATACCCGGGAATTAATGTTATTAAAAGTTAAATATAACAAGAATAATCGTAGGGATATCATAGAAATCTGTGACATTATGAAAACAGAGATCGTAGATATGTCAAAACACTTTATGATGCTGCAGATTTGCGATGCTCCGGAGAAAATCGACACTCTGATCAAGATGCTTCAGACCATCAGTATTGTGGAAGTAGCTCGAACAGGAACCTTGGCATTATCAAAATGCACGGAAAATGATGATTAAAATACATCAATCATAATGTTAAATTCACTAATTGACATTCTGCAGTCATCTTGCTATATTAAGAATACAGTTGCTGCTCCGTCAGGGAGGACGGCTGTAGAAATACGAAAGGTATGGTAGATATTCATGCAGAAAAAAGTATTTCAGCTGTTGGTTGACAACACTTCAGGTGTGTTGAGCCGTATTGCCGGATTGTTTTCCCGTCGCGGTTACAACATCGAAAGTATTACGGCAGGTGTGACCGCCGATTCCCGTTTTACCAGAATCACCATTGTGACATCGGGAGATGACGATATTCTGGAACAGATCGAGAAGCAGGTGGGAAAGCTTGTGGATGTCCGGGATATTAAGGAACTGGACCCGGATGACAGCGTGTACCGCGAACTGGTACTGGTCAAGGTGAAAGTAGATCCCGAAAAGCGTCTGGAGATTCGCCAGGGGGTAGAATTCCTTGCCAACAATTTCCGTGCGAAGATCATTGATGTAGGTGCGGAGAATCTGATCGTTGAATTTACCGGTAATCACAGCAAGGTCAATGCGCTGATCCAGCGTTTTACGGAAGAGTACGAAGTGCTGGAGCTTGCCAGAACCGGTATCACAGGTCTGGGAAGAGGTATCGAGAACGTTACCTATATTGAAGATTGAGGACTGACAGGTGTAAGACCTCACACTTTATGTTAGCTCTAGGGAAGATCCCTATCAGTTATAAATTTTATGTCTCATAACGGAGGAGAAGAAAATGGCTAAGATTTTTTATCAGGAAGATTGTAATCTCTCTTTATTAGAGGGTAAGACTATCGCAATTATCGGCTACGGCAGCCAGGGTCATGCACACGCACTGAACCTGAAGGATTCCGGATGTCATGTTATCATCGGTCTGTACGAGGGTTCCAAGTCCTGGGCAAAGGCTGAGGCACAGGGGTTCGAAGTATTTACCGCTGCAGAAGCTGCAAAGCGTGCTGACATCATCATGATCCTGATCAATGATGAGAAGCAGGCTGATCTGTACAAGAACGACATCGAGCCCAACCTGGAAGAGGGCAATATGCTGATGTTCGCTCATGGTTTCAACATTCATTTCGGATGTATCGTACCTCCCAAGAACGTTGATGTTACCATGATCGCTCCCAAGGGACCCGGACATACCGTAAGAAGTGAGTATCAGGCTGGTAAGGGTGTTCCCTGTCTGATCGCTGTAGAGCAGGATGCAACCGGTAAGGCTCAGGATCTGGCACTGGCTTATGCACTGGGTATCGGCGGCGCAAGAGCAGGCGTTCTGGAGACCACTTTCAGAACCGAGACCGAGACCGATCTGTTCGGTGAGCAGGCAGTTCTGTGTGGCGGCGTATGTGCTCTGATGCAGGCTGGTTTCGAGACTCTGGTTGAGGCTGGTTACGATCCCAGAAATGCATACTTCGAGTGTATCCATGAGATGAAGCTGATCGTAGATCTGATCTACCAGAGTGGTTTCGCAGGCATGAGATATTCTATCTCCAACACCGCTGAGTATGGTGACTACATCACCGGCCCCAAGCTGATCACCGAGGAGACCAAGAAGACCATGAAGAAGATCCTGTCCGATATTCAGGATGGTACTTTTGCTAAGGAATTCCTGTTAGATATGTCTCCCGCAGGCAAGCAGGTTCACTTCAAGGCTATGAGAAAGCTTGCTGCTGAGCATCCTTCCGAGAAGGTCGGCGAAGAGATCCGTAAGCTTTACAGCTGGAACAACGAGAGTGATAAGCTGATCAACAACTAATCAACTGTAAAAAATCCAATGCTATGACAAAAGGGCTGTGTAAGAATGTAAAAGTTCTGACACAGCCTTTTTTGGCAAAAAATCAGTTGTTTTCAAAGGAAAACCGCAAAAACAAACTGGAAAATACATATTAATTGCGATAAAATGAATAAGTAAGCCCGGAAAATAGAAACGTGGCATTGAAACATGAAACAGATCTGCGGACAGGAAAAGACATAAATGCGCAGATCACGGAAAGGCATGAAAAGCGGTATGAAAGATTTTGAAGCAAAAACATCCCCCAGGCAGAAAATGGATATCGAAAGCTGGTTTATCGAATGTTACCGGAACAATCAGGGGCATCCTCTGCGGACGTTAGTGCATCTGTACAAGGGAAATTATCATAAATTTGTTCTGGCAGTCATCTGCTTTTTTGCAAAGCATGCCTGCGTCTGGGTACTGCCGATCATTACGGCCAATATCATCAATGATGTGACATCCCACAACCCGTATACTTTTCGGAACATTATTTTTTACAGTATTCTGGAAGCAGGGCTGATCCTGCTGAACATTCCGATGAACTATCTGTATACTTCCTACAAGAGTCTGGCCACCCGCTATGCGGAGACGGGACTGAGGAAAGCATTGATCCGAAAGCTTCAGCAGTTATCCATTTCCTATCATGTGGAGACTCAGTCCGGGCGATTGCAGTCCAAGATCATGCGTGACGTGGAAGCGGTAGAGGGGCTTTCCACACAGTTATTTTTAAGCATTCTGAACATTGCGCTGAATATCGGTGTGGCGCTGGTGGTCACCATCAGCAAGAGCCGGATCGTATTTATCTTTTTCCTTTTGACCACACCGGTAGCAGCCATCACCATGGTCACTTTCCGGAATATCATGAAAAAACGGAATACTGAATTCCGTAAGGAAATGGAAGAGACTTCCGCCAGAGTCATGGAAATGGTGGAACTTGTGCCTGTGACCAGAGCACATGCCCTGGAGGACGAAGAAGTGGCAAAAATGAGCGGCCAGCTTTTTGCTGTGGCGGAAAAAGGCTACAAACTGGATCTGATCCAGGCATTGTTTGGCTCGGTTGGCTGGGCAGTATTCCAGATCTTCCAGGTGATCTGTCTGGCATTTACCGGATATCTGGCCATTGGCGGCAAAATTCAGGCAGGCGATATCACATTGTACCAGAGTTATTTTGCCACGGTAGTCAATCAGGTGTCCTCCATCGTCACCCTGCTGCCTACCATTGCCAAGGGTATTGAATCCGTCAATTCCATCGGTGAAGTATTGTTATCTGAAGATATCGAAGATAATGAGGGCAAGGAAAAACTGGAGCAGGTGACCGGTACTTTTGATTTTGAGGACGTATGTTTCCATTATAAAAATAACGAACATAATGTATTGAACCATCTGAATCTTCATGTGAAATCGGGAGAGACTATTGCACTGGTGGGAGAATCCGGCGCCGGAAAGTCTACGATCCTGAATCTGGTCATCGGTTTTAATCAGGCGGAAAGCGGAAAAGTCCTGATCGATGGCAAGGATATCAGTAAGATCGATCTACGCACCTACCGAAAGCACCTGGCGGTAGTTCCCCAGACTTCGATCCTGTTCTCCGGAACGATCCGTGACAATATCACTTACGGTTGCGAAAATGTGTCGGAGGAAGAACTGCAGAAAGTGATCAAAGCTGCCAATCTGTCGGATCTGATCGCATCACTGCCTAAGGGTCTGGATACCATGGTGGGAGAGCACGGCGGCAAACTGTCTGGCGGTCAGAGACAGCGTATCTCCATTGCCAGAGCACTGATCCGGGATCCGAAGGTGATCGTACTGGATGAAGCCACCTCGGCTCTGGACAGTATTTCAGAAAAGCTGATCCAGCAGGCGCTGAACAATCTGACAGAAGGGCGTACCACCTTTATCGTGGCCCACAGACTGTCCACTATCCGGGATGCCGACAGGATCGCGGTCATTGCAGACGGTCGCTGCGCAGAGTACGGCACTTATGAAGAACTTATGGCTCTGCAGGGAGAATTTTATCAGTTGAAACAGATTCAGAGCTGATGGAAAACAGAAAACAGAAAAGTTGCTTGAAACATATGTTCGGCTATGGTATGATAAACATATCGTAGCCGATTTTTACAGGTTACTATTTGCAGGACAGGAAAGACGAGGACTTAGTATACATGTTTGCATATGTGAATGGCTTTTTGGAAGATGCCACGGTAGATAACGCTGTGATCGATGTCAACGGATTTGGCATCAATGTAAGGATTTCTGCGGATACAGCCTCCAGGCTGCCGGGAATCGGAGAAGAAGTTCGGCTTTACACTTATACCTGAAGGAAGATGCCTTTTTACTATATGGTTTTCTCTCCCGAAGTGATCTGGAAATGTTCAAGCTGTGCATTACAGTCAGCGGAATCGGTCCAAAGGGAGCGCTGGCAATATTATCGGTCATGGATGCAGATGCTCTGCGGTTTGCCATTATGTCCGGGGATGCCAAGGCAATCTCCAGGGCCCCGGGAGTGGGAGCCCGGACGGCGCAGCGCCTGATTCTGGAATTAAAAGATAAGCTCTCCATTGATGATACACTGATCTCCAGAGAGATCGCCGCAGGCGGAGCCCAGGGAATCCTGACTGCCGGCAGCCTGCACATTGACAGTGAGAAGAAAAAGGAAGCCGTGGAAGCACTGGTGGCACTGGGATACGGACAGGCAGAGAGCCTCAAGGCTGTCAATGCCCTTGAGGATGTGGAGACCATGGATTCCGGCGCGATTCTGAAAGCTGCCCTGAAAAAATTGTTTTAAGGAACCGGATAAATTATGCCTAGAAGAATGATAGAGACAAATATCACAGAAGAAGATATCAAACTGGAAGGCTCTCTGCGGCCCCAGACACTGGACGACTATATCGGCCAGTCCAAGATCAAAGAGAACCTGAAGGTGTATATTACCGCAGCAAAGCAGCGCGGAGATGCACTGGACCATGTGTTGTTCTATGGACCTCCCGGACTGGGCAAGACCACGCTGGCAGGAATCATAGCCAACGAAATGGGTGTGCATATGAAGGTGACCAGTGGCCCTGCGATTGAAAAGCCCGGTGAAATGGCGGCGATCCTGAACAATCTGGAGGAGGGAGATCTGTTATTCGTGGATGAAATCCATCGGCTGAACCGTCAGGTGGAAGAGGTACTGTACCCGGCCATGGAGGATTACTGCATCGATATTATGATCGGAAAGGGTTCCAGTGCCAGATCTGTGCGTCTGGAGCTGCCGAAATTCACTCTGGTGGGAGCGACCACCCGTGCCGGACTTCTGACTGCACCTCTGCGGGATCGTTTCGGCATGATCCATCATCTGGAATTTTATACCATAGAGGAATTACAGCAGATCATCATGCATTCCGCCCGGATCCTGGACGTGGAGATCGAACCGGCCGGAGCAAAGGAAATGGCCAGAAGAAGCCGCGGTACACCGAGACTGGCGAACCGGATCTTAAAACGTGTCCGTGACTTTGCACAGGTTAAATACGACGGGATCATTACCGAGGAGGTAGCCAGAACGGCATTGGATCTGATGGATGTCGATAAGATGGGACTGGACCATATCGACCGCAATATTCTGGTCACGATCATTGAGAAATTCGACGGAGGTCCCGTGGGTCTGGATACCCTGGCAGCTGCCATCGGTGAAGATGCCGGTACGATAGAGGATGTCTACGAACCCTATCTGATCAAGAACGGATTTCTGAACAGAACACCCAAAGGCCGTGTAGTCACAGATCTTACCTATCATCATCTGGGACTGAATTGATACGTGCAGCTTACGAAATTTTACTTGCCACCCTATACATTCTGATATATAATAAATCTTGTATTATATTTTTGCGTAAATGGCATATATTGTGTTTTTCAAAAGAGTGTTAAGAGGGGTGTGGAGATGTCACCTAAGACAGATACAGAAGTGATCATAGGCGGAAAAGTATTTACTTTAAGCGGCTATGAAAGTGAAGATTATATGCAGAAAATTGCTTCCTACATCAATGGAAAGATTACCGAATACGGGAAGCTGGACGGCTTTCGCAGACAACCTCTGGATAAGCAGAACATTCTGCTCCAGTTGAATATTGCAGATGATTATTTTAAAGCCAAGAAGCAGATCTCCATTCTGGAGGAAGAACTGCAGGGCAAGGAAAAAGAGCTTTATGATCTGAAGCATGAACTGATTTCAGCACAGATCAAACTGGAAAATGCAGAAAAGCAGGGGAAGGAACTGCAAAAGCAGTTAAATGAAGACGCCAAGAAGATTGTACGTCTGGAGACAGAATTAAAAGACAAATAAATTGATAGCTGTCCGTTTTCGGGCAGCTATTTGCTTATATGAATCGAATGCAATAGAGGAAATCTGAAATCTATGAAAGCAGCAAAAAAAGTAGAATTACTGGCACCTGCCGGAAATGCGGAAGCCTTTTACGGGGCTATCCATGCCGGTGCGGATGCTATATATCTGGGTGGCAGCCGTTTCGGGGCCAGAGCTTATGCGGAAAATTTTTCGGAAGAAGAACTGGTTGCCTGTATTTGGTATGCTCATCTTTTTCAGCGAAAAGTATATCTGACGGTAAACACACTGGTAAAGGAATCGGAATTTTCCGGACTGTATGAATATGTATTGCCCTATTACCGGGCCGGACTGGATGGGGTGATTATCCAGGACATGGGAGTGTTTGCATATCTCAGAGAACATTTTCCAGGGATGGAACTCCATGGAAGCACTCAGATGACCATTACAGGGGAGTATGGGGCAGCTTTTCTGAAGGAACAGGGGGCCTGTCGTGTAGTTCCCGCCAGAGAGCTGAGCCTTGCGGAGATCCGCAGGATCAAGGAAGTCACAGGGCTTGAGATCGAATGCTTTATCCATGGAGCCATGTGTTATTGCTATTCCGGACAGTGCCTGTTCAGCAGTATTCTGGGGGGCAGAAGTGGCAACAGAGGACGTTGTGCCCAGCCTTGTCGCCTGCCCTATACCACTGGAAAACATCCGAAGGAATGTTATCCTTTAAGCCTGAAAGATATGTGTACCATTGAATATATTCCGGAGCTTCTGGAGGCAGGGATCGACTCCTTTAAGATCGAAGGCCGTATGAAGAAGCCGGAATATGCCGCCGGAGTTACGGCAATTTATCGCAAATATATTGACCGGTATTATGCGGATTCCAAAGCTCCTCAGAAGATTTCTGCGGCAGATATGCATACGCTTTCCTGCCTCTATATCCGCAGTGAGAGACAGGATGGTTATTATCACAAGCACAACGGCGGGGAGATGGTGACTCTGGACAGCCCGGCTTACAGCGGTAGTGATGAGACTTTGCTTCAGAATATCCGGAAGGAGCATCTGGAACACAGGCTGACCCTTCCGGTATCCATGCAGGCTGAATTCTTGACCGGGGAGACCGCAAAATTGTATTTGTGGACCGGAGAGAGTGCCGTCACCGTAGAAGGGAATGTGGTAGAAGAAGCTTCCCGACAGCCCATCACACAGGAAAATATAGCAAAACAGTTGGGGAAACTTGGCGACAGTCACTTCCATCTGGAGGAATCCATCGGAATCCGGGTAAGTGACAATGCTTTCTACCCGTTAAAAGCTATCAACGAGTTACGCCGAAAGGGACTTTCCCTGCTGGAAGAACAAGTGATCCTTGCAAACGGCTTCCTTTATGAGAGAACTTCCGAAAAAGCTCCGACACTGGCTGACGATGGTGATTTTCGGAAAAACGATAGTATAAAGTCTCAAAAATCCGATAAAAAATGGGCTATCACGATACGGACCCCGGAACAATGGCAGGGCTTTTGCAGTTCATCCTTCTGGAAAGATCCGGTCAGAACCGCCGGACAACTCAGACTCTATCTGGATGCGGATTTCCTGTTACAGGATCCGTCCGCTGCGGAGAAGATTTTGAGAAGCCTTACTGAAAAAGAGATCCAATCTGTGATCGCTCTGCCGAAGATCCTGCGCCTGCGGGATGGGCAGTATCTTGAAAAATTACGGAAATTGCTGTTGGAAAATCTGGCATATATAAATGGCTTTCAGGCAGCAAACATGGAACATATCGCGTTATTAAAACAATGGAATTTTACCGGAAAAGAAATCTATGGGGATCATAGTCTGTATCTCTGGAACCGGACCAGCCGGGATTTCTGGAAGGCATTCTTAGACGGCTATTGTCTGCCGTTGGAGCTGAATGCCGCAGAGCAGAGGGACATTCTGGATCCTGCGTTTCCTGCGGAAAAAGTAATATACGGCAGGATCCCTATGATGGTCACCGCCAACTGCGTGCAGAAGACCACTGACCGGTGTCAGCCGCAGGAGAATCCGAAGGCATTGGATCTGATCGACCGCTATCATAAAAGATTTCCGGTTCAGCGGAATTGTACCCACTGTTTTAATGTGATCTATAACAGTGTTCCGCTTTCCTTGCACAAGGAATTATGTAAATGGAGCGGCCTGGTGACCGGACGGCTGGATTTTACCACGGAAAATGAGACCGAGACTTTGGAAGTCCTGGAGTACTTTGCCGGTACCCGTAAGGAATTGCCCTATGGGGAATATACCACCGGTCATGAAAAACGTGGAGTAGAATAGACAGAAAGGTTTTGGATCCATGCAGGAATATGTGATTGAATTATCCAAATATTTTATCGCCTTTTTTATGGTGTTATATACGGCAAGCTGTTTTTATACCTTTCGGTATCCGGTGGGAGAGAAGCATCGTGGAGTATTTATTTTACAGGATCTTTTGATGTTTCTGGTGCAGGTCCTCTGTTTTCTGAACCTGTCCCTTGTCAGCGGAGATTTTCAGTATTTGTTTTTCTTTGCATTTATACTGATCTTTCTGTTTGCTACGATCACGATGGTATCGCTGATCTACGAGAATATTAACAGGCTTTTGCTGAATAATATGTGTATGCTTCTGGGAATCGGTCTTTGCATCGTATCGAGATTATCTTTTGACAAGGCCATCCGGCAATATGTGATCGTACTGGTATCTCTGATCTTTTCCCTGCTGGTTCCGTATCTGCTGGGAAAGATCCACTTTTTTAAGAAGATCACCTGGCTGTATGCCACGTTGGGAATTGCGCTGCTCAGTACGGTGCTGATCCTGGGAGAGGTGACCCATGGTTCCAAGATTTCATTTTCCCTGGGAGGAATCACGTTCCAGCCTTCGGAATTCGTCAAGATCCTGTTCCTGTTCTTTCTGGCGGGAGCGTTGTGGGAAAATGTCTCCTTCCAGAGAGTCGTTCTGACGGCGATCATTGCGGGAGCCCATGTGGTGATCCTGGTAGTATCCAAGGACCTAGGAAGTGCTTTGATCTTTTTCGTGGGCTTTGTTTTTGTGGTTTTTGCTGCCACAAGAAATTATCTGTATCTTCTGGCAGGACTTGTCGGCGGAGGTGCGGCTTCTTATCTGGCTTATCAGCTGTTTGATCATGTACGGGTCAGAGTACTGGCCTGGCAGGATCCCTGGAAATATATTGACAATAAAGGCTATCAGATCACCCAGTCTTTATTTGCCATTGGCAGTGGAAGCTGGTTCGGCATGGGACTGTTAAAAGGTAATCCCACAGCGATTCCTTATGTGGAAGCGGACTTTATCTTTTCTTCCATCTGCGAGGAACTGGGCGTGATCTTCGGAATATGTCTGATCCTGATCTGTGTCAGCAGTTTTCTGGAAATGATGCGGGTGGCAGTATGCATTCATGACAGATTCTATCAGCTGATCGTATACGGCATCGGTATTATGTATATTTTCCAGATATTCCTGACCATTGGCGGCGGTACCAAGTTCATTCCACTGACCGGAGTGACACTTCCTTTCATCAGCTATGGAGGAAGTTCCGTCATGACGACCATGATCATGTTTTTCATTATACAGGGAATCTATATTCGCCTGCAGAAGGAAGGAGAGCGCAGAGGTGGCAGAAAATAAGGCGCAGAATACGCAGAAAAATACACAGAAAAAAGATGCCGACCGCAAAAAGGACGCCCGGAACAGAAAACGTATGGGCAACCAGCGGGAAATCTGGCTTTCTGCCGGAAGCATCGGTGTCCTGTTCTTGTGCCTGTTGGTCTATCTGGGTCATTTTGTGGCAACCAGCGAACAGGATATGATCAACAACAGTTATAATTCCCGTCAGCAGATTCTGCTGTCCCGCAATTACCGCGGATCCATTTATTCCAGGGATGGGGATGTTCTGGCAGAGACGATACTGGATGCGGATGAAGAGGAGACTCGAAACTATCCGTATAAGAATCTGTTTTCTCATATCGTAGGTTATTCCACCCAGGGACGCATGGGAGTGGAGGCTCTGGCCAATTACTATCTGATCAACACCAATACCTCCCTGAGCAATAAAGTGAAAAACGATACTGCCGGGAAAAAGAATCCCGGAGATAATGTATATACCACACTGGATGTCCAGATCCAGCAGGTGGCCAACGACCAGCTGGATATTTACCGTGGTGCCATCATTGTAACGGAAGTGTCTACCGGCAAGATTCTGGCAATGGTGTCGCATCCCGATTTTGATCCGAATACCATTCCGGATATCTGGGATGATCTGATCGACAATGATTCCAGTACAGTACTGTTGAACCGCGCCACCCAGGGACTTTATCCGCCCGGATCCACCTTCAAGATCGTAACGGCATTGGAATATATCCGGGAGAATCCCACCACGTATCAGAATTATTCTTATAACTGTAATGGTTCTTTCCGGGTGGGAGACAGCAAAATCAGTTGTTATCACGGTTCCAGTCACGGACAGGTCAGCTTTCAGAAGTCCTTTGCAAAATCCTGTAACTCGTCCTTTGCCAATATTGGAATGAGCCTGGACAGAGAGGCTTTTCAGGAGACTCTGAATGACCTTTTGTTCAATAAAGATCTGCCACTTACGCTGAATTATGCCAAAAGCTCGGCTATCGTCTCCGAAAGTACACCTTCCGCGGAAATGATGCAGACCTCCATCGGTCAGGGTAAGACCCAGATCACACCGATGCATCTGAATATGATCACCTGTGCCATTGCCAACGATGGTGTTCTGATGAAACCCTATGTCATTGATCATGTGGAAAATGATGAAGGTACTGTGGTAAAAAGCTTTAAGGCATCGGAATACGGCCGTCTGATGACAGAGGACGAATCTGCGATTCTGAAACAGTTGATGACCGATGTTGTGGAAGAGGGAACTGCTTCCAAGTTAAGAGGTTTAAACTATACGGCTGCCGGTAAGACAGGTTCTGCGGAATACAATAATATCAAGGGTGACAGCCATGCCTGGTTTACCGGTTTTGCTCCCGCAGAAGACCCGGAAGTCTGTGTCACCATTATCGTAGAAGGTGCAGGAAGTGGCGGTGATTACGCAGTTCCCATTGCAAGACGTCTGTTTGATGCTTACTTCAACCAGAAAGAGTGATCGGAGGAGTCAAAAGAATCATGATAGAGGCTACCAGTTGCGGTGGCGTTGTGATCTTCCGTGGGAAGATCCTGCTGCTGTATAAGAACATTAAGAATAAATATGAAGGCTGGGTATTGCCGAAGGGTACCGTCGAAGCCGGGGAGACCCATGAGGAGACCGCACTCAGGGAAGTGCTGGAGGAAAGCGGTTCCAAGGCATACATTGTAGATTATATCGGCAGAAGCGAGTATTCTTTTACCGTACCGGAAGATGTGGTGGAGAAGGAAGTCCACTGGTATCTGATGGGAACGGACAGCTATTACAGCAAGCCCCAGAGAGAAGAGTATTTTGTGGATTCCGGCTTTTACAAATATCATGAAGCATACCATCTTCTGAAATTTGCCAATGAAAAGCAGATTCTGGAAAAAGCCTATGCGGATTATCAGGAAAGAAAAAGGAATAATCAATGGAAAAATTGATTATTCCTGCTTTTCTGAAATATTTTTAAACATTCTTGACGATTTCCAGATCCGGTCTCTGCAAGAGATCTACAAATTCGTTTTTATCATTTTTTAAAATGGGACGGGAGTATTTGTTGGGATGAATGATCAGTACTTCCCAGATGCTTCCGTCATTCAGTTCCACGCTGGTTCCGATCTGGGCATCTGCAATACGTTTCATGATCGGCATCAATAATTCCACGTCATATTTATCCAGACTCTTTTCGAAATTGCCAAGAATCTGTAACGGTGTCAACGCATTACGGTAGGTTCTGGGAGACGCCATGGCAATATAGGCATCAATAATGGCAATATACCTTGCGAAGACATCAATTCTCTGTCCGGACATATGGTAAGGATAGCCGCTGCCATCGAGTCGTTCGTGATGCATGATCACAGCATTTTTCACATGCTCATTCAGATCCTGATTACGTACGGTGGTATAACCGACTACAGGATGAGTCTTGATAACTTTGAATTCTTCATCCGTCAGTTTGCCGGGCTTCCATAACAGTTCATAGGGCAGCTGCAGCTTGCCGATATCATAATAGAAACCGCAGAGAATCAGGGTATTTTTCTCTTCTTCGCTCATTCCCAGCCAGTCAGCGAAGGTCCCCGCCAGAAGAGCGGCATTCAGTCCCTGGGTATAGGTGAGTTCATCCTCACTGGGCATCAGATTGTACAGATAGTCTAACAGTACCGGGCCGGAAGTAATATAATAATACAATTCGTTGTAAATTGTCAGCAGAATAATATCCGCCGGTTTTCTTCCCATGATCAGCAGTTGTTTCATGGCTAATTTATATTGTCCCAAAAACAACGGATAAGCACGTTCGAATGCTTTGAAATTAGAATCAAAACGAATCGTGGCATAATGTGTAGTGGCGAAATCAACATCTTCCATTATGGTGACACATACCAGATTGTACCGTTTCAATTTCTCAATGATCTGCGGAGTGATGGTGGTTCCTGCAGGGTAGATCACACGATCCTGATCCAGAATGTCCTCCCCCAGGACCATATCCGGCTGTAACTCCATTTTCGTAATAACCTTCAAGGCTGTATCCTCCTCATTTGTACTAATTCAAGTATAAAATATCATACTAAAAAGTCAAGTAACAAAATTGTAATATAAAGGAAACTATGCTATACTAGGAGAAAAAGATTTAAGGAACTTGTGTATGGCAGGAAAGCTGAAGTTTGCGCAAAATCTCTATCTTGGAGAGGGCATCGCGCCGGAAAAACTGGATAAACTAAAAAAGAGGCTGAATAAAAAGCCTCTTCTGGCCAATGTATATCTGATCACTCCGGCCAGAAATCCGGCGGATCAGCTGGATATTTTTGATGCCAGACAGTTGGTACAGCCTCATTATAAGGACGAAGAATTTCTCGTTCTCGGTATGGCTTCCGGCTACGAGGATGCGCTGCAGCTGATCGAACGGATCACCGGAGAGTGCCTGAAAGCCAGAGGGGACTGTAATCTGCGGGAGTATTTACTATGTTGACGATTCTTTTTAAAATATTGAGTATTCTTGGGATCGTGCTTCTGATCCTGTTGGGAATCGCACTGGTGGTAATTCTCCTGGTTCTGTTCTTTCCGATTTCTTACAAAGCTGCCGGAAAGCGTACGGCAGAGGAATTCTGGATCACTGCGAGAGTAAAATGGTTGTTCGGTCTATTGCGGATGAACTGCGATTATCCTGATCCCGGGAAAATTTGCGTAAAGTTTTTATTCTTTACGCTATATGATTCTTCCGTAGAGAAGCCGGAGAAAACAGACCGGACATCGACGGAAACGACAGGGAACGAGAAAACACCCGCTTCTGCGGAGCAGACAACAGAAGAACATACCCCGGAATCTGTCGGGACGCCTAAGCTGATCGAAGCGGAAGATCCCACGGCATTCTCGGCAACGGCCGCAGATGTTGAGTCTGCTGCGGAAAGGGAGGATTCCGGAATCCCGGAACCGGGAACACCAGAGCCAGCGGGAGAAGCTCCCGGGAAGACTACGGATCGTCTGTACGCATTTTTTACAAGAATCCGGTACACAATCCGAAAGATTTGTGATAAAATCAAAAATATTCTGGAAAACATTGCATTTTACAAGAACCTGTGGAATGACCCGGATACCCAGGGACTTTTGAAACATGCCGGGAAACGTTTCGGACATATCTGGAAGCGGCTGCGCCCGAGAAAGCTTACGGTCAATGCCACGGTCGGCACCGGTTCTCCGGATACTACGGGATATCTGTATGGTATCTACGGAATGGTGCTTCCGAAGCTGGGAAAGGGGATCTGCATTACCCCGGATTTTGAACAGGCGATTCTGGAAGGGGATTTCAAGGCTTCCGGACATTTTACCGCGGCCTGTGTATTATTCCATTCCGTCCGACTACTTTTAGATCGGCGATTACGGGAATTGTTGCATAAAATCAGACAATATCAGAAGACACAGAAAAAATAACAGTGTAAAACAGGAGGTTTGTTATGGCAGACAAAGAGAATCAGTTTCAGGGCGTTGTAGAATCCCTGTTGAAGGGTATGGATACCGTATTATCCACTAAAACCGTAGTCGGTGAGGCTACAAAGATCGGCGATACGATCATCCTGCCGCTTGTGGATGTCACCTTTGGTGTCGGTGCCGGAGCCGGCAATAATTCTGAGAAAAAATCCGCATCCGGAGCCGGAGGCTTAGGCGGTAAGATGACCCCCAGTGCGGTTCTGGTCATCAAAAACGGTTCCACCAAGCTGGTAAATATCAAGAATCAGGATACAGTCACCAAGATTCTGGATATGATTCCCGATATCGTAGATAAATTTACCCAGCCGAAAGAAAAAGAA
>ERZ825324.3166-NODE-3166-length-15752-cov-4.954259_pt1 | contig 15752 bp, 10 predicted proteins | sample MGYA00519859_ERZ825324 | MGnify/ENA primary metagenome ERZ825324 (study PRJEB31778, sample SAMEA3449198) | human gut metagenome | biome: human gut; feature: human-associated habitat; material: faeces | place: United Kingdom | collected 2010/2012 ... | reverse complement strand
ATTTCCCGTGCGCCGGTCGCCTTAACATATTATTAAAAGATACAATGCAATCCACACTTACTGCGCTGCATCAGGAGCTACATACGAGTATGCATTGGACATCTTTGCAGCATTGTTTGTCAGAGTGACAGCCTCTCTATAGTAGGCAACAACAGGAGTGCCCTTATCCACAGCGTTGAACAGCTGCTCTGCAAAAGCAGGCGGAACATTGATACATCCGTGTGAGCCGGAGGTTTTGTAAATTGTTCCTCCGAAGGTATCACGCCAGCTGGCATCATGGATACCTATATTGTAGGCAAACGGCATGAAATAGCTGACAGGAGAAGAGTAACCCTCACCGACAAGAGTAGCATTTCTCTGCTTGTAAACAATCTTGTATACACCATCTACGGAACCGTTCTGACGGGCGAGATTACCTGATACGAAATCAGACTCCATCTGGAGAGCACCATCCTTGTAATACCACATGTGCTGCTTTGTGTAGTCAATCTCTATGTATGTATTACCTATGTCGTCAGCACCGCGGTAGAGAGCAGTCTGCTCGTAAACAGGTTCTCTTTCCACTGGCTTGCCTCCCTCTAAATCTGAAAGGAGCTTGGCTTTCTCATTTTTCTTGCTGACTACCCATCCGTAGTCTCCACCACCTATTTCAATAGTGTCACCGGACGATGTTTTGAACGAGCGTTTGCGGCCGAAGGTGTTATACTTGGAAGCAAGCTGCTGGACATATTTAGTGACCTTGGCATCATCTATGCTCACGCTGCCGTCATCTGAGATGCTTAGCATATCAAGGATTTTGGCTGAGTCAAGCTTCTCATCGGCACCTTCAATTTTGTAAGTGACAGTTGAAGCAGTGTATTTGTCGAGGGCTTCTTTTTCATTTTTGATTGTATCGCTTTCCTTTGTGATTTTTGGAGCTTCATAACAGTCATCACTTAAGCTAAGCTTTGGAAGCTCATTGTCCAGGGCATCCTTTACTTCGGAAAGGATGCTGTCATATATCGGCTTGCAGCCATTTTTCTCTTCAATCACATCGTATTTGCCGTCTTTTATCTCGATGTGGGCATCCTCCGGATTTTCAATGTAGTCATCACTGAAAATATCAAGAGCCTTGAGCTTTTCCGCCAAAGCGGCATCGTCATATTTGGACGAACCCTTTAGAGTATAGTTTTGAGCTTTGAAGAGACTGACAGGCCATGTAAAAGCATTCTGGCTTTTTAGGATTTGCTCCTCGTCACCGTTTGAGACATATTCATAGGAAAAATCAGGTCCCTTAAGTGAAAAGCTGTTGCCTTTTCTATCAGTGATTGTGAGCAGATAGTCGCGGCTTAAGGCTGTATTTTTTTCTATTGCCTCTTTTGCGGTTTTCCCTGCGTATTTTACAGAGTTAATCTTTGTGTTGAACAGATAGTGGCTGCTAAAATAAAAGGCAAAGCCAAGATAAACAGCCAAAATCACGCCAAGCACAACGGCGCAGGTTATAAGTACTTTTTTCTTCATGTAAATCGACCTCCTTGGAGATATGCTGTTGCTGCCCAAACCGGGGTGTAGGCGGCAGCTAAAATCAGTTACATTTGTGAAGATGTGACACATCCATATAGTCAGGCAGACCATTCTTGTAGGCTACAGCGGTTTCTCCCTGAATAAGTGGCTTTAAGTATTCGATAAGCTCAGGCTTCACATCATTGCCAGCATCATTGATCCACTCTCTTGGCACAGACTTGGCCTCGTTTGCGATATCCTTGATAGCAGAATATGTGTATTCTACCTGATAAGGATCATTTGAGATGCGCTTTAAGCATACCATTGATGCGGTCACACCCTCTGCTGCAATAGTGACACCCTTTTTACCCTGAGCAAAAGATTCCTCGATATCGGTTAATGATGCAAGATGTGAGGCACAGCGCTGGAGCACGTTTACCTCTACTGAGCGAACCTTGACACCGATGTTTTCTTTCACAATGAACTCAAGAGCCTTTCCGGCACCGCTTAGCTGCTGGTGTCCGAACTGGTCGCATGAGGCATTTGATGATGTAATGTATGAGCCGTCTGCGTCATGTATTCCTTCGGATACGGCAACTATTACATTGTTAGTGTGCGCAAGGGCTTCTTTTATATCGGCAACAAATTTGTCCTTGTCGAAATCCACCTCAGGCAGATAGATGAACTGAGGCGCTGTATTGTACTCATTACGTGCGAGAGCGGAAGCGGCAGTGAGCCATCCTGCGTCACGTCCCATGATTTCAACGATTGTTACACTCTTAACAGCATAGATAAAGGTATCATGGGCTATCTCAAGCATGCTTGATGCGATATATTTGGCGGCAGAGCCAAAGCCCGGAGTGTGGTCTGTCATGCACAGATCATTGTCGATGGTCTTTGGAATCCCTATAATTTTCACATCACTGTTGATTTTTTTTGCATAATCGGATAACTTTAATACGGTATCCATCGAATCATTTCCACCGATGTAAAAGAAAGCTTTTATAGAGAGCTTATCAAACTGGTGGAAGATGTATACATATGGTGAATCATCATCCTTGTAATCAGGGAGCTTGTGACGGCATGAGCCAAGATACATGGCAGGTGTGGTCTTGAGCTTTTCAAGATTAGCATCATCTGCAAAAATATCTGACAGATTGAGATAATTCTCATTTAATATGCCGAGTATTCCGTTTACGGCGCCATAGCAGATATCGTATTTCTCAGAGCTTTTTACTCCTGCGATGACTCCTGCAAGGCTTGCGTTGATTGCAACAGTTGGGCCGCCTGACTGGGCGACGATACAGTTTGACTGATTCATTGTAATCTCCTTATTGTGTATTTTAACTATTCTCTTCTGTAAGAATAGTTATGGTATAATTTAAAATGATGATTAATCAGATTACTACATGCTACGCATTCCCGTAATCTGACTACACCTCGAAATCCGCTAATTTCCTGCGTTTCCGCAGCAAATTGCTACTTTCTCGGTGTAGTGCGGGTCACTAAGGTATACATCGAATTGCATGCAAGCATGCATCGATGATACCTTTTGACCCTTTAATCATATAGATTGTAGTATCAAACATTATTTTTAGCAAGGGTTAAAATGAAAAATATGAATAAATACGAAAATTGCTTATTGTGTCCCAGAAAATGTGGCATAAACAGAAGAACCGGACAAACAGGTGTATGTGGCGTTTCATCTGAAATAAAGGTGGCGCGAGCAGCACTTCATTATTGGGAGGAGCCATGCATATCAGGAAAAAGAGGAAGCGGGGCAGTTTTTTTCTCAGGCTGCAGCCTGCACTGCGTGTTCTGCCAGAACAGGGAGATTTCTGACGGAAAAGAGGGAAAGGTAATCAGTAAAGAGAGGCTGAGTGATATCTTCATGGAACTGGCGGGCAAAGGCGCAAATAATATCAATCTGGTCACACCAGGGCAGTATATCCCTGATATAGTGTGGGCGGTAAACGATGCAAAAAGCCGTGGCATGAAGCTTCCTATTATATACAATACGAGCGGATATGAAAATGTGACAGAGCTAAAGCTGCTTGAGGGCATAGTGGATGTGTATCTTCCGGATTTTAAATATATGGACAGTACGCTTTCGGCAAGGTATTCAAGGGCAAAAGATTATCCGTCTGTCGCAAAGCAGGCGCTTTCAGAGATGGTCAGGCAGCAGCCGGATGTCGTGATTGACGATGCGACAGGACTCATACAAAAGGGAGTTATTGTGCGACAGCTTCTACTGCCGGGACATGTGAATGATGCAAAGGCTGTACTTAAGTACCTGTATGATACATATCATGATCACGTATATATAAGCATGATGAGCCAGTTTACGCCGATTGCACTAAAGGATTATCCTGAGATAAACCGCACAGTGACAAAGAGAGAGTATGAAAGACTTGTTAACTATGCCCTCGAAATAGGAATCACGAATGCATTTATACAGGAGGGTGACGTGGCAAAGGACAGCTTCATTCCGGCATTTGACTGTGAGGGAGTATGATATTTACCGTTTTTCTTAATAAAATAGTAAGAATTGGCAGGCAAAAATGACTGGATTTTGTGACACCGGTGTAGTACTATGGTTATGTGATATTTTTTAACTGTGAAGGTACTGAACAGTTACGATATTTTGTTATTACTCACATCCCGGTGTGACAGACGATAATGTTTTTAATCACACAGGATACATTATTCAATAGAGGATACATTGATGAAAAATATAGGAGAACAGCAGATAATAATTGAATGTCCGAATACTATCTTTCATCTATACATTGACAGTGAGGATGAGCTTTCAAAGGTTAAGGTGTTTATGAACAATATAAAGCATGTTGATTCGATAAGTCTGCATGATATATACAACTGGTGCAACAGACAGCATTTGCAGTACACGACGACATTTAATTATGACAGTAAAATGACCTTGACAGAAATGATAAAATCCTACATATTTTACTTCAGACAGAAGCTTAGATATGTAAATAATAGTGATAGGATGATAGAAACATGAGATACCCTGAATTTCTAAAGGATAGAGGAACAATAGGCTTTGTGGCGCCTTCGATGGGATGTACAACAGAGCCGTACAGGAGTGCCTTTGACAATGCCATTAAAAGGTTTCACAGCATGGGTTATAAGACGATAGAGGGACCTAACTGCAGGTGCGACAGTGGCATAGGTATCAGCAATACACCTAAGAAGTGCGCAGAAGAGCTGAACGAGAGCTATGCTTCTGTTGACAGTGATGTGCTTATATCATGTGGTGGTGGCGAGCTGATGTGCGAGGTAGTGCCTTATATTGATTTTGAGCGCGTGAAGCAGTCAAAGCCGAAATGGTACATGGGCTATTCTGACAACACTAATTTCACATTTTTGGAGGCTACTATTGCAGATACAGCAGGTATTTACGGGCCGTGTGCGGGCAGCTTTGGCATGGAGGTGTGGCATGAGTCACTTACAGATGCATTTAATCTGCTTTGTGGCAGGAAGCTTTCTTTTACCAATTACCCTATGTGGGAGAAGGAATCGATAAAGGATGAGAATGCTCCGTTTGTGGGCTACAACCTGACTGAAAAGTCGTGCATCAGCTCTATTCCTGCGGTGGCAAAGGAAAGCATGCTTTCTATGAGAGGCAGGCTGCTTGGTGGCTGCATGGATTGTCTTATCAATCTGCTTGGTACATCGTTTGATCATGTAAGGGAATTTAATGAGCGCTACAGTGATGATGGTATCATATGGTTCCTTGAGGCTTGTGACCTTAATGTTATGGGCATGAGAAGGGCTATGTGGCAGATGAAAAATGCAGGATGGTTTTCAAATGTAAAGGGCTTTCTTATCGGACGCCCGGCGCACTTCGGAGAGGAAATGTTTGGCATAGACCACCGACAGGCGCTTTCATCACTGCTTAGAGAGTTTAATGTGCCAATCATCATGGATCTGGATATAGGTCATATGTCGCCGATGATGCCTGTGGTATGCGGAAGCATGGCAGATGTCAGCTTCGACGGAAGCAGCTTTACAATTTCGTATGATATAGAGCAGTAGATTGGAGGAAAAATGATTAGATTAATAAAGAAAAAAGCAAAGAGTATTGTATGCGGCATGCTTGCTGCTGTGACACTGTTTACAATGAATCCGGCTGTATTTGCAACAGAGACAGCTACGCAGACTGATACAGTTTCAAGCGTTGATGTATCAGGCAGTGACGCAGCTGATAAGAGTAACACAGACAGTACTGCAGACAGCACAACGCCAGCCGGTAGTGAGGCAAACGACAAGGTGACCATCAGCAAAAATGATAAGCCATACTTAAGTCTTGGAGCAGACCTCACACCGGATCAGAGAGCGACAGTGCTTGGATTTATGGGAATCGAGCTCACTGATCTGGACAAATACGATGTGGTCTATGTAAATAATGATGAGGAGCACAAGTACCTCGATTCATACATCAGCAAGAGCGAGATTGGCACAAGGTCACTTTCCTCAGTACTCATTACAGAGGATAAAAAGGGTGCGGGTCTTAGTGTTTCCACACACAATATCAATTACTGTACGGTAGGAATGTACAAGAATGCGCTTGCCACAGCAGGCATAGCTGATGCTAAAATCATAGTCGCAGGACCTTTCCCTATTTCCGGAACGGCAGCACTTGTAGGCACACTAAAGGCATACGAGGAGATGACAGGCAAGAAGCTTGACGACAAGGTGACAGACGCAGCGATGGATGAGCTTGTCACAACAGGAGAGCTCAACAAGAGCATTGACGGCGATTCGCAGGATATCGAGGCAATGATTGCAGACCTAAAGAAGCAGCTTGCCGATGGAAGGCTCAAGGATGAGAGCCAGATAAAGGATGCGATAAATGAGGCTGCAAAGGATTACGACCTGAAGCTTTCTGATGATGATATTGCAAAGCTGACATCGCTTCTTATGAAGCTTAAGGATGCCAATATCGACTGGGATTCAGTCATCAACCAGGCACAGGACTGGGCATCAAAGCTTGGCGATAAGATAAATGACCCGGGCTTCTGGGAAAAGATTGGTAACTTTTTCATGGATTTATGGGATAAGATAAAATCCCTGTTCAGCTAGAAAAAGCTACAGGAGACAGTAAGAATAAGCAGAATATGAATCAGGAAACTCCCTGAAACGTAAGCATGAGCTGCACGTTGAAGGGAGTTTTTTGATTAAAGGGTCAAAAGGTATCATCGATGCATGCTTGCATGCAATTCGATGTATACCTTAAAAAAAAATAATAAATTTCTGCCGAATACATTGATACAAAGGTCATATTCTATTATAATTAAATGGATAATGGATTAATGTAAACAATGCACATAAGAAAGAGGGGATTTGATGATAAAGATAAATAAATTTCTGGCAGCCTCTGTCGTAACATTGTCATTAGCTGCATGTGACCTGGCACCATACAGCAGCATAGCAGTCTATGCGGATCAGGCGGCTAAGGTTGTGTGTGATGAGAGATACTGGGTAGCGGCGAGAAGCGGACCGGGAACAGAGTATGAGCTGGAGCACAAGCTTTCAAACGGCAAGGATATTACTATTCTTGAGCAGACCACAGGTGCAGACGGCAAGGTGTGGTACAAGGCAAAGTACAATCTGGCAGCAAATAATGAGGAGTGTGTCAGCTATATAAGGTCTGATTTTGTATCAGCAGGTACAGCTGCATCAGACAATGCGCAGACAGGGGATGCTTCGGCAGACACCGGCAATGCGGATGCCATACAGCAGAATAATGAGGAGCAGCTTGCCATTGCAACCGCATCGGGAGCATATGCTACAGGTACGATTACAGGTGGCAATGTGTATGTCCGCAATGCAGCAGGCACATCCGGCACTACCAAGGTTGTCTCACTCAACTGGAACCATCAGGTTGACATAATTGGAGAGACCAGGGTAAACGGTGTGGTCTGGTACAATGTCAAGGGTACTTTAAACGGCAAGGCATTTACGGGCTGGACTATCAGTACATACATAAAGGTGACATACAATAATAGCGGAGACAATACTGATTTTGTCACGGCTATGAAGAATGCAGGCTTTCCTGACAGCTATATTCCAAACCTTACAGCTCTTCACAATAAGTATCCAGGCTGGACATTTGAGGCTGTAAATACAGGTTTGAATTGGGATACGGTGATTGAAAATGAAAGTGTAAACGGACTTAATCTGGTATCCAAATCAGCAGACAATTCCAAGAAATCCACAGCTGCCGGAGCATATAACTGGTCAACAAATACGTGGGTTGAGTACGAACCGGGATGGGTGTCAGCAAGCAGTGCCTATATTGCTTATCTCATGGATCCAAGGAATTTTCTTGATGAGACCAATATTTTTCAGTTTCAGAGTCTGGCATACAGTCCGAATGAGGCACTTGAAGGTGTTCAGTCCATAGTAAAAGGCACATTTATGGAGGGAACAAAGACCTATTCCAACAATGGTGAGAAAATCAATTATGCAAGCACATTCATGGATGTGGCAAAGAGCAGTGGAGTAAGTGCATACCATATAGCATCGCGTTTAAAGCAGGAGCAGGGACAAAAGGGAACGAGTCCTCTTATTTCGGGTACATATTCCGGATACGAAGGATATTATAATTATTTTAATTTTAATGCAACCGGAAACACGAAGGATAAGATTTATAAAAATGGTCTGTCTTTTGCCAAGAAGCAGGGCTGGAATACAAGAGTAAAGTCCATAAGCGGCGGAGCTGTAAAGGTGGGCAGCAATTATATAAATAAGGGTCAAAATACACTGTATTTTGAGAAGTTTAATGTAGTAAATAAAAGCTCGCTGTATTCCCATCAGTACATGGGCAATGCCACAGCGGCTCTTACTGAGGGACAGAGTCTGGCTAAAGGATATTCAGACAAGAATCAGGCTTTTGTATTTAAAATACCTGTATACAACAATATGCCATCGTCAGCAGTGGGCTTCGATAAAGCTGGCGATACCAATAACTATCTGCAGTCGCTTGCGATAAGCGGTGTAACACTCACACCGGCCTTCAATGGAGCGACAACAAGCTATTCAGCAGTTGTTTCAAATGCTATAAGCTCAGTGACTGTTTCGGCAGATGCAGTTTCAGGAAGCAGTGGTGTTTCAGGCACAGGAAGCTATTCGCTTGCTGTCGGAAATAATACAATTAAGGTAAATTGCAAGTCGCAAAGCGGTGATACAAGAACATACACTATCAATATAAACAGGCAGGCGGCATCTGCAAATAATGCAGGTGGCAATAATAATCAGAACAATAATAACAAAAATAATACAGATGTAAACATAACATCAGGTAAATACAGTATAGGTACTTATATTACAGGCATTGAGCCTGGAACCGGTGCAGCTGATTTTGTGAAGAATATAGCAGTATCAGCATCAGGTACTGTAAAGCTTCTGACAAGCTCAGGCTCAGAAAACAGCGGAAAGGTTGCAACAGGCAATAAAGTGGCTGTTTATGATGCTTCGGGTAACCTGAAAAAGACATATGATATTGTTATATATGGAGATATCAATGGTGACGGTGCTGTAAATGCCCTTGATATGATTAAGCTCAACAGACATATTTTAGGAAAGGGAACACTCACAGGTGCTTATCTGGAGGCAGCTGATGCCAACAGAAAGGGTGATGGTGGAAATGCCCTTGATATGATAATCATGAACAGACACATACTGGGCAAATCAAAGATATCGCAGAATTAGAAATGTGAGGAAAATATGAAGAAATTATTTGGATGTATATTATCACTTGTTATGGCGGTGATGCTTGTTTTCTCACCTGCCGAGCATGTATATGCGCAGGGACTTGGATTAAGTGTCAGCTCAAGCTCTGTAGCTGTTGGAAAAACAGTCAAGGTGACGGTTTCTATGCCGTCAGGATATTTTGGCACTGTAGTTATCTCAAGCTCCGACGAGGGAGTACTGAGTAACGGTGGAGATGGTGTGGCAAATATTGGTGATGCAGCGGGACCGGAATACCCGACATCGCGGTCATTTTCGTTTACGGCGAAGGCTGCAGGAAGCTGCACTATAAAGGCATATTGTACAGTTGTAGGAGATGCAGAGGCCAACGATGCCGGAGGTATAATTACCGGTGCCAGCACGAAGGTGACGGTAACAAGTGCTTCATCAAACAACGATTCAAACAGCAACAAGGATAACAAGGACAATTCCGGCAGCAATACCGGCAATGACAGCAATGCAAATAAAGATAATGAAAACAAAGAGGAAAAGAAATCCTCAAACGCATCTCTTGGTTCGCTGGTTATCTCGGCAGGTACGCTTTCCCCTGAGTTTTCTGCTGCGACAAAGGATTACACAGCTACAGTAGATTACAGCTGTTCAAGCCTTGCGGTTACAGCAAATCCGGCTGATTCCAAGGCGAGTGTGACATCCGTCACAGGCAATGATTCACTTGAGGTTGGCGAGAATACGGTCAGCGTTGTTGTGACAGCAGAGGACGGCAGCACAAGCACATACAATATAGTTGTTACCAGAAGAGCCGAGGATGATCCGGAGAATGCAGATAAGCAGGATAACTGGAAGAAGTTCGATATAAATGGCACAGAGTGGACTATGGTAAATGACATTCCGGAGGATGTTGTTCCTGAAGGCTTTGAGCACTCAAAGACAGTGATTGACGGACTTGAATACAATACCCTTCATGGCACCTTTGGCGATGTCACGCTTGTGTATTTACAGTCGGAAAGCGGCAATGGGCTTTTTGTATATGATGCAGCACAGAATGCAGCATATGAGTTTGTCCGTATCAATTCAGAGTCGCATTTTATAGTGGTTTTACTTCCTAAGGTGGATGATGTGCCTGAGGGATATAATGAGATATCGCTCTCTATAGAGGGCAAGGGTGTGGCAACAGCCTACCAGACCAAAGTCGAAAAAACCGATGATCAGACAAAGGATTTTTACCTCGTATACGCTATGAATGACAATGGTGAGAGTGGCTGGTACACATATGATAGTGTAGATGGCACATATATGAGAACTGAGCTTGGTACACCTACAGTGACACAGGAGGAAAACGATACAACAAAGAGCGAGCTTGTCCCGGGAATTGCCAATAAATATCTTGTTTTAGCTGCAATACTGGTTCTTATTATCATTATTCTGGCATTACTTCTTCTGGTGGTTATTGTGAAAAATAAGAAGCGCACAGCTAATGAAGTAAATGATGAAGAAGACGATACAAAAGAGTTCGATATAGAAGAAAATGATATAGAAGCTAATGATGATGATGCTCAGGAATCTGCTGAAGAATCGCAGATAGATGAGATTCAGGAACCGGCTGAAGAATCGCAGATAGATGAGATTCAGGAACCGGCTGAAGAATCACAGGTAGATGAAATCCGGGAACCGGCTGAGGAATCTGGCGAAGAGTCACAGATAGCTGAGATTTTAGAATCAGATGAAAATACGGAAAGTACAGAAGCATCCGATGCATCCTATGTCGGAAGAACCGTAGAAATTACATCCGATTTAAAGAAAACTGCTGAGAATGAAAAATCTGATTTTGATTTAAAAGAGGCTTTAAATCAGGAGAATGATGCAGATGATGATACCTTGAAGAATCAGGTTCAAATGGCACTTGATGGCTTTGTCAATGAGGGAAATAAGCCGTCTGAGACTATAGACAGCAGTGCAAAGGATGATAATGAAGATGACAGCGAAGATGATGATTTGCAGTTCATCGACTTAAATTAGTGAATATGACTGGAGGATATGACTTGAAACCATATACAAGTAAGGCTAAAAAAGCAATAGATTTGGCTGCACGTATATCAAAGAAAATGAATTACAGCTATGTTGGAACAGAGCACATACTGGCTGGCCTTATAAAAGAGGGCACCGGTGTGGCAGCTGAGATTCTAACAGCCTGCAATGTGGAATATGATAAGCTTATTTCGATGATTGAAGACCTGATTTCACCGGGGGATAACATCGAAGTGATGGACAGGGATGGCTATTCACCAAGGACACAGAGAGTATTGGAGCGTGCATCGGAGGAAGCCGATAGATTTGAGTGCAATGAGATAGGTACAGAACACTTGCTGATGGCTATAGTACTGCAGGGAGACTGTGCAGCTGCAAGACTTTTAAACACCATGGGTGTTAACAGTCAGAAGATGTTTATAGATATTCTTGGTGCGATGGGTGAGGATCCGTCTGCATACAGGGATTTGATGAAAAGCTACAGTACATCATACAATTCTGCGACTCCTGTATTAGATCAGTATTCCAGAGATTTGACAGATATGGCAGAGGCAGGGCTTCTTGACCCTGTTATAGGCAGAAAAAAGGAGATGGAGCGCGTTATCCAGATACTTTGCCGCCGTGGCAAAAACAATCCATGTCTGATTGGAGAGCCGGGAGTGGGCAAGACCGCTATAGTAGAAGGACTTGCGCAGGATATAGTCAGTGGCAATGTTCCGGATATTCTTTTGGGAAAGAGACTGGTTTCTCTTGATATGTCCGGGCTTGTAGCCAAATCAAAGTATCGTGGTGAGTTTGAGGAGCGTATCAAGAAGGTGATAAGCGAGGTTTCAAATGCCAAAAATGTACTGCTTTTCATTGATGAGCTTCACACTATAATAGGTGCAGGAGGAGCAGAAGGATCGTTAGATGCATCTAACATATTAAAGCCTGCGCTTGCCAGAGGCGAGGTACAGGTAATCGGCGCCACTACCATAGAAGAGTACCGCAAATACGTGGAAAAGGATGCTGCGCTTGAGCGCCGTTTCCAGCCGGTGATGGTTGAGGAGCCGGGTGTGGATGAGACAATAGAGATACTCACAGGATTAAAGGGACTCTATGAAAAGCATCATGGTGTCATCATAACAGATGAGGGTGTGAAAGCGGCAGTAAACCTTTCTGCACGATATATAAATGACAGATTTTTACCTGATAAGGCGATAGACCTGATGGATGAAGCGGCAGCCAGGATAAGGCTTAAGAATCTGACATCATCTGACGAGCTGCTTGCTCTGAAAAAAGAGATAACAGATAAGCAGAACCAATTGGAAAATGCTTTGTCGAAAGGAGATCTCGCAGCTGCCGGCGCGCTTATGTCAGAAAAGGAAGTGCTTGAAAATAAACAGCAGAAGCTTATCAGAAAGAACCGTCGCACAGGAGCTAAAAATCAGCCTGTAGTCGGCGAAAATGAGATAGCGGATGTAGTATCGGGATGGACCAAAATACCTGTAAATAAGCTTACAGAGTCAGAGGCAGGACGACTTGCAAAGCTTGAACAGATACTTCACAAGCGTGTAATAGGACAGGAGGAGGCTGTTTCTGCTGTCGCAAAGGCAGTCAGACGAGGCCGTGTTGGTTTAAAGGATCCTAAGAAGCCGATTGGCTCATTCCTGTTTTTGGGACCGACAGGAGTAGGTAAGACGGAGGTGTCAAAGGCGCTTGCTGAGGCTGTCTTTGGCAAAGAAGATGCCATGATACGTGTTGACATGTCAGAGTACATGGAAAAGCATAGTGTTTCAAAGATGATTGGTTCACCACCGGGATATGTGGGCCATGAGGAGGGCGGACAGCTCTCAGAGAAGGTCAGACGCAATCCTTTTTCTGTTATACTGTTTGATGAGATAGAAAAAGCACATCCTGATGTGTTCAATATACTTTTACAGGTGCTTGATGATGGTAGAATCACTGATTCACAGGGGCGCACGGTTGATTTCAAGAATACAATAATCATCATGACATCAAATGCAGGAGCTTCTTCTATTATAGAACCAAAGCGCCTTGGTTTTGGCGCTGGTGAGGATGAAAAGCAGGATCACGAGCGTATGAAGAACAGTGTCATGGAGGAGGTCCGCCGTATATTTAAACCTGAGTTTTTGAACCGAATCGACGAGACTATTGTATTTAGAGCTCTCAACAAGGATGACATGAAGCATATAGTGACACTTCTTGTAAAGGAGCTTAAGAAACGCTGTAAAGAACAGCTTGATATAGAGCTCACAGTGCGCGACAGTGCAAAATCCTTTATCGTGGATAAAGCCTATGACAGAAAATATGGCGCAAGACCGCTTAAACGCAAGCTTCAGGAGGAGATTGAAGACCGTATGTCAGAGGATATTATTACCGGCAAAATTAAGCGCGGCAATAAGGTAATAATTTCTACGAAAAACAAACAAATTTCATTGACTGTTGAGTAGAATTGGATTTATAATTAATATATCAATATAGCTACGGGAGGATAAAAATGGCTGTAATAAGTGAATTAATCCGTACTGAGGAAAACGGAAAGCTCAGCTTCGGAGATTATACATTGGCTGCAAAGGCAAAGCTTGACAATTTTGAGAAGGATGGAGATATCTACAAGGTAAAGACCTTTAAGGAGATTACAAAGCTCGAAAGAAACGGACTCTTTGTATACGAGTCTGTTCCGGGAACAGCGGTTATGGATTTCGAGGAGACTGCTGATACAGTGACATTTACTGTGGAGGGACCTGAGGATGCTCAGATTACTCTTGGCCTTGAAGAGGAGACGGAGTACGAAATTGATATAGCTGGAGCTGTTGCAGGTACTATGAAGACAAATCTCGGCGGCAAGCTCAGCTTAAGCGTAGAGCTTGAGGGTGTTGATTCAGTCGATATCAAAGTATCAAGAAAATAGAGCATATTTTTAGCCCGGTGAAAGCCGGGCTTTTTGTATTTTATAAAGGAGAACAATATGGCAAAAGGAAAGACCTCTGTATTTTTCTGCCAGGAATGTGGTTATGAATCGGCAAAATGGATGGGACAGTGCCCGGCCTGTAAGGAATGGAATACATTTGTAGAGGAAACCGTAGATAAAAAGTCGATAAGTTCGTCGGGAAAAGTAAAAAAAGAATCAAAGGCGGCACAGGTTCTGCCTCTTTCGGCAGTAAAAAGCGAGAAAGAGGAGCGTATAGTGACAGGTATAGCCGAGTTTGACAGAGTGCTTGGTGGAGGAATTGTGAGGGGGTCACTTGTGCTTGTGGGAGGAGATCCGGGTATAGGAAAATCCACGCTTCTACTTCAGGTATGCAGGGAACTTTCACAAAAAAAGGTGCCATTACTTTATGTGTCAGGTGAGGAATCCCTGCATCAGATAAAGATGCGTGCCGACAGACTTGGTGATTTTACGGATTCACTGGAGCTTTTATGTGAGACAAGTCTTGATATAGCAAAGGATGTGATTCAACGAAAAAAACCGGAGGTTGTTGTAATAGATTCCATCCAGACTATGTACAATGAGGAGATAGCGTCGGCACCGGGCAGTGTCTCACAGGTCAGGGAGACAACCGGAGTGCTTATGCAGCTTGCAAAAACTCTGGGTATTTCTGTTTTTATAGTAGGACATGTGACAAAGGATGGTGCGGTTGCGGGGCCGAGGACGTTGGAGCATATGGTTGATACTGTGCTTTATTTTGAGGGTGACAGGTATGAGTCGTACAGGATACTTAGAGGCGTTAAGAACAGATTTGGTTCGACCAATGAGATAGGCGTATTTGAAATGAAGGCGGAGGGACTTATAGAGGTGGAAAATCCGTCGGAGTATATGCTTAGCGGTAAGCCCGAGGGAGCATCAGGATCAATTGTCACATGTTCCATAGAGGGAAGCCGCCCGATACTTCTCGAGATACAGGCTCTTGTATGTCACAGTTTTTTTAATAATCCAAGGCGTACAGCAAATGGTACAGATTATAATAAAGTAAATCTACTCATGGCGGTCCTTGAAAAAAGAGCCAACCTGTCACTGTCAGACTGTGACGCTTATGTGAATATAGCAGGCGGTATAAGGATGAACGAACCGGCGATAGACCTTGGGATAGTGCTTGCAATCGCATCAAGCAAAAAGGATATTATAGTGCGTGAGGATACCATATGCTTTGGAGAGGTGGGCTTAAGCGGAGAGGTACGCGGAGTTACCATGTCCGAGCAGCGTGTGGCTGAGGCAAAGAAGCTTGGCTTTAAAAAGTGTATTGTTCCCAAAGTGTGTCTTGCAGGAGTGTCGCATATTAATGGAATTGAGATTGTCGGTGTGGCAAATATCAAGGAAGCGATAGAGGCTGTCAGATAGTAATTGTGAGAATTGTATATAATAAACAGACAATTTAGAAAATTTGTGTTTTTTAAGATAGTTTTACTACTTTAATTAATTGCAGAAAATCCGTTGACATATGTGTGCCAGGATGATATTATATCAAAGCTGACTCGCGGGACACATTGAGTTGTAGAGCTTGTGA
>ERZ825324.3153-NODE-3153-length-15806-cov-3.248111_pt1 | contig 15806 bp, 20 predicted proteins | sample MGYA00519859_ERZ825324 | MGnify/ENA primary metagenome ERZ825324 (study PRJEB31778, sample SAMEA3449198) | human gut metagenome | biome: human gut; feature: human-associated habitat; material: faeces | place: United Kingdom | collected 2010/2012 ... | reverse complement strand
CCGTTGCGGAATGCCCGGTCGATCGCGCAGAGGCATTTGCCTCCCGGTGCCCGGCAGGTAAAGACGCAGTCGCGTCCGTCGACGATCGATGTGACAAGGTCGCCCTCTTCGTCGATATAGCTGACGCCCTGCTCGCCTATGACGCGGCGCGCCTGCGGCGTCAGATCATTTTCTACGATCGGGAGCACTTTTTCGAGCTCGTCGTGCTCGGCGCGTGTTATCGGCGCTCCGGCATCGCCCTCGATGCAGCACTGTCCGAGGCACTGGTCGAGGTCGCAGCAGAAATAACGTTCGGCCAGATCGAGCGACACGAGCGTATTGCCTATCTCTATCATGATTTCTTCATTAGTGGTTGTCATCTGTCGGTGGTTATTACTGTCATTCCGGCGAGTCTGTAGCCACGTCCCGATCGCGGCCGGTAATAGACTTTTATGGTGTATTCGTTGACAGTCTGATGAAAGTTGCCCTCGATAAGTCCTTCGTCGGGAAGGCCGGTGCGGCGGTCTACGGCCACAAACCGGTAATTGTAGGCTCCCTGCTTCAGGGGAAGGGTAAGGCGGTAGGCGCCGGCCGACCTGTCATAGTCCATGCGGTTTGCGGCGTCGAGTCTGCGGCCTGTGAGTTCGCCCTCGACATATACGTCGTAGCCTTCAAAGGGCTCGGTCTCAAGCGTGAAACTGACGTCGACGTAGTCGGCCTCCGTGTCGGGACGGTCGGTATCGACGCTGCGCACGAGCGCGCGGCCGTGCTGGGTCTGATCAAATACATACTGACTGTCGGAGCGCGGCTTCCCCTTGGCGACTTCGGCTGTGAATGTCCCGGCCGTCTGTCCGACTGATTCGACACCGAGTCCGCGCTGGCGGGTGTCGACGGTCTCGAAACGCCGGTATTCGTTGCCGCCTTTGAAAATAAGCTGCGGCAGATGCTCGTATCGTGCCCTGCGGCCGTTGATGCCGGTGGGGGATGTGAGGGTGATGCGTGTCTCGGGGCGGGAGTTCTGCTCGATGGTGACGATGATATCGCTGTATGGACTGTTGATGTCGCTCCATATGCGGTCGAGGTCGATCTCGACGGCGAGCTGCTGGTAAGAGCCGAGATAGTCTATGTCGGTGCGCGGGGAGGCGGTCACCGATATGGGTACGGACTGCTCGCTGACACCGAAAGGCACACTCAGTACCACGGGTAGCGACGTGTTGTCATCGTCCATGATCTCAAGCAGGTAGTTGCCGCTCAGAGTGGGGGTGATCTCGCTAGGTAGGGCCACGGAATAGTGTACGTAATGGGTAAGGGTGGCTCTTGAATAGAGGCCGTCGTCGGCGCTGGCGTCGTTGAAGCCGTCGACAAACTCCGAGTCGATCAGGTCTGACGTGTGCCACCAGGGGTCGCAATGCACCAGGCGGTAACGCAGGTGGCGGCTCTCTGTGCCCAGCAGGTCGAAGTTTACCGTCAGACGGTCGGCGGCAGCGGGCACTATGACTGCGGGAGCGCTGTCGTGACCGGCGATTCTGGCTGATACGCTCGTTACTTCCGGCGCTTTGGCGAGATAGACCTGCGGGGTGCAGGTCAATGCCGCGGCAGTTGCCGCAATAACGGCAGCCTGGCGCAGAGTCACCATACGATCGGAGTTTGGCCGTGGCCTTGGAGCCACTGGTTGGCGCGTGTGAAATGGTGGTTGCCGAAAAAGCCTCTCGACGCGCTGAGAGGCGACGGATGGGCCGATGTGAGCACAAGATGCCGGTCGCGGTCGATCATGGCTCCCTTGCGTATGGCATATGAGCCCCAGAGTATGAAGACGAGGCCCTCGCGCCGTTCGGCGAGGTTTCTTACCACGGCATCGGTGAACTCCTCCCATCCATGGCCCTGATGCGATCCCGGAGAATGGGCGCCAACCGTAAGTGTGGCGTTGAGCATAAGCACTCCCTGACGCGCCCAGCGGCTGAGATCGCCGTCGGTTGAAACGGGGCAGCCTGTATCGTCAGCCACCTCCTTGAAGATATTTACGAGAGAGCGGGGGAGAGCTGTGCCCGGATTGACAGAGAAGCAGAGCCCGTTGGCCTGGCCCTCTCCGTGATAAGGATCCTGGCCGAGGATCACGACCTTAACCTTGTCGAACGGGCATGAATCGAATGCCGCAAAGATCTGTCCGGCAGGCGGATATACAATGCGGCGCCGGTATTCGGCTCTGACAAAATCAGTGAGCTGTCGGAAATATTCCTTGTCAAATTCGGGCCCGAGGACCGCTTTCCAGCTGCTGTCGATTCTTACTTCCATTGCTTTTTTGCGAGTTCTTTTGCAAAGATAATAAAAAATCAGTAACTTTGCACCGTTTTTGAGCCTCTTTTAGGGGGCCGGAAGCGACAAGTCTCCGTAGTTCAATGGATAGAATATTGGATTCCGGTTCCAACGATTGGGGTTCGACTCCCCACGGGGATACAAATATATTAATAAGATAATCAACATACGGCAATGAAAAGAACATTCCAACCTTCTAACAGAAAAAGAGTCAACAAGCACGGATTCCGTGAGAGAATGGCCACAGCCGATGGCCGCAAGGTGCTTGCACGTCGTCGTGCGAAAGGCCGCAAGCGTCTTACTGTCAGCTGCTCGATCGCCGGCAAGTAATATCTCTTTCTGACGCGAAATTCCGGGCCGGATTCTCCCATATCGTTCGGGAGGTTCCGGCCCGAAGTCTTATCGTATGTTAATGAAGCCGCGATGATCAATCCTTTTGCCACCCCGGTCTACGTCATGCCTAAGCCTGTGGGATCAACATGCAACCTGGCGTGCCGCTACTGCTATTATCTCGAAAAGAAAAAATATTATCCCGATGCGCGCCGTCAGTTGATGTCGGAGGCTACTCTCGAAGAGTTTGTAAAACAGTATATTGCTGCGCAGACCACTCCGGAGGTGATATTCACCTGGCATGGAGGAGAAGCCACCGTCAGGAAGCTTGATTTTTACCGCAAGGCAGTGGAACTTCAGAAAAAGTACGGTGCCGGGCGAAACATCATCAACTGCCTGCAGACCAATGCCACGCTGCTCACCGACGAATGGTGTCTGTTTCTGAAGCGCCACGACTGGCTTGTGGGAGTGTCGGTCGACGGCCCTAAGGAATTCCACGACGAGTACCGGCGCATGGCCGACGGGCGTCCGTCGTTTAATGCGGTGATGCGTGGCATAAGGATGCTGCAGAGCCATGGAGTGGAATGGAACGCTCTTGCGGTAGTCAATGATTACAATGCCGATTATCCGGTGGAATTCTACCGTTTCTTCAAGGAGATCGGTTGCCGCTATATACAGTTTACTCCCGTAGTGGAGCGTATCAAGCCCGACAATATGCTGGCCGATGTGGCCAGTCAGGGAGAGCTTGCCGAATTTTCAGTGACTCCGCGCCAGTGGGGCGATTTTCTTATCGGGCTGTTTGACGAATGGGTAAGGGAGGATGTCGGCAAGGTGTTCGTTCAGATATTCGATGCTACCCTTGCCAACTGGGTGGGAGCGATGCCCGGTGTCTGCTCTCTCTCGTCAATGTGCGGTCATGCTGCTGCTATGGAATGGAACGGCGATGTCTACGCATGCGATCATTTTGTATTCCCGCAGTATAAACTCGGCAACATACATGAAACCACGCTTATAGAGATGATGGCTTCTGACCGTCAGCTCGAATTCGGCGCGAGCAAGCAGGCCGGACTGCCACGCCAGTGCAAGGAGTGCCGCTGGATGTTTGCCTGTCATGGAGAGTGCCCACGCAACCGCTTTGCCGTATCCCCGGAGGGCGAGCCGGGGCTGAACTATCTTTGTGAGGGCTACCGGGCTTTCTTTGAGCATGCCGCTCCCTATATGGATTTTATGAAGGCAGAGCTTGAGGCCGGGCGCCCCCCGGCCAATGTCAACGGTCTGAAGCTGTGATGACGCCGGTCAGTCGGCGGAATCGTCGCGCCGTTGCGCCAGCCTGCGGCACACCTGGTTGAGAATGGCCGGGTGGGCCGACGTCTCATGTTCCATGTCGATGTGCCACGGAGCTTCCTCTTCGAGAAACGGCGATGTCGCCGACTGCGGGCCGAGATTCCACGTGTAGAGCAGCACGTTGACTTTCAATGCCTTCAGCTTGCGTATGAGCATTTCGTGGTCGGCGTCGCCGGTTATGAGCACCACATAGTCAAAGCGTCGGATGCTCGTCAGCTCGTAGGCTTCGAGGGCGAACCATACGTCCACCCCTTTTTCCACTATGGTGGTGCCTCCGCTTGAATTGGGTACCTCGCGCAGGTGCTTGTAGTGGAATATCACATCGTTGTCGATAAGAGCGTCCTCGAAGTAGCGCTCGGGGAGCAATATGTGTTTCTCGTTTGCCGTTGCGGCGCGAAAGCGCCCGCGGAAGTAGTGGCTTTCGGTGATAAGGCAGTCGGAAGGGTCGGTGCCGGCATGTTGCGCTATGCGTCCGCGGATGTATTCGAGATATCCGTGGATGTCGATCTGCAGCTGGCGACGGCGCCGCAGCTCATCGTTGATTTTCGAGAAATAACCTCCGTCGATAAAGATGCCTATGGATATTGGTGGGGTGTGCATGAGTGTCAAACAATCAGAGCGGCCGCGTGGTTCGGTGCGGTCAGCCTTCGAGTCCGTCGTCATCATCATCATCGAAGTCAAAGTCGAAATCCCATCCGTCGCTCTCCATCGCCTCGGAGGTGAATTTCGACAGTTCGCGTCCTTCGCGTTTGGTGGGGCGTCCGAGCCCTTTGCGGCGGTCGATGAATCCGGATATCTTCACTATCTCGAGCAGGTCGAGCTGGCTCTTCGGGGTGATGTTTTCCAGATAATCGGGCACGAGCTTAGCTCCGAGCCGGTTTTCGGTCAGTGCTTTCACCCGGAAACTGTAGGTGACGGGCGGCTTGCGCACCTCTATGACGTCGCCGACCTTGATGGTGCGCGAAGGCTTCGCCGTGGCTCCGCCTACGCTGATGCGTCCTTTCTTGCATGCGTCGGAACTGATGGTGCGCGTCTTGAATATGCGGGTGGCCCACATCCATTTGTCGATTCTCTCTTCGGTCTTGGCCATAGTCACTTGTTGTTGAAATTACACATCGCGAAGTCGAGGCCCGACAAGCAGAAGGCCTTGATGGCCTCTGTGGCCACCTCAATACGCGTAGGCAGCTGCTGCCGCTGGTCGAGCGTGAACGCGCCGAGCACGTATTCGATCTGCTGTCCGCGCTGGTAGTCGTTGCCGATTCCGAACCGCAGGCGCGGATAGGCCTGAGTGCCGAGCATGGCGGCGATGTTCTTGAGGCCGTTGTGGCCGGCGTCGCTGCCGTTGGCCTTGAGGCGTATGGCTCCGAAGGGGAGCGCTATGTCGTCGACCACCACGAGCAGATGGTCGTTGTCGATCTTCTCGCGGTCGCGCCAGTAGCGCACGGCGTTGCCGCTGAGATTCATGTAGGTGGAGGGCTTGAGGAGTATCAGCTGCGCGTTCTTGAGCCGCATCCGGGCCACGTCGCCATAACGTTCGGGGGTAAAAGTAATATTGGATGCCTTTGCAAAGGCATCCAATATCATAAAACCTATGTTGTGGCGTGTCATGGCGTACTCGTCGCCGATATTGCCAAGCCCGACTATCAGATATTTCATTTTGAGCCGGGATCAGAGGATATGGTTTACTTGCCTGCTGCTGCGGCTGCTGCGGCGCCACGGGCGGCACGGGTCAGCTGTACGGCGCAGACAACGGCGTTCTTGGCGTTGGTCAGTTCGAGACCCTCGAAGTGGAGGTCGCCGATCTGGATGGTCTTGCCGAGGCCGAGGTGATCTACGTTGATTACCACGCGCTCGGGGATCTTGTCGTAGGTAGCCTTCACCTTGATCTTCTTCATAGAGAGAGTCAGCTTACCGCCGGCTTTCACGCCCTCGGCGTGGCCTTCGAGCTGCACGGGCACCTCGATGGTGACGGGCTTCCTGTCGCTCACCTCAAGCAGGTCGATGTGGAGTATGGTGTCCTTCACGGGGTGGAACTGGATGTCCTTCAGCACGGCCATGCGCTTCTCGCCGTGGAGGTCGAGCTCGATGGCGAAGATGTCGGGGGTGTATATGAGCTTGCGCACGGCGTCGGTGGTCACAGCAAGGTCGGTGGTGATGAGACCCTTGGACTGGTCTTTCTCGATCACGACCACCTTCTCGCCCTCGCGGAGCTTGCCGTTGTAGGGGAGGTCGATCACTTCGCCGCCGTTGAGCACTACGGGGATCTTGTTTTCTTTGCGAAGAGCCTTGGCGGCCTTCTTGCCGAGATCAGTACGGGGCTCGGCGCTGAGCTGGAATGTCTTCATTGTTTGTTCGTGTTGTTTGTGTTACTAAAAATTAAGCGCTCCTTAATTTCCCATCACACGGGATGCCTAAAAAGCGGTGCAAAGGTAGCAATTTCCCGCCTAATCTCCAAATCCCCGCCTGAAGATCATTTTTAATATCTTATTTTGAACACTTATTTCGTTTATTTTATGATATGTGGAGAGTTGTACTGTATTATTGTTGGAATCCTATTATAAGCCTTGAAATTTCCTTAACGTTACTTTTTCAGAACTCCCCCCTTATATAGGTGATAATTCAAAGAAAATGTACCCTTGTATGGTGTTTAGAAGTCTTAATATTTATGATTCAGCATTATCATTGTATCAACTACTAGAAAAATCCTCGCTGTTGTTACGGACATCGCTATATTTGACTTAAAAAAAACTGCACTTGTAACATGCGGAATAGTTCTCTCTTACTTTATAACAGTCGGCTATGGACGTTTTAGATATTCATTCCATTTAGTCGTGAAATTGGGATATGTCATTAATTCATCATAAGTGCAGCTATCGGAAAGTAATAGAGATCGTATATCACTTGACATTAAATCGTTTTCCTCAAATTCGTTTTTAAGTTGGTGCGATCTATTGAATTTTAATCGGAAAGTTCCTCTGTCAAACGCATCAACTGCATCCTTTCGTATAATATTACGAATTTCTTTTCTATTTTTCATTAACTTAGCCCACAATTTATTTTCTAACAGAAACAATTTTATGTCGGCATCAGCCTTGTAAATAGAGTCATTTTCGTAGTATGGTATTGTACTATTCAAAATATATTTCTGCCCTTTATCAATTAACCAATCTGGGATATTAGGCTCATTATAGTATTTATACGAGGAATCGGTAAGAGCTTGAAGAATGTCTTTCATATTTGCATTTTGAATGGAAAGCATTTCTTTATGGATGAAATAATATTTAAGACGGAATCCTGAACCAACCGATTCTTGTGTTGCGTCAATATGTACACGGAACCAATCATGTTGAGCATTTATCAATGAATCAATAATTACCGATTCATCCTCCATTAGATTTACTACCCATTGTCGTCCTATATAAGGTTTCAATATATTCCATAATTCCCAATTGAGATATTCAAGAAGTCCCACTTCATTTTGTTCCCAGTCAGCATCAGAATCATGTATAAAGTTGGTTGGTGAGTATAATATCTTTGTTACGCTGTCTATCTGTAAATATTCATCGTAATTTAGCAGATTCGGGACATCACTATATTCTTTTGTAAAAATCTTTCCCCATCTTTGGTGATTAGGATAGGCACATTTTAGATAGTGATAAACGGTATCTTGTATATGGTAAAACAATAATCCATCATTATAACGGAAAGGATTGCTTGGCTTTATTTCTTGATTTCGGACGTATAGATTATCGGATGAGAGCATACTATTAGCTATTGTTTTGTCAGATTTCCCGTTGGAACATCCCAAAGTACAAAGTAACATCAAGCTGATGAGAAAGAATGGTAAGTATTTCATCTGTCAGAAAGATTTTGAAGTTTAGAGAGTTTGTGATCCGTTATTAAATTCGGGTCACTTTCCAATAGCCAAATCAATAAACATCTTGACTCTTGCAAGAAGTTCGCGCGAGATGTTTTTGATTCGTTTGTCCGTAATATCGGGAGTCGAGGCATTGTAGGCTATTGCATTAAGTCCATAATGTTCGGCAAGCCAAATGGCTCTCTCATTGTGATATTTTTGCGAAATTATAGTGACGCTGTCAAGGCAGTAGATCTCTTTCGCTTTGACTATCGAATTGAGAGTGCGCAAGCCCTGATCATCCAGTGTGATCACATTTTCGGGTACTCCATGTGCTATTAGAGAATCCCGCATGGCTGTAAGTTCATTGCAACCATTTTCTCTGGAGTAATCGCCACCACTTGCTATTATGTGGCTGATTCTGCCTTTATGGTAAAGTTCCGCTGCGGCCTGAATCCGATTGTCGAAATAATAGTTGTGCTCTCCTTGCGGAGTTATCGGAGAGGTACCAAGTAATAATCCGACTTTGTTGTATTGAACCTCCTTTGCCATTTCGTAGGTCTTACCGTTGGCATTGCCTGACACTACGATATAGCAACCGATAATTGCCACGCCAATTACTGCCACTGCGATTATTAAGAGTCGGATTATCCTATGTTTAGTTATAGTCATGATTAATGCTTTTTGTTACTATTACTATCACTGATTCCTCCGATTATAGCCCAAATAAGTATTATGGGGAGAAATATAGCCATAAAAGACATTTTATATGTGTAACGGTCAGTTAATGCATTTCTTACAAGTGAATATTTCTATCTCGTTTCCAGCTGTATTGAGGATGTCGCCAGTCAGCACTGCTATTGATTTGTGAACATAGACGGTCAAGGAATCCGTAGTGAGTTTACGGATAGACCATCGCTCATTTTTAGATTCAGGTGTATAGGCTTGTGGATAGTAGCCATAGAGTACTATTGAATGTTTATCGGCAAAGTCTTTTCCGGATTGCTTATTGCTGTAACCATCCTCCTTATAGAGATAGTCGTAATGTCCGTTAGCTCTGAGGTCTAACGTAACATTAGGTTGTCCCCATATCCCAATCAATAAGGAATTATTGACGGCCATATTGCGGTGGGTGGAGTAAGATGCCATGAGCATTGTCAACACTGATAATATGATAGCTGATTCCTTCATCGTGATGGTGCAAGATAAAAGTATTCTGTAGTTCCGACACATGAATATGAATTGTCATAGGGGCTTTGAACAACAATTGCATCAATGTCCAAAATCCCAACGTATTCACTTTGATATGGCACATAGTCGTTTAATTCAATATATAGTTTAGTCCCTTTAATTCGATAAAAACCATCTTTGACTTTTTGTAGTTCAATTTGATATTTGCCAACGTCAATATTGGCTTTTCTATAATAAACACCTTTGACTTCTTTCAAGACGGAAGCGACCCAAATAGATGGATTTTGGTCATCATTTATTTGATAAATGTCGCATGAATATTTATCCCATTCGGCGTAATCTTGCCCGAATGCGGTTACGCTAATCAATAGCATTAATGTTAAAAGTAATGATTTCATCATATATGTTTTTATTTTAAATCCCATCAATCTCAAAAAGGTAAATGAAATATTATATCGTATCGGAGTACCAATACGAATTATCCATTTTGGAGCCACATTCAGGACAAGACTTATCCCATCCAATCATCTTTATATTGCAATCAGGGCATAGAGGATAATCCTTTGCGTTGGTCGTACTCTCTGACAACGAGGTTGTATTTACCTGTTTGCATCGCTTGAAGCATTGTGTAGCACTTATCTGAAAAAAGATAGATGCCCTCGCATTGGCTTTCTGTGTGTCCGCAATAGTCGCAATGATATTTGTCGTCGTCAACGGACATCGCATGTTTCAAAGCATTATAAGACAAGGTTGCACTGTTTCATAAATGTCCTTGACAATTATGTACAACGAGGTATTTCTGCCCAAGAATTGGAAGTTGGCACATTGGACAGAATTAGGAGCAGTTGCTATTTCAGTCGTCAATAGCTTTAGTTCGGAATCAATTAATATTGCCAACCTTTTTATTTCAGCAATATTACCAATTGATAAATTTCGCTCAAGAGATGTATATAGGGGTTCAATTGTGTTTAAGCGACCATATATTTTCTTTATCGATCGCATATCTTCGAAAAATCCCATAGTTAATAGTTATTAGTATCCGTTACGTGTGATTATTGCATTTGCGCTTTGGAGTGCTTCGTTGAAGAACATGACAAGTTGCATAACTCGCATCTTTTGTCCCATAAATGTGTACATGGAAATTTCTGCGGTTTTACTCTGTTGGACTGATTCAAGGAAAGTCTTTGCGAGTGAGGCAGCATCATTGCAATATGAACGTGCTGCAGAATAATTGCACATGTTCATGTTTGTTTGCAATCTGTCGAATGTGTACTCAAGACGTTTAAGCGTGTCATTCGCTTTTGACAAAGATTTATATGCGTTGAATAGTCCCATATTTAACTATGTTTGAGGTCATCAGTTAATTTAAGAGAATATCAAGATGTCATTTCCCTTTTTCATTTTTCTCATTTTCCATTTCATCAATTAGATTTTCAAGGTCTGTTTTATATAGTCTATAGCTTTCAGCAATTTTCTTGACACTTGATTTTATGAGGATTATGCCGGCTGTTAGTCCAATTAGCAAAGGTATAGACAGAACTACAACTAGGCGTATGTAGCTTTCCGACATAACTATATTTGCCCATTTAACATTTTCATCCGGCATTGTTGAGAGTAGGGGTATTGCACCAATTAGAATTACACCAACGCATGTTGCGGCGATTAGTGTACCTCCTAAATTGGATTGACTTTTGCGCAATTCACATTCAGTATTAATTAATTCATTCATATTGTGATGTTTTTACTATACTTTCGTGTTTCTCATCCTCCATTGAAGCGGCTTGGTTATTAGACATAAAAAAGGTGTGAGGATTGTATCTTGTTCTATCCGTCATTCAGGTCTTGGCGTACCTATGCAGTGGATAAAACAATAGCCCCACACCGATATGCCATATAAGCTGCTGGTTATAGCAGGGTATAAGCATCCGATGTAGGTGCTACTGCCAATCTCATCTTCACTGCATATAAACCGCCAAGTTTGAATGACGAAGATAAAATTTCAATAACACCTTTTAGTAAAAATCAGATTTACTTGCGCCAACTCTATGGCACGTCTGTAAATCAAGTGCAAAGTTACAAAAAAATGTCATTGGTGGGGCTAAATGCAGTTATGTTGTTAAGCATATGAGGGAAAATGTAAAGAGGAAGGGGTTTTTACTATATTTGTAGGATAAATCAATACCGTTTTTTTGTTATGGTCAGATCTTTTGTTTTGGCGTCGGCTGTGGCTGTCGCATCTGTGGCTTTTGCGGGTGACAAGGAGCCGTCGGGGATGTGGCAGGGAGGGGTGCCGTCCGTGCAACAGGGCGTGGTGTCGTCCTCGCAATCGGATGTGCAGGCGTTCGCACTTTCCGGGCGCATCATGGGCTTGCAGGAGGGCGATACGCTGCGCTTCGAACGGGTCATTTTTCCGAGAAGGGACAGGGAGGCAGCTTTTGATATCGTTGTGGAGCAGCCTGATACATTTGCTTTGGAGGGTACGCAGGAGCATGATCAGGTGTACAGAATGACATTTCATCCGAAAAAAGGAGCGCCCCGGATGGGCTCCAGATTAGCCTTGACTCTGATCATAACTGATGGCGATCGGATCAGGCTCTCGGGTTCGGTTGGGAAAATTTACTATAGTCGGTTGAGCGGCGGCATTTACGATGAGCCTATGCTGGCGGAGTCACTTCGCCTCGAAGATTCGATCGGTAAGATCAGAGATGACTATATGAGAGAACTGCTGGTGGCGCAGCAAGAAAAGGATACTGCACGTGCCGAGGAATGGTTTCAAAAGATCAATGTGTTTGGCCGCGCCAAATCGAATCCCGGGATTGTCAGAATGCGCGATGCCCGCAAGGCATATGTCGACGCCAATCCCGCAGGGACTTTGTCGCTGCTTGTGGATGCTCTCGAGCACATCGCAAGTACACCGGTAGAACAGTCGAGGGCGAAATACGATAGCTGGAACCGAGAGCTGAAGGATAGCTACTATGGGCGTGTATTCGCCCGAGAACTGGCGGATATGGAACGGCTTGCCGACGGGCAGCCTGTGCCCGAATTCGCATTGACAACTGTCGACGGAAAGAAGATTACGGAGAAGGATTTCAAAGGGCGCTATCTGCTGATCTATCACTGGGGACTTTGCCCGGGATCGGTCTTTATCGACCAGTATGTGCTTAAGCTTCACGATATCTATAACAGTCGCGGACTCGAAGTGCTCGGCCTGACCGAGTCGATCGATATGGTGCGCCAGAATTACGAAAGATTGCCGACCGACAGGAAAGTCCCGTCGGATGGGGTCGACGACATGCGCCCAGTGCTTGAAGGAATGCTCCGTCACCCGTGGATAGAGGTGGAGGTTGAGGATCGTCCGGACAATAAGCCGGTGATGGATGCTTTCCGTATCGGCGGATGGCCGTTTTTCGCTTTGATCGGGCCCGACGGGAAAATCAGGGCGCGCGGTTTCAGCGATGCGTTCGACAAGTCGCGCAAAGTACTCGAAAGCGAGCTGGGGCCGTCCGGGCTGTGACATGCATATTGGTTCCGCGCCCCTTATCGGGCCGATCAGGCGTTTCGGCGCTCACCAGTCGGCGGGATCGTCATCATCGAGAGGATCGGCGCAGTCATACGGATCGTCGGCCGTGAAGTAATCCGCGGCGATGTCATCGTCGCTGTCCAAGCCGACGAGCGCGTTGAATTCGCGGTTGTCTGTCCGGTTAAGCTCTTCCGCCCGGGCGGACAGGGTCTCTATCTCGCGCTCGATGTCGTCGTAGCGGTCGTCGTCGCAGTCCGACAGCATGTCCTCAAGCTCGTCGATGCGGTCCTGGATCTCGTCGGGGTCGTCGAGGTCGTAGCCCGATGTATCGGGAATGGATTCGGAGCGGTCGGGCGCTCCGTTGTAGAACGGCGTGTACTGTGGCTGCGTTGGGCGCGGCTGTGAGTGTCGGGCAGATGATGACCGCCCGAACAGGAGGCGGTATAAGGCGATGCCGCCGATAAGATCCCAGAATTTCATGACCTATGATAGTTTATTTGATGTGACACGGTGAGGATACACGCGGGTCGGTGTTGACGATGCAAAGTTATTTCGATGATGGGCGGCGGCGTTGCATCAATATGTTAAATGTTGTAAACAAAATAACTTCCTGTATTTATGTCGGATTGATAAAAGAAAAAGCGCACGTCATCACGACGCACGCTTTCTCACCATGAGAAAAATATTACATCTATTGTCCTTGCGATCTGAATTGTCGTTGGATGCCGGTCAGACTTACTGACCGAGATAGGTTTTCAGCAGGCGGCTCTTCTGACCTTTGAGGCGGCGGATCGCTTTCTCCTTGATCTGGCGCACGCGCTCGCGCGTAAGGTCAAATTTAGCTCCGATCTCCTCAAGAGTCATCTCCTGACATCCGATGCCGAAAAACATCTTGAGTATCTCGCGCTCGCGCTCATGGAGCTGACGGAGGGCGCGATCCACCTCTTTCGACAGGGACTCCTGAGTCAGAGTGGAGTCGGCGGCGGGGGAGTCGTCGTTGGTCAGCACGTCGAGCAGACTGTTGTCCTCGCCCTCGACGAAGGGGGCGTCGACAGAAATGCTGCGGCCCGACACTTTGAGGGTGTCAGAAATTTTTTCGAGGGGCACATCGAGTCGTGCGGCAAGTTCTTCGGGCGAAGGACGGCGCTCGTTCTCCTGCTCGAACTTCGATAGCTCCTTGCTGATTTTATTCAATGCTCCCACCTGGTTGAGGGGCAACCTCACGATACGGGCCTGTTCGGCCAGCGCCTGAAGGATTGACTGCCGTATCCACCACACGGCATAGGAGATGAATTTGAAACCGCGGGTCTCGTCAAACTTCTGTGCAGCTTTAATCAAGCCAAGATTGCCTTCGTTGATCAGGTCGGGGAGGCTGAGTCCCTGGTTCTGGTACTGTTTAGCTACTGATACCACGAAGCGAAGATTTGCACAAGTTAACTTTTCCAGCGCTCTCTGATCGCCTTGGCGTATGCGACGTGCAAGCTCTACTTCCTCATCTACGGATATAAGCTCTTCACGGCCTATCTCCTGCAGATATTTGTCGAGCGACGCGCTTTCGCGGTTGGTGATCGATTTGGTGATTTTAAGTTGTCTCATTCGTTTCTTGAGATTTAGCGTGCAAAGGTAGTGATTATTTTCCTAATGCGCAAATGTTTTGGCGATGCCGCTTTTATAATTCTGCTGCAGGTGGCGTCAGTCATCGTTTGCGGTCTCAAGTCCGAGCAGTTCGCGCGCCTGAGCGGCGTATTCAGCAGGCACAATGAGGTTGATTCCTCCGATACTGTTGAATCCGATCGGATATATCGATGAGAACGTCTCGTTGGTGAGTGTACAGGGTATGCCGTTGCTTGACAGTACGCCTTCGGCGATATGGGCTTCCCAATCGGTGGAATACGTGTTTAATACTGTGCTTCTGTTGTCGTTGCTGTCGTTCATGATAGTTGAGTAACGGATAAGTATGAGACATTGTTCATGGGCGCTTATCTGATGCCCCTGCGGTCGAGTTCCTGGCGGTAACGCCTGGCGTTGGCCTGGTGTGTGGCGTAATCAGAAGCGAAGTTGTGATATCCTGAGAAATCCTCTCTTGCGCACATATATATATAATTGTGGCGCGGAGCGTTGAGCACCGCATCGATCGTGCGTCCGTCGGCGATGCGTATCGGGCCCGGGGGGAGTCCATGATGGAGATAGGTGTTGTATGGCGACTGGATGGAAAGATGCCGTCCGGTGATGCGCCGGAGATCCGGATTGCCTGTGGCGAATTTTACAGTAGGATCGGCCTGCAGAAGCATCCCTTTGCTGAGGCGATTGAGGTAGAGACGTGCCACCGTGGGGCGTTCGTCGGCCTTGGCGGTCTCCTCTTCAACGATCGAGGCAAGAGTGGCAGCTTCTGCCGGCGTCAGTCCGAGATCGGCCGCGCGCTGACGGCGGTCGTCGTTCCAGAAATCGTTGCGCACGGTCAGAAGCCTGTCTACTATCCGCTCTCCGTCGTCGGTCCAGTAAGCTTCGTAAGTGTCGGGCATGAACGCGGCGGGAAACTGTTCGCGCCGGAATCCGTGGCGTGGCAATATTGTGTCGCATGCCGCAAGGAGCGTTTCCGGCCCGATCTCCAGGTTTCGGGTCAGCCGCGAAGCCATGTCGGAAATGTCGCGTGCGTAGTTGAACGTGATTCTGACGGGTGTCTGGCTGCCGTTTTTTATGCGCCGTGCTGCCGTCAGGGCGCTTGTGTCATGGCTTATTCTGTATGCTCCGTGAGCCCGTTCGGGGCTCCCTCCGGCTACGCGCCATATGGTGTAGACTCTGTTGCCGCACGTGACCCCGAGCGCCGAGCGCAGCGAATCGCCGACAGCCGCGGAGCTGGATCCGGCGGGAATTCTGACCCATCGGTCCGAGCCTGCCGGGGCTGCGGGCTGCAGGCAGAATATGATGCATCCCGCGGCTATCAGTGCGGCGGAGATGCCTCCGATGATCAGTCCGAGCCTCAAGCCTCCCGAGGCCCTCTTTTGCTTTTTTCGTGTTGTAGCCATATGTATGCAAAGTTAATAATTATAGCCGCCATGAAAAAATATTTTCCGTGTGATTTGTGCAACGCCCGCTATATCAAGACTTAATAAGCGCAGGGGAGATGTTCGCTGAAAAAAACATCAAAAAAAGTGCGTGAAAATTTTGTCAGTTCGGAAAATGGTCGTAACTTTGCATCGCTTTCGGGAACGAAGGGCGCTTAGCTCAGCTGGTTCAGAGCGTCTGCCTTACAAGCAGAGGGTCGGGGGTTCG
>ERZ825324.3142-NODE-3142-length-15880-cov-3.797662_pt1 | contig 15880 bp, 13 predicted proteins | sample MGYA00519859_ERZ825324 | MGnify/ENA primary metagenome ERZ825324 (study PRJEB31778, sample SAMEA3449198) | human gut metagenome | biome: human gut; feature: human-associated habitat; material: faeces | place: United Kingdom | collected 2010/2012 ... | reverse complement strand
TTACCTATATACTAAATAATTGTAAAATAAATCACATTATGATAAACTTAAAGTTAAGCATTTATTAATATCATAAATAGGAGGTTGCCTATGTTAAATAATGTATTAATGGGAGTACAACTTGTTTTAGCAGCGCTTTTAATATTAGCAATAATGCCACAAGAAAGTAAAGATAACTTTAAGTCGGACTTTGGTGGAGATGGTGCTTCTACACAAGCTTACTTTAAACCAAAAGGAAAACAAGCATTTCTTTTAAAATCAACAAAAATATTCTCAGTATTATTTTTCCTTAATGCATTAGCATTAGTAGTAATAAACAAATAGTAAATTAGATGACTGGCCATCATTTAATAAAATTTAAAGATTGAATTTAGTTTTTAAATAAAAAGTCTTCTAGGATAACTAGAAGACTTTTTGTATATTTATATAAGTTTTTTTGTTATATAAAATATGTATATATTTATATATAAGTAAGTAGATTTTATATAAGCGATAAAGTTTTTAATATATAAATCCACATAAACATTGTTATTATGCAGAAAAATGATGTAAAGACTATTATTTGGGCGGCTAAATCGCTGTCTCCGTCCATTTGTTTCGCCATTTGGAAAGTCGATACACCTGTTGGCGCACCGTAGATTATCGTCAAAGTAAGAAGTGCAATCCCCCTAATTCCAAGATAAATACTAAGTGGAATCATAATTGCAGGAACTACTAATAATTTTGTTATGACGATAAATATTGTTTCTTTTAGATATTTATTTACATCAGAAAATGAAAATGATGCTCCAAGAAGAATTAGACCTAGAGGAGTTGCCATTTTTGACACATCTTCAACAGTTTCCATTATGCAAGTCGGAAGTTTTATCCCAATAAGAAGAAAGACAATCCCCACAAATGCACCGATTATAAGAGGGTTAGTAATAACTCCTTTAAGGATATGTTTTAAGTTTATTTCTGAATCTCTAAACATCTCTAGTGATATAACTGCAAGCATGTTAAATAGAGGTACAATAACAGCAATCAACATAGCTGTAGTACCTACATTTCCATCACCATAGACAGTTGCAACAGGAATACCAAAGATGACGAAGTTGCTACGAAATACCCCTTGAATCATAACACCACGCTTTGGATTTTCTTTTTCGATTTTTGGGATAAAAAATAGTAATAATAAGAATAAAATAATCACGCCAGATGCAGCAAATAAAATAAGTTTGCCGTCAAATACTGTCTCCAAATCTGTAGTATATACGTTGTAAAAAAGCAGCACAGGTAAAAATACTTTAAAGACGACTTTATTCATAACATCTAGTGTATGTTGGTCAAAGATTTTTATGTATTTTAGAAAATAACCAAGAACCATCATTAAAAACAACGGAGCTACAACGTTAAAAGATAAGATTAAGTTTTCCATAAGATTCTCCCCTTTAAAAATAAAGGACTAAGTCAGATGACTTAGCCCATATTAAGATTGAAAAGATTGCAATTATTTATTTGCTTTTAATACTGCACCCTTGTCACCTGATGTAACCATAGTAGCGTATCTTGCTAAGTAACCAGTAGTTACTTTTGGTTCTCTTGGAGTCCAAGCAGCTTTTCTTCTTGCTAATTCTTCATCTGAAACGACAAAATCTAAAGTTTTTTCTTTTATGTTTATTTTTATTAAGTCTCCTTCTTCAACAAGAGCTATCGGTCCGCCAACAGCAGCTTCTGGAGAAACGTGTCCGATTGATGCCCCTCTAGATGCACCAGAGAAACGACCGTCAGTTATAAGAGCAACACTAGAGCCTAATCCCATACCAGCTATTGCAGAAGTTGGGTTAAGCATTTCTCTCATACCAGGACCACCCTTTGGTCCTTCATATCTAATTACAACAACATCACCGGGAACAATCTTACCGCCCTTAATTGCTGCAATGGCATCTTCTTCACAGTCAAATACTCTTGCAGGAGATGCAATTGCTGCTATTAAGGGCGGCAGGATTGTAGACGGTGATGTTGTGGTAATCAGATATGAAGGCCCTAAGGGCGGTCCTGGTATGAGAGAGATGCTTAATCCGACATCAGCAATTGCGGGAATGGGTCTCGGTTCAACAGTTGCACTTATTACTGACGGACGATTCAGCGGAGCTTCAAGAGGAGCTTCAATAGGTCATGTTTCACCTGAGGCCGCAGTAGGCGGACCGATTGCCCTGGTTGAAGAGGGAGATATCATAAAGATTGATATTCCAAACATGAAGCTTGAGCTCGATGTGTCAGACGAGGTGCTTGCTGAGCGTAAGGCAAAGTGGCAGCCAAGGGAGCCGAAGGTTACAACAGGCTATTTGAAGAGATATGCAGCGCTTGTTACATCAGGAAACAGAGGAGCCATCCTTGCACTTCCTGGAGAGCAGAACGCGTAGTATATATTTTGATAGAAAATTCAGTACGAATAAGGCTTTTACCTATTATCGTAAAGGATTCGTATAAGAAAAAGAGGAATACAAGATGCAGTTAACAGGATCACAGGTTATTATAGAATGCTTAAAAGAACAGGGTGTTGACACAGTATTCGGTTATCCGGGAGGAGCTATCCTTAATGTCTATGACGAGCTCTACAAGCATCCGGAGATTAAGCATGTGCTGACCTCACATGAGCAGGGAGCAAGCCATGCGGCCGACGGCTATGCGAGAAGCACCGGAAAGGTTGGCGTCTGTCTGGCTACAAGCGGACCGGGGGCGACAAATCTGGTTACAGGAATTTCGACAGCATACATGGATTCGATTCCGATCGTCGCAATCACATGTAATGTCGGAGTCTCGTTACTTGGAAAGGACAGCTTTCAGGAGATAGATATTGCCGGAATTACAACGCCTGTAACCAAATACAGCTTTATTGTAAAGGATGTAGAGAAGCTTGCAGATACAATACGCAGAGCTTTCGATATAGCAAGAAAAGGCAGACCGGGTCCTGTACTTGTGGATATTCCAAAGAATGTTACGGCAGATCTGGTAGAGTACACCAAACAGGAAATCAAGCTTCCTGAGCGTGAGACAGAAACAATTACAGACAGTGACATTGATAATGCAATTGAACTCATAAAAGCATCCAAAAAGCCATATATATTTGTAGGAGGCGGAGTGGTTCTCTCCGGAGCAAGCAAAGAGCTTAAGGAATTTGTAGACAAGGTGAATGCGCCTGTTTGCGATACGCTCATGGGCAAGGGTGCATATGACGGCACAAGTGATAACTACACAGGCATGCTTGGTATGCATGGCACAAAGACCTCAAACCTTGGAGTTTCGGAGTGCGACCTTTTGATTGCGATTGGTACACGTTTTTCGGACAGAGTGCTTGGCAATCCTAAAAAGTTTGCAGACCAGGCCAAGATATTACAGTTTGATGTAGACGCAGCAGAGATTAATAAAAATATCCGTGTTACATCGAGTGTTATAGGCGATGTGAAGGAAATACTTACACGCATCAACAAAAAGCTCACACAGCTTGACCACAATTCATGGGTTGAGCATGTGCTTGCATATGCAAAGACTTTTCCTCTTACATATCACAAAGAGGGACTTAGCGGACCATTTGTTATTGAAAAAATCTATGAAATGACAAAAGGAAATGCTATAATGGTTACTGAGGTCGGTCAGCATCAGATGTGGGCAGCCCAGTATTACAAATACAGCAAGCCGAGAACTCTTCTTACATCAGGAGGTCTTGGTACCATGGGATACGGTCTCGGTGCTGCAATCGGTGCCCAGACAGCTAATCCTGACAGGACTGTAGTCAATATTGCAGGTGACGGATGCTTCAGAATGAACATGAACGAGCTTGCAACAGCTTCAAGAGAAAAGCTTCCTCTTATCGAGGTTATAATAAACAACCATGTACTTGGAATGGTACGCCAGTGGCAGACTCTTTTTTACGAGAAGCATTACTCGGCAACCGTACTCGATGATGGGGTGGATTATGTAAAGCTTTCAGAGGCAATGGGAGCCACCGCACGACGTGTTAAGACCCAGGAAGAATTTGAAAAAGCATTTGCAGATGCCTTAAAGAGCAAGACACCGTTTGTCATCGATTGTATCATTGATTCAGATGACAAGGTATGGCCTATGGTTGCACCGGGCAAGCCTATCAACGAGTCTTTCGATGAAGAGGACTACAATGCGACACAAGGAGGAAATTAGAGTGAGTAGAGTTTACAATTTTTCAGCAGGACCTGCAGTTTTACCTGAGGAGGTATTGCAGGAAGCAGCAGCAGAGATGATGGATTATAAGGGAAGCGGAATGTCGGTTATGGAGATGAGCCACAGATCTAAATGGTTTGATGACATCATCAAGGATGCCGAGAAAGATCTCCGCGAGCTTATGAATATACCTGACAATTACAAGGTACTTTTCCTTCAGGGTGGTGCTTCACAGTTCTTCGCTGAGGTACCGATGAACCTTATGAAAAATAAAAAAGCAGGATACATTATCACAGGTCAGTGGGCTAAAAAAGCGTTTGCCGAGGCTAAGATTTACGGAGACGCCGTAGAGCTTGCTTCGTCTGCAGATGAGACCTTCTCATACATACCTGACTGCTCAGATTTACCAATCACAGATGATATGGATTATGTATATATTTGCGAGAACAATACTATCTACGGAACAAAGTACAAGAAGCTTCCAAACACAAAGGGAAAGAACCTTGTAGCTGATGTATCTTCATGCTTCTTATCAGAGCCTGTAGATGTATCAAAATATGCTGTTATCTATGGCGGAGTACAGAAGAATGTAGGACCTGCCGGAGTGGTTATAGCAATTATCAGAGAGGACCTTATCACAGATGATTGTCTACCGGGCACACCAACCATGCTCAAGTGGAAGACTCAGGCCGATAATGATTCTCTTTACAATACACCACCATGCTACGGCATCTATATCTGTGGCAAGGTATTCAAATGGCTCAAGAAGATGGGCGGTCTTTCAGTTATGAAGGAGAGAAATGAGGAGAAGGCCAAGATTCTCTATGATTTCCTTGATCAGAGCAAGCTCTTTAAGGGAACAGTAAGAAAAGAGGACAGATCACTCATGAATGTTCCGTTTGTAACAGGAGATGCAGAGCTTGATGCCAAGTTTGTAAAGGAGGCAACTGCAGCCGGATTTGTAAACCTTAAGGGACATCGTACAGTTGGCGGAATGAGAGCATCTATCTACAATGCTATGCCAAAAGAGGGCGTTGAGAAGCTTGTAGAGTTTATGAAGAAGTTTGAGGAGGAGAATGCATAATGTTCAATTACACATGCTTAAACCCAATCGCAGGAGTAGGCCTTGACCTGTTCTCTGACGATTATAAAAAGGTTGATGATATTAAGGATGCAGATGCAGCACTTGTAAGAAGTGCCGCTATGCATGACATGGAGCTTGGCGACAAGGTGCTTGCTGTGGCAAGAGCAGGAGCAGGAGTAAACAATATTCCGCTTGACAAGTGTGCCGAGCAGGGAATCGTTGTATTCAACACACCGGGAGCCAATGCAAACGGTGTTAAGGAGCTTGTGTTTGCCGGAATGCTTTATGCATCAAGAGATATCGTTGGAGGTATCGACTGGTGTCTTGCAAACCAGAACGATGAGAATATTGCAAAGACAGCTGAGAAGCAGAAAAAGAATTTTGCAGGAACAGAGATTTCAGGCAAGAAGCTCGGTGTTATCGGACTTGGAGCCATCGGTGTACTTGTTGCAAATGCTGCAGTACATATGGGCATGGATGTTTACGGATATGATCCATACATCTCAGTAAATGCCGCATGGAACCTTTCAAGAAGCGTTAAGCATATCAGCAATGTTGAGGACATCTACAAGAACTGTGATGTCATCACAATCCATGTACCTCTTCTTGATTCAACAAAGAAGATGATAAACGCTGATGCTATTGCAATGATGAAGCCAACCGCTATCGTATTAAACTTTGCCAGAGATCTTCTTGTTGACGAAGAGGCTATGGTAGATGCACTTGCCAAGGGAAAGGTTAAGAAATACGTTTCAGATTTTCCTAACAACACAACTGTTGGAGCAAAGGGTTGCATCGTAACACCTCATCTTGGAGCATCTACAGCAGAGTCAGAGGACAATTGTGCAGTTATGGCTGTCAAGGAGCTGAGAGATTACTTAGAGAATGGTAATATCGTTCATTCAGTAAACTTCCCTGACTGCAGCATGGGTGCATGCACAGCTTCAGGCAGAGTCGGAATCCTTCACAAGAATGTTAAGGGTATGATAGGACAGATTACAACAGCTCTTGCAGAGGCTGATATCAATGTATCTGATCTGACAAACAAGGGCAAGGGTGACTATGCATATTCACTTCTTGATCTTGATTCAGCTATTGATGCTTCTACCGTTGAGAAGCTTTCTGCCATTGACGGAGTGCTCAGAGTGAGAGTTATTAAATAGTGAATTAATATTTGATTTAAATACTGATCCCCCATATTTTATATGGGGGATTTAGTGGGTTATAAGGAAATAACAAATATAACAAATATAGAAAATATATAAGAGATATATAGGAGATTATATGATCAGACAAATTCTTGGTGAAGTATCAGTGCCGGTTGCAAATACCGAGGTACAGCAGGTTATTGAAAACCCGGGCATTGTAAAGACGTATCTGGAGAAATATATGCCATCGCTTATAAGCTTTCTCGTGCAGCTTGTTGTTGCGATTGTGATACTGCTTATTGGTATTAAGGTGATTAAATCAGTCGTAAAAATAATTAAAAAAGGATTTGATAAAAGCAGAATGGACGCTGCAGTGGCATCATTTCTAGCAAATGTTATTAAATACTTTTTGTATTTTATCCTTGTCATGGCGCTGCTTTCTGGATTTGGGGTGGCGACCGGCTCTGTTATAGCGGTTCTTGGCTCTGCCGGACTTACTGTAGGTATGGCATTGCAGGGCAGTCTGTCGAATTTCGCAGGAGGCGTGCTTATTCTTTTGATGAAGCCGTTTAGCGTGGGCGATTACATAGTTGATGGTTCAAGTGGTACAGAGGGCACTGTAAAGGATATAAATCTGTTTTATACAAGGCTTTTGACAATAGATAACAAGATGGTTATGATACCAAACGGAAAGCTTGCTGATTCGTGTATCACAAATGTATCTATGATGGATAAGAGGATGCTTGATTTGAGAGTAACAGTATCCTACAGCACAGATTTAGCATTTGCAAAGAGTGTGCTGGAATCTGTTGTTACATCAGCAGATACGATGCTTCGCGATGAGCCGAGCAATGTGTTTGTGAGTGAGCTGCAGGATTCGGCAATAGAGCTTGGTGCGAGAATCTGGGTGAAGAACGAGGATTACTGGAACACAAAATGGCAGCTTACAGAAGAAATTAAAACAGCATTTGATAAAAATAACATCGAAATTCCGTTTCCGCAGATGGATGTTAATATTCAGAAGAGGAGCATAGACTCAGACTTTTAAAGCCGGATATTGCAGAATATTACTTTAACAGTTTTTTGTGGTAAATATACTTATAATTTAACTATAATATGTAAAAATGTGGTATACTATCATCATCGCATTTTAGGAGGAATAATTGATGACAATTCACGATTTGGCTGAATACGAGATTTTAGATGAGCACAGAGTGGAGGATGTCCAGTCGGACGGATTCATTCTGAGACACAAAAAAAGTGGTGCAAGGATTGCCATTTTATCAAATAATGATGATAACAAGGTCTTTTATATAGGCTTCAGGACTCCGCCGGAGGATGAGACGGGTGTACCGCATATTATTGAGCATACCACACTCTGTGGTTCAAAGAAGTTCCCTGTAAAGGATCCCTTCATCGAGCTGGCAAAGGGCTCGCTCAATACATTTTTAAATGCCATGACATACCCAGACAAGACAGTTTATCCTGTCGCAAGCTGCAACGACCAGGATTTTAAGAATCTCATGGATGTGTATCTGGATGCAGTGTTTAATCCGAATATCACAAAGTACGAGGAAATATTCAAGCAGGAGGGCTGGCACTATGAGCTTACAGGCAAGGATGACGAGCTTAAGATAAACGGAGTGGTGTACAATGAGATGAAGGGAGCATACTCATCGCCGGATGAGGTGCTTTCAAGCCAGATTTACCGCTCGCTTTTCCCTGACAATACCTACAGCAAGGATTCTGGTGGTAATCCGGAGTATATTCCTAAGCTTACGTATGAAGCATATCTGGACTTCTATCATAAGTATTATCATCCATCCAATTCATACATTTATCTGTATGGTGATATGGATGTTGTCGAGAGACTTGAGTGGCTGGATAAGGAATATCTGAGCCTGTATGATTATAAAAAAGTTAATTCAGAAATTAATAAACAGCCTGCATTTGATGAAATAAAGAATGTTGAGGCGCAGTATTCAATTACCATGGATGATTCACAGGAGAATAAGACTTATCTATCTTATAACCGTGTGGTAGGGGATTCGCTTGATGAGATGCTCTATCAGGCATTTGATGTGCTTGACTATGCACTTGTCAGCTCACCGGGAGCACCTGTGAAGCAGGCATTAATAGATGCGGGAATCGGTGATGATGTGTATGGCTCATATGATGCGGGCATTCTGCAGCCGGTATTCTCGTTTGTGGCAAAAAATGCCAATGCATCTCAGGCAGATGAGTTTGAAAGTATTATAGAAAACACTCTTAAAGAAGTTGTTAAAACAGGAATTAATAAAGAAGCATTGCTCGCGGGAATCAACAGCAGCGAGTTCAAATTCAGGGAGGCTGACTTCGGACAGTTCCCTAAGGGACTTCTTTTTGGATTAAACTGTTTAGACAGCTGGCTGTTTGATGATATGAAGCCTTTTATACATCTGGAGTGTCTTGGTACCTTTGCAAAGCTTCGAAAGGCTGTAGATACTGATTATTTTGAAAAACTTATACAGGAGTATCTGCTCGACAATACCCATGGTTCATCTGTCACAGTAAAGCCGAAGCGTGGACTTGGCAATGAGAGGGAGGAGGCTTTGGCAAAGGAGCTTTCCGATTACAAGGCATCTCTTTCAGATGAAGAGATTAAAAAGCTGATTGAGGATACAGAGCATTTAAAGAAATACCAGGAGGAGCCTTCGTCGGATGAGGACCTGCGCAAGCTTCCAATGCTTACAAGAGCTGATATGAAAAAGAATGCCATGCCTTTTTCAAACATTGAGGATGAACTTTCGGATGTAAAGGTTGTGCGTCATGACATAGAGTCAAACGGCATTGATTATATATCATTTTTATTTGATGCAGGTGATTTTGCCCAGAGTGAGCTTGGCTATCTTGGCTTCTTCACAAACGCACTCGGGCTGGTGAGCACCGAAAAGTACAGCTATACCGATTTAGCCAATGCCACCAACATATATACCGGCGGAATCAGCACAGGTACTGCAAGCCACCCGGATATTAAGGATAGAAATAATTTCGTGTTTAAGTTAGAGGTGAAGCTTAAGGTGTTGGAGAAAAATCTTGACAAGGCACTTGAGCTTATGGAGCAGATGCTTCTTTCATCGGATTTTACAGATACAAAGAGACTGGGTGAGCTTGTAGCGCAGATTAAGGCAAGGCTTCAGGCTAACCTTAGCAGTTCCGGTCATCTGGTTGCAGCTATGCGAAGCATGTCGAGCTTCTCGCGCTACGCACTTTATCAGGACGAGCTAAAGGGAATTGCTTTTTACCGCTCTATATGCCACATAGAAAAGGAACTTTCAGAGTCACCAAAGAGTGTGTCAGATAAGCTTGCTGCAATAGCCAAAAAGCTGTTTGCAAGAAACAGAATGCTTATCAGCTTTACCGGAAATAACGAGGCATATGGCAATGCAAAGCCTTCGTTGGAAAAAGTTATAGCTGGATTTGATAAAATGAGTGCTGTAGGCAATCAGGCTGAGGTTCATTTTAACACAGCAAAGGAAGCATTTATTGATGCATCCCAGATACAGTATGTGGCAAAAACAGGTGATTTCATCTGCGAGGGCTATGAATACACCGGAGCACTGAGACTGCTGCGTATCATCTTAAGCTATGATTATCTCTGGATAAATGTCAGGGTAAAGGGTGGTGCTTACGGCTGCATGAATACATTCCTTAGAAGCGGAGAGAGCTACTTTGTCTCATATAGAGACCCTAACCTTTCAGACACACTTGATGTCTATGACAGGATACCTGAGTATATAAAGAGCTTTTCACCTGACGAGAGGGATATGACCAAGTATATTATCGGTACCTTCAGTGCACTTGATACGCCTATGAATCCGGAAGCAAAGGGAAGCAGATCACTGTCGGCATATCTCGAGGGTATTACCTACGAGCAGATTCAAAAGGAGAGAAATGAGATACTAAATGCACAGCCAAAGGATATCAGAAGGCTTGCAGACCTTGTAGAGGCAGTGCTTAAGAAGGACAGTATATGTGTCATCGGCAATGAAAATATGATTAAAGAGTCGGCAGGACTCTTTGAGAATGTTGAAAAGCTTATATAAATACAGATTCACATAGGAGGAAAAATGATACAGAATTTCAAATCGGGTTTTGTTACAATAATCGGTAGACCAAACGTGGGCAAGTCAACACTGATGAACAGGCTTATCGGTCAGAAAATTGCCATCACATCAAACAAGCCTCAGACCACAAGAAACCGCATCCAGACAGTATACACGGATATGGAAAAGGGACAGATAGTGTTCCTTGATACTCCTGGCATACACAAGGCCAAAAATAAGCTGGGCGAGTATATGGTCAATGTGGCGGAAAAGACATTAAATGAGGTGGATGTTGTTCTGTGGCTTGTGGAACCGACCAACTTTATCGGGGCGGGAGAGCAGCATATCATAGAGCAGCTTAAAAAGGTTAATACACCTGTTATATTGATTATCAACAAGGTAGATACAGTGGAAAAGGAAAAGGTGCTTGAGTATATAGACACCTACCGCAAGGTATACGACTTTGCAGAGATTATTCCTACGTCAGCCTTAAGAGGGCAGAATACGGATGATGTTATTAATTCTATATTTAAGTATTTGCCTTATGGCCCACAGTTCTATGATGAGGACACCATCACAGATCAGCCGGAGCGTGCAATCTGTGCTGAGATTATCAGGGAAAAAGCGCTCCATGCTCTAAATGACGAGGTGCCGCATGGCATTGCAGTAGGAATTGACCGCATGAAGACAAGAAAGACAAAGAGTGGTTCTATTATAGATATGGATGCCACAATTGTCTGCGAGCGAGACTCCCATAAGGGAATCATTATAGGAAAGCAGGGCAGCATGCTTAAAAAAATCGGCACCAATGCGCGCTATGAGATGGAAAGACTGCTTGACTGTAAGGTGAATCTGAAGCTGTGGGTCAAGGTAAAGAAGGATTGGAGAGACAGTGACTTCCTCATCAAGAACTTTGGATACAAAGAGGAAGAATAGTATTTTGAAAGTAAGATTAAGATGTCACAGAGTGTAGTGTTGACCGGTATGGTGCTTTCAGCCATGCCGGTAGGGGATTTTGACAAAAGAATAACGATTCTCACAAAGGAACGAGGGAAAATCACAGCCTTTGCAAGGGGCGCAAGACGTCCAAACAGCCAGCTTATGGCAGGAAGCAATCCATTTTCGTTCGGCGAGTTTGAGCTGTTTGAGGGTAAAAGCGCATATTCTCTTTCAAAGGTCACAATCAGCAACTATTTCAGAGAGCTGACACAGGATTTGGAAGCAGTATACACCGGGTTTTACTTTCTGGAGTTCTGCGGATACTTTTGTCAGGAGAACAATGACGAGAAGGATATGTTAAAGCTCCTTTATCAATCACTCAGGGCTCTTGAATCACCGGCATATAAAAATGAGCTCGTCAGGGCTGTTTTTGAGCTTAAGGCTATTACGATAAATGGCGAGGGTCCATCGCTGTTTTCGTGTATACACTGTCATTCAAGGGAAGAACTTGATGTCTTTTCGGCAAGGCGCGGAGGGGTGTTTTGTGACAACTGTGGCATGCAGGTGCAGGGCAGGCATATACTAAGCGATACACTCTATACCATGCAGTATATTGTTTCAGCTGATATCACGAAGCTGTACACATTTGCAGTGTCAGACGATGTGCTTGAGGAACTGAGAAGCATAATGAAGGAATATCTTTCAATCTATGTGCATCATGATTTTAAATCAGCAGCTTTTCTGTGATAAATTAAAGCATGAAATTAAATCATGAAATAATTTATAGATACTATGCATGTCGTTGCCCTTTAAAATATGATACTTGAAATCATATATACAAAAGGGTATAATATCATAGATTATATTTTAGGAGGCAGCTATGAATAAAAAGCTATCAATGCTGTTGCCTGTTATTGCGACATGCGGTTTGCTTGCCGGGTGCGGTACAGATTATTATACCAAGGACAGCACGGTGTTTGTTGCAAAAAACGGCAGTGTGGTATCTACAGATGTCGAGGACTTTGATACAGCTGCATACAAGCAGGATGACTTACAAAGCTATGTGGACAAGTCAATAGACGATTACAATAAGAAGAATGACGGTTCGGTCAAGCTCAAAAAGCTGACTGTCGAGAAAAAGAAGGCATCTCTTACCATGAGCTATGCGTCAACCGATGAATACTCTGATTTCAATGGGACAAAGCTTTTTTCAGGGACGATTGCGGAGGCTTTGGCAGCCGGATATGATTTCAAGACCGATTTCGCAGCGATAGATGATGGCAAGGCAAAGAAATGTGAATCATCTGAGTTTCTGGATGAAACCGGCTACAAGGTCGTTGTTTACGAAGGCAGCTCAAATTTGCACGTGAAAGGAAAAATATTATATGCATCTGTCGACAAAGTAAAGCTTGTAGATGACAAAACAGTTGCGATTGGTGACAAGTACAGCCTGCTTGCATCACAAACCACAGGGACAGAGAGTGTCACAGAGAGCACAGAAGCAGTAAAGGCCGATGCGACGGAAGGAACGGAAAACGGAGCGGATGGTAGTGTCAGTGATGATGATATATTAAACTCGGTCAAGCAAGACAACGAGGTCACATTTGACTTTGACAGTGAGGAGGACAATTCGGTGCCGGTGCCATATATCACATATGTTATATATAAGTAGATTAAGGCGTGAATTGTTATTTAATTAAGAATACAAGTAACTATTCAGTACATCTGATTCTAATGCGCCTGCGGCTCGCAGCTGTGAAGGTACTGAACAGTTACGAATACAAATAAATCATAAGTAAGATAGAGAGGAAACAAGAATTATGGAAAAGACCATGGACAAAATCGTACAGGTAGCAAAAGCAAGAGGATTTGTATATCCGGGCTCAGAAATTTACGGAGGTCTTGCAAACACATGGGATTATGGAAACCTGGGCGTAGAGCTTAAAAACAACGTTAAAAGAGCATGGTGGAAGAAATTTATCCAGGAGAATCCTTATAACGTAGGTGTAGACTGTGCCATCCTCATGAATCCTCAGACATGGGTTGCATCGGGACATCTCGGTGGCTTCTCAGATCCGCTTATGGATTGTAAGGAGTGCCACGAGCGATTCAGAGCAGATAAAATCATCGAGGATTTTGCGCAGGACAATGGTATTGAGCTTGAGACATCAGTTGATGGCTGGACAAACGAGCAGATGGTAGATTTCATCAAGGAGCACAATGTTCCATGTCCATCATGCGGCAAGCACAATTTCACAGATATCAGACAGTTCAACCTTATGTTCAAGACCTTCCAGGGTGTTACAGAGGATGCTAAGAACACAGTATATCTTCGTCCGGAGACAGCACAGGGTATCTTTGTAAACTTTAAAAATGTACAGCGTACATCACGTAAAAAGATTCCATTCGGTATCGGACAGGTTGGTAAGTCATTCCGTAACGAGATTACACCTGGTAACTTCACCTTCAGAACACGTGAGTTCGAGCAGATGGAGCTTGAGTTCTTCTGCGAGCCTGGAACAGATCTTGAGTGGTTTAAGTACTGGAGAGGCTTCTGCCGTGACTGGCTCATTTCCCTTGGAATCAAGGAAGAGGAGATGAGACTGCGTGACCATGATCCTGCAGAGTTGGCCTTCTACTCAAAGGGAACTACAGATATCGAGTTCTTATTCCCATTCGGATGGGGCGAGCTTTGGGGCATTGCAGACAGAACTGATTATGACCTCACACAGCATCAGAATACATCGGGAATCGATATGTCATATTTTGATGATGAGGATAATTCCAAATATATCCCTTATGTTATCGAGCCATCACTCGGTGCAGACCGTGTTACACTTGCATTCTTATGTTCAGCATATGATGAAGAAGAGCTTGAGGGCCAAGATGTGAGAACAGTTCTTCATTTCCATCCGGCAATCGCACCTGTCAAAATCGGTGTGCTTCCTCTTTCCAAGAAGCTCAATGAAGGTGCCGAAAAGATTTATGCAGAACTTTCCAAGAAGTACAATTGTGAGTTCGATGACAGAGGAAATATCGGTAAGAGATACAGAAGACAGGATGAAATCGGAACTCCGTTCTGCGTAACATATGATTTTGATTCAGAGAACGACGGATGTGTAACTGTCAGAGACAGAGATACAATGGAGCAGGAAAGAATCAAGATAGAAGATCTTGCTGCATATTTCGAAGATAAAATGAGTTTCTAGGCATATAATTGACCGGAGGAATCTTATATGATATGCGATAAATGCGGATTCGAGCATAACAGCAAGTCTGTATGCCCTAAATGCGGTGCGCGTGTTATCTATGTTAACGAAGATTATTTAAGACGTAAAGAAGAGTGGGAAAAAGCGCAGAAAGCCGGTACGGCAGGTGCGCTCCCACCTGGAATAATGCATTCCACCAGGGAAGAACATGACAGGGAAAAAGGCCGTGATACGGTTGTTTCCAGGGAATCCTACGGAAGGCAGAATACACAGAAAGGCGGGTCGGAAACGGCGGGCCTTTCTTTTGATGTGGTGAGAAGTGTAATTATAAAAGCTGTTGCCGGAGTAATTGTCTTTTTTAAAAAGCATTTTGGCAGGAGAAAACCGGCTGAAGTCATCAGGGAACTGAAATTCGATGATGGCAAAGAGACACTTGATACGTCAAAACTGGTTGTCAGCCACAAAATATTTAAAGATAAACCCCGACCTGTTTTCATAACTGCGGCGGCGGTTGTTTTTGCTGCAGTGGCAGCAGTGGTTATTATTAACGTTATCAGGAATATTGACCATAGCAGGGTATTTTATTATGACGGAAAATATGCATACCTTTCCGATGATACGGATAATGCACTTTGGGGCAGTACGGACGGTGGCATGACAATCGCATCGGCCGGAGACAGCGCAGTTATCGGATATGATTCAGACGGAATATATATGTATTCCTCAGGCAGAAAATATACCATACAGGCTTCAATCTCTTCTGTGGCAGCATATAATGAACAGCTGACGGGTGTTATATATACAACATCAGACGGCGGTGTATTCTATACGGACGGAAAAGATTCCTTAAAAATAGATATAGATGTTGCCCAGGGTTTTACACATGCATGCAAAGTGAGTGACAACGGTAAATACTATGTCCTTACGACGAGCGGCGAAAGCGATGATTTTTCATCCGGCGAGAGTTCTTTTTACATCGGTGACAGTGACGGTAATCTTACACTCATAAGCAGGGACAACAACGATAAGGATGTGCTCAGGGTATATGATGACGGAAGCGTGGTATACATAGATATGGAAACAGGAGACTATGGTATCGTAAACAGCAGAAAAATCATGAGGTACGCGGATGAATCCGTAACACAGATAACTGACGGCTTATCCAAATACAGGACAAGCGGTGATGAAATCTATTACCTTACAACTGATGGAAAGATATGTATGACGGAAATGAAC
>ERZ825324.3135-NODE-3135-length-15893-cov-4.681841_pt1 | contig 15893 bp, 14 predicted proteins | sample MGYA00519859_ERZ825324 | MGnify/ENA primary metagenome ERZ825324 (study PRJEB31778, sample SAMEA3449198) | human gut metagenome | biome: human gut; feature: human-associated habitat; material: faeces | place: United Kingdom | collected 2010/2012 ... | reverse complement strand
CAGCAACATTAGAAACAGGTTTAGAGTTACAAGTTCCAATGTTTGTAAATATCGGTGATGTATTAAAAATTGATACAAGAACATGTGAATATATGGAGAGAGTATAGAATATGAATGAACAAATTGAAAAACTTTTAAAAGAAGTTGAAGAATTAAAAGAAAATCAAAAAAAGATGACAAAAAAAATGGATAAAATGCAACAAATTATAGATCAAATACAAGAAGATATATATGAATTTGGAGATCCATATGAAGATGAAGAAGACGGATGTGCAGGAAACTGTTGTGGATGTTCAGGATGTGAAGATACAGAAAAATAGGAATATAAGAGAGCATTAAAAGTATTATCGAAAATTTGGATAATGTTAATATAATATAAAAAGATTGTAAGTTAAATTTATATAGGCACTTACAATCTTTTTTTTAGAAATAATTTAATGGATTTACATATTCATTATCAATTCTAAAACCGTAAATGTAGATGGCATCCTGTTGTAGAGCCATTGGTAGGTTTTCCAGTACTATCTTTATATGGATTACCAGGAACACCATAAACATATTTTGGTCCAACATATCCAATAACTTGACCTTGCTTTACAAAATCACCAACTTTAACAATAAAATTAGGGGAAGTATGACAATAAGTAACTTTGAGATTATCAAAAGAAAGAGTAATGGTATAACCGCCTGCTCCAAGAAATGAACAGAAGGTGATTTCGCCATCATTTATAGCAACAAATTTTGTACCTTCGGGTGCAGGAATATCTGTACCATGGTGAAAACCAGAAGTACCGCCAGTCGGAGACTTCCTTGGCCCAAACGGAGAACTTATACTTGTATATCCTGGCAGTGGCCATAAAAAACCATTAGGATTAAAGCCAAGTATTTCTGTATTTGATGAATCTACTGAACTAATGTTACTGTTTTGGATTATTGGAATAAAAAATATTGATATAAATATTGAAAATAAAATAATTATGAATAGAATTTTTTTAAGTAAATTTGTAATATAAATCACATCCTTTTTGTTATAATATTGTATGGTTGAAAAAATAATGAAGTGTGTTTGTAAAAAAATGTTTGTGGAAATTTTGAGATTTGAAGATTTGGATATAAAATACGTATATATTTATAACACAAAATTGGAGAAAAAACAAGAGAAAAATAATTGAAAAATATAGAAATCTTGAAGATATAAGGAATATAAGAAAATTGAATTATACAAAAAAATCACAAAACTATTAAAATTTTATTACAAAATAAAAAGAACTATAAAAATTTTTTGCATAATACTTGTCAAATGAAAAAAAGTATGTTAAGATAATAAATGTCTTCGGGAAAGACATTTATTAATTATAGGGGTATAGTGTCAATGGTAGCACATCGGTCTCCAAAACCGCTTGTCTGGGTTCGAATCCTAGTACCCCTGCCATAAAAAACTATTAATTGGGGAATTAATAGTAAAAAAATTAGGGGCCTAGAAAGAAGTTTAGCATATAGAGCTAGACTTCTTTTTTTGCTTAAAATTAAAATAGGAGGTGAAAATTATTAATAAATTAATTTATAAAATTATAATATTTACTATTATAGTATGCATATTTTTTGTACCTACAATTTCAGCAAATGCAGGAACAAAAGGAGATGAACCTGAAAAGGGGCAAATCATATTTGGTAGCAACACTAAATATGCCTGGCCAATTCCAGGGTATACATCAATCTCATCACCATTTGGAAAAAGAACAGCTCCAACCTCAGGTGCATCAACATATCATAAAGGAACAGACATACCAGCACCAGAAGGAACGCCACTTGTTGCAACCTGTGATGGAGAAATAACATTTACAGGATTTCTAGGTGGAGGTGGATATACAATAACACTTACAACAGAAGAAGATATAAAAATATCTTATTGCCATGTTTCGCCCAATTATATAGTATCAAAAGGTCAATTTGTAGAGCAAGGAGATATAATAGGAAATGTGGGGCCTAAATATGTGTATGGAGTTGTAGGAAATCAATATAAAGATTCAGCTGGAAATCCAACAAATGGAGCAACAACAGGTTGTCATCTTCATATAGGTTTTAGAATAGATAATGAGTATGTAAACCCATTAGATTATTTACAATAAAACAAAATTGTGGTATTATAATAATATTTGGAGGAGATAACCATGGCATTTGATGGAATTGTAACAAAAGCAATTGTAACAGAGTTGCAAGAATTAGTTGGAAGTAAAATTGATAAAGTACATGAACCTGATAAAAATACAATAGTCTTAGGATTGTATTCACAAGGGAAAAATTATGCATTAAATATTTGTATAGATGCACATAATTGTAGGCTAAACTTAACAACACATAACAAGCTAAATCCACTTGTTGCGCCTAATTTTTGTATGCTGCTTAGAAAACATTTGATAGGTGGTAAAATTTCAAATATTTCTATGCAAGGGCTTGAAAGAATTGTAAATATTGAAATTGAGACTATTAATGAATTTAATGAGATAGAAAATAAAACTTTAATTTTGGAATTGATGGGAAAACATAGCAATATCATTCTAAAAAATCAAAATGATATTATTATTGATGCAATGAGGCATATTGCTTCAAATAATTCATATAGAGAAATATTACCATCACGAATTTATACATTACCACAATCAAATAAATATGAATTTACTAAATTGTCAGGGCCAGAAGAGTTTGGTGAAAAATTAGAAATAGATTCAACAGAAAATGATTATGCTAAAAAGCTTTCAAATACATTTACAGGGATAAGCTTGTCGTTTGCGAAATCTGCAGTAGAACAGAGAGAAGTGCCTGAAATATATAATTATATAAATGAAATTATAAATAGTGAAAAATTGAAATTTGAGTTAGAAGGCTCTGACTATGTTTTAAAACTATCAGATCAAGAGAAAGAAATGTTTGAATTAAACTTTTTTATAGATGACTTTTATTTTGAAAGAGAGACAACAGAAGCATTTACAAATGCTAGAAATACTATGCTTAGAATGATTTTAGAAGTTCTAAAAAAATATAAAAATCGTTTGGCAAGTATAGATGCGAAATTACAAGAATGTGATGGAATGGACAAATATAGATTATATGGAGAATTGATAACAGCTAATTTATATCAGCTTACAAATACACATTCAGATAGCATAGAATTGTACAATTACTATGATAATAGCAATATTAAGATTCCATTAGATGTAAAATATTCGCCAAGCATGAATGCTAAGAGATATTTTAAGAAGTATTCGAAATTGAAAAATGCATATAAAATTGTATCTGAGCAAAAAGTAGAAACAGAAAAAGAATTAAATTATATAGAAAGTATAGTTTATGAATTAGAAGATAGTACATGTCTAGAAGATGTTCAGTACATCTTTGAGGAAATAAGCGAAAATGTGGTATTTAAAGAAAAATTAAAGAGGAAAGAAAAGAAAAACAAAAATCAGAAAAAGAAAAAACAACAAAAATTTTCACCAATTGAATATGAAGTGAATGGATATAAAATTTATGTCGGAAGAAATAATAAAGAAAATGATTGGTTAACATTATCATTTGCAAGTAAAACAGATTATTGGTTTCATACCAAAGATGTGCAAGGAAGCCATGTTATATTAAAAGCAGATAAAGAGGTAAATGATGATATTTTAGTAAAAGTAGCAGAGATTGCGGCAAAACATAGTAAAGCCAAAATGTCATCAAATGTGCCAGTTGATTATTGTTTAGTACAATTTGTGAAAAAGCCAAATGGTTCAAAGCCAGGAATGGTAATATTTACAAATAATAAAACCTTAAATGTAAATCCACAAAAATAAACAGGGGAGTTCAATAAGAACTCCTCTGTTTGCTGAAAATTATTTTTATTTTCCAGCTTTTGCTTGGTCACAATAGTCTTCCAAAATGCTCCATATAATCCGGCAAGGCCGAGAAAGACGAAGAATGTTGGAAACAGAATTCTCAAAAGTCGTATACTCAATAAAGGGAACATCTTGTGTTTCGATAATGTCTTTATTGATTTTGATAGACTGGAATTCAGGAATCAACTCACAGAGTTTTTTTGCATTTGCATTGCGGTCAGGGTAAAAATCACTGATATCAATCATGAGTGCGAAAAAGGCTTCGCGGTTGATTGTTCCTTTGTAAGTTTTGCCGTTTTCAATGTAAGTTAATTCGATAAGGCTTCCCATGCTAATACCTCCATCATTTAATGAAATTAATGGGCTAATTAATTTCGGACAGGAAAATTATACCATATTATTGTTATAATTTCCAGCTTTTTTTCAAAAAATGTTGACAAAGCAAGGTTAAAATAATATAATAATTGCAAATAAATAATTACGATGAAAAAGAAAAATCATGAGGAAAGTTTTGGAGAGAGCTAGTAGTTGGTGCGAAGCTAGTAATTTGAACCATGAGGGGAGCTTTGGAGTAATATAAATTAAGGTGCCCAATGTCTTGAAAAAAGACTTTGAGAATTAGGGTGGAAACGCGGAATTTAACTTTCGTCCCTAGCAATATATTTTTTATTGCTAGGAATGAAAGTTTTTTTGATTTTTCTAGCAAAGAAGTAACAAGGAGGAGTTTAAAATGGTAAAATCAATGGACACAATAGTAAATTTGTGTAAAGCAAGAGGATATATATATCCTGGATCAGAAATATACGGAGGATTAGCAAATACTTGGGACTATGGACCTTTAGGAGTAGAACTAAAAAACAATGTAAAAAAATTATGGAGAAAGAAATTCATTCAAGAAAGTAAATACAATGTTGGATTAGATGCTGCAATTTTAATGAACCCACAAACATGGGTAGCATCAGGACATGTTGGAGGATTTTCAGACCCACTTATCGATTGTAAAGAATGTAAAACAAGACATAGAGCAGATAAATTAATCGAAGAATGGGCTCATGAACAAGGAAAAGACATGATTGCAGATGGAATGTCAGATGAAGAAATGATAAAATTCTTAGATGATAATAATATTCCATGTCCAAACTGTGGAAAACACAACTTCACATCAATTCGTAAATTCAACTTGATGTTCAAAACATTCCAAGGTGTAACAGAAGATGCAAAAGCAGAAATATATTTAAGACCAGAAACAGCACAAGGTATATTTGTTAACTTCAAAAATGTAATGAGAACAACAAGAAAAAAATTACCTATGGGTATTGCACAAGTAGGAAAAGCATTCAGAAATGAAATTACACCAGGTAACTTTACATTTAGAACAAGAGAATTTGAGCAAATGGAACTAGAATTTTTCTGCAAACCAGGAACAGATTTAGAATGGCATGAATATTGGAAAAAATTCTGCGAAGATTGGCTATTAGGATTAGGAATGAAAAAAGAAAATATTCGTTTAAGAGATCATAGCCCAGAAGAATTAGTATTTTATAGCAAAGCAACAACAGATATAGAATATGCATTCCCATTTGGATGGGGAGAATTATGGGGAATTGCTGACAGAACTGATTATGACTTAACAAATCATATGAATATGTCAAAAGAAGATTTCACATATTTAGACCCAGAAACAAATGAAAGATATGTACCATATTGTATCGAACCATCACTTGGAGCAGACAGAGTTGCATTAGCATTTTTATGTAATAGCTATGATGAAGAAGAAATTGCAGAAGGAGATACAAGAACAGTATTACACTTACATCCTGCTTTAGCACCATACAAAGTAGCTGTATTGCCATTATCTAAAAAATTATCAGAAAAAGCAGAAGAAGTATATAGCAAACTTTCTAAGAAATTTATGTGTGATTATGATGCTGCAGGTTCAATTGGTAAACGTTATAGAAGAGAAGACGAAATAGGTACACCATATTGCGTAACTGTTGATTTTGATACATTAGAGGATAATACTGTAACAGTAAGAGATAGAGACACAATGGAACAAGTTAGAGTAAATATTAATGATTTGGAAAAGTGGATTGAGGAGAAGGTTGAATTTTAGGGCATGCGTAAAAAAGGACCGACCCTAAATTAGCATGAGAGAAAATGCACAAAAAAGGACCGACCCCAAATTAACAAGAGAGGAAAAGAAAAATGGAAAATAAAAAAACTATAATAGGAATTATAATATTATTAATATTGATAATAGGAATAGTGGTATTTGCCTATTCTTATAATAAGTTTAATTCTGAGCAAATGAAGCTTTTGTCAGAAGAGTCAAATAAAATATTACAATCAAATATAGTAACTGAAAATGTGGACTTTAATATTAAGACTAAGAAAAATTATGCCATTGTTGAAAAAGCTATTAAAGAATATGTATCAAATCTTAAGAATACATATATAGAGATTGAAGAATTATATAGTGGAATAAATCCAAATAGTATTTTTTCTGCACAAAACATAAATCATAAAGATTTAAGTGAGATTGATGAGATTATAAAAGAATATAAGGATAAAAGTCAAAATTGTGTAGATGAATTAGAAAAATTAGTTGCTGAAGAGAGTATTTCTGAAAATATTAATAATAAAAGTTTTTCTAGTGGAGAAAAGTATTATAAAAATTTATACAATACTGTTATGTTGAGTGATGCCATGAAATCACAATATAGTTCTTTAAAGGAAAAAGTTAAAGATGAAAAAAGCAAGTTGAATGAGAAGGTAATCAAAATAGAAAAAATAAAGAATTTCTTGGAAAATAATAAAGATGCTTGGGAAATCAAAGATGATAAAATACAATTTAATAATTTGAATAGAATGACAGAATACTATGGATTGTTAAATCAACTTGTTGACTAATATACAAGAAAGAAGGAATTAAATATGAGAAAATATTTTGGAACTGATGGAATTCGTAGAATTGCGAATACTGAATTATCACCAGAATTAGTTTATAGAGTTGCTAAAGCAGGGGCATATGTGTTGTCAAAACATTCTAAAAAAACTCCAACTATATTGATTGGTAGAGATACTCGTCTTTCAGGTACATTAATAGAAAGTGCAATGGTTGCAGGATTTTTAAGCTATGGTGCAAATGTAAAATTACTAGGAGTTATTCCAACTCCTGGTGTTGCATATTTAACTAGAAAGCTACAAGCTGATGCTAGTGTAGTTATTTCAGCTTCTCATAATACATATGAATTCAATGGAATAAAATATTTTAGCAATAAGGGAATGAAAATTCCTGATGATGTTGAGGAAGAAATAGAAGAAGTTATGGATTCTGGAAAACTTGACGAATTATCAGCTGTAAGCGAAAGAATAGGTGTTTCTGAAGTTAGCACAGATTTATTAGATGAATATGTATATTTCTTTAGAAAGAATTTTGATGATAATATTGCAAGACTAAATAGACCAGATTTTAAAGTTGTTATAGATACTGCAAATGGTGCAACATATCAAGTTGCAGATAAGGTATTTACAACACTTGGAATAAATCATGTAATAATAAATAACAAACCAGACGGAATAAATATTAATGCTGGATGTGGTTCAACACATCTTGAAATGTTGAAAGAATATGTTGTAAAAAACAAAATGAGTCTTGGAATTGCATATGATGGTGATGGAGATAGATGCCTTGCAGTTGACGAAAATGGAGAAGAAATAGATGGAGATAAATTGCTTGCAATTATTTCTCAATATCTAAGAAAACAAGGTAAGCTTGCTAAAGATACAATTGTTGCAACTGTTATGAGTAACTTAGGTTTGAATAAATTTGCAGAAAAAGAAGGCTTGAACTTTATTCAAACTAAAGTAGGAGACAGATATGTACTAGAAGAAATGCTAAAAAGCGGATATAACTTAGGTGGAGAGCAATCTGGCCATGTTATATTATTAGACTATAATCCTACTGGTGATGGAATATTAACCTCATTAATGCTAATTCAAGCAATTTTAGAGAGTGGCAAAAAAGCATCCGAATTAGGTTCAATTGTACAAAAATATCCACAAGTTTTAATAAATGCAAAAGTGGATTCAGATAAAAAATATGATTATGAGAAAAATGTAGAAATAAAGAATGCAATTGAAAAACTAGAAAAAGAATTTTCCGGAAATGGTAGAGTTTTAATTAGACCTTCTGGAACAGAACCTCTTGTTAGAGTTATGATTGAAGGAAAAGATAAAGAGGTTATTAGAGAAAAAGCACAAAAAATAGCAGATTTAATAGAGAAAAATTGCAAATAAAGAAAGAGGGTTTAAGATGGGATTTTTTGATAAACTAAAACAAGGACTAAGCAAGACAAAAGATTCAATTAATGAAAAAATCAATGATGTTTTTAGTAATTTTAGAAAAGTTGATGAAGATTTTCTAGAAGAACTAGAAGAAGCATTAATAATGTCAGATATAGGAATTGAAACTTCAACAAAAATAATTGATAATCTAAGAACTAGAATTAAAAAAGAAAAAATTGAAGATGAGGAACAAGTAAAAGAAGCATTAAGGGAAGAAATCGAAAAAATATTAGAAATTTCAGATAATTCATTAAAGCTTGAAACTAAGCCATCTGTAATCTTAGTAATAGGAGTAAATGGAGTAGGAAAAACTACTTCTATTGGAAAAATGGCTGCAAGATTATCAAGAGATGGAAAAAAAGTTGTAGTTGCTGCTGCAGATACATTTAGAGCTGCAGCAGTAGAACAATTGGAGATTTGGGCTAAAAGAGCAGGTGCTGAAATAGTAAAAAGAGAAGAAGGAATAGATCCAGCTTCAGTTGTATTTGATGCTATAAAAAAGACAAGAGAAATAGGTGCAGATGTTTTAATCTGTGATACAGCAGGAAGATTACACAATAAAAAATATTTGATGGACGAGCTAAACAAAATTCAAAAAGTAATCAACAAAGAAATGCCAGATGCATCAAAAGAAGTTTTGCTAGTAATTGATGCTGGAACAGGTCAAAATGCAATTTCACAAGTAAAAGCATTTAAAGAACAAGCAGATATTACAGGTATAGTTCTTACAAAATTAGATGGAACAGCCAAAGGTGGTGCTGTTATTGGAATTGTAGAAGAAAATAAAATTCCTGTAAAATTTATTGGCGTTGGTGAGCAAATTGATGATATGGAAATCTTTAATTCAAAGGATTTTGCTAAGGCAATAATATAATGCGAAAAAAAGGACCGACCCTAAATTAGCATGCGCAAAAAAGGACCGACCCCAAATTCACAAATTCGCGAGGAGGAAAATATGGAAATAACTAAACTAAGAATCGGAAAAAAAGCAAGAGCAGGACTTGTAATAGCATTTCTTATAATATATGCACTTATAACGTATATATCGCTAAGAGGCCAGTATTTGGAATATCTTGAGCTAGGAAATCAATATGTTGAAAAATTTTTGACAGATATTAAATGTAAATATACAATAATGGGAATAAGTTTTGTTGTATTAAGTATTATTATATATTTTATAAATAGAGGTGTAAAAAAGGGGTTAAAGCCATTTTTTGAGCAAGAGAATAAAACAATGCCTAAGCTTCCTAATAAATCTTTAACTTTAATTATTTCTGCAATAGCAAGTGTTGTAATATCTAATAATTTAGTTGAAAAAGTTTTATTGCTTGCAAGTAATGTTTCTTTTGGAGAAGCTGACATAGTGTTCAATTTAGATATTTCATACTATATGTTTGTAAAACCTTTAATTGATTTGTTGATAGATTATGCGATAAAATTAATTATAATGTTAAGTTTGTACATGGCAGGATATTATATTGTTGTATTTAATTTTTATTTTAAAGGCGTAGATAGACAGTTATTGCGTGAAAGTAAATTGATAAAAAAGCTATTAAGAAATGTAATATTTTTAGCTATAGCTTATGGTGTTAAAACAGTGCTAAGCACTCAAAATATTGTGACAGGTAAATTGTTAACATTGGATAATGGAACAGAGTTGACAGGTGCTGGTATTGTTGAGGCAACGATTCAAGTTTGGGGATATGTGGGACTTGCTGTTGTAATTATAGTTGCATCAATATTGGCAGTAAAATATTTTGTTAAAAATCAAAATAAAAAAATCATGTATACAGTTATGTCTGTACCAATATATCTAGTTGCTTTATTTGTTGTTATGGTAGGATATAATTTAATATTTGTAAAACCAAATGAATTTGATAAAGAAAGAAAATATATTGGAGAGAATATAAAATCTACTCAAAAAGCTTATAATATAAAAGTAGAAGAAGAGAATGCTGATTATACAGGAACTATAACAGAAGAAGAAATTGAAAATAATTCAAATATTATAGATAATATTCCGTTAGTAAATGAAAAATTGGTTGTTGAAAGTTTGAATGATACTCAAACAGAATCTGGATATTATACATATAAAAATGCTCAAATTGCTAAATATCAAATTGACGGAAAAGACCAATTGGTATATGTTTCTCCAAGAGAAATGAAGAATCTAGATATTTCTTATAATAATAAAACATATGAATATACACATGGAATTGGAGAAATTGTTGCATCTGCAACATCTGTAGCAGAAGATGGAAATATCAAGTATATTCAAAAAGATATTTCTGGTACTGATAATATTTACAATATAACAGAACCAAGAATTTATTATGGTGTTGAAACTAATAGTACAGTTGTAGCAAATACAAAAAATAAGACAGAATATGATTATACAGATAATGCTGGAATAGAACATACATATAATTATTCTGGAAAATCTGGAATACAAGTTGGGTTTATTGATAGATTGATTTTAGCAATAAATCAAAAAAATATAAAACTTGCAATGTCAAGTTCTGTTTCAGATGAAAGCAAAATTCTAACAAATAGAAATATAATTGAAAGAGCTAAAACAGTATTGCCAAACATTGTTTATGATGAAAATCCTTATACAGTAGTTGATAATGGTCAAATTTATTGGGTGCTAGATGGTTATACAGTTTCTGATAAATATCCATATTCAACATATACAGAGGTTGTTTATAATGATGCTAAACATAAAATAAATTATATTAGAAATTCTGTAAAAGTTATAATAAATGCATATGATGGTGATATGACATTTTATATAACAGACAGAAATGATCCAATTATTATGGCATATTTGAAGTTATATCCAACTATCTTTTCTGATTATACAGGAAAAGAGATTCCTAAAGGAATAAAAGCACAACTAAAATATCCAAAATATTTATACAATGTTCAATCTCAAATGCTTATGGTATATCATAATGTCAAAGAAGATGTATTGTATAGAAATGGTGACATTTGGGCTTTGCCAAAGTATGGAACAGCAACTTCAAAAACTAAAATAGCAACATTAGAACCATATTATGCTATGGTGAAAAATGGTGATAGTCAAGCTCAATTAGGATTAATTCAAATGTATACACAAAATGGAAAATCAAATATAATATCATATTTGGTTGGTGTTTGTGAAGGTACAGAATGTAAATTAAAAATATATAAATATCCAACAGATAGCAATATAGTAGGGCCAACACAGTTAGATACAAAAATTCAACAAGATGAAACAATTTCAGCACAATTAGAAGCTCTAAATGTAGCTGGAAGTAAAATATCAAAAGATATGAAGATAATACCAGTTGGCAATACAGTTTTATATGTTGAAACAATATATCAAACAAGAACTAATGAGCCTAATGCAACAACTACATTAGAGAAAATAATTGTTGCATCTGGAAGTAAAGTAGCAATTGGTGATAGCTTGCAAGAAGCAATTACTAATTTGCTATCAAAATCAGCTGTAAATATTGAAATAACTAATACAGAAGATGTTGAAGGAATGATTCAAGCAATTATAAAAGCAAATAAAAATTTAACAGAATCAAACGGAAGAAATGATTGGGAAATGATGGGGGCAGATATTAAAGAACTTCAGAGTCTAATAGATTCTTTGGAAAAGATGGTAAAAAAAGAAAACTCAAAATTTAATGTAACAACATCTGATTTTTAGAAATATTTATAAAAGTTGGGGGATTTAAGGATTTCTATTGCAAAGAAATTCTTAAATTCTTTTTTTGATTTTTGCTATAAATTAAATTAAAAAAGTCTTGTAAAAATAATATATTTAGTGTAAAATAAAGGCAAAAAGTAAATAATAAAAAAGAGCAAAAAGGAATGAGGTCAAAAAATGAGATTTGTAACAGATGAGAAGAGTGAAAAAGAGTATAAAGAATTTTTAGAAAAGCATGAAAGATGCAACTTTCAACAATCACCAGAATGGGCAAAAGTAAAATCAAATTGGAAAAACGAAGTAGTCCTAGCAGAAGATGAAAATGGAAAAATTATAGGAGCAGTAAGTATATTAATAAGAAAAATCCCTATTTTCGGTAATATTATGTATTCTTCAAGAGGGCCAACATGTGATATACATGATTTTTCTGTAATGAAACAATTAACAGATGGAATTAGAGAATTAGCAAAAAAATATAATGCATTTGTTTATAAAGCAGAACCAGATATTGAAAGTAAAGATGAAGAGTTTAGAAAAGTTGTAACAAGCTTAGGCTACAAAATAAAAGATGATGCCAAAAACTTTAGAGAAGAAATACAACCAAGATATGTATTTAGACTAGACATAAAAGATAAAACAGAAGATGAGATTTTTTCAGGATTTCACTCAAAAACAAGATATAATGTACGTCTTGCAATAAAAAAAGGTGTCGAAGTCAAAGAAGGAACAAGAGAAGATTTAAAAGAATTTCATAAAATAATGGTTGAAACAGGGGCAAGAGATGGATTTATAATTAGACCACTATCATATTTTGAAAAAATGTATGATGAACTTGCACCAAATCATATGAAATTATTAATGGCATATCATGATGGAAAAGCAATATCAGGAGTAATTCCAATCTTTTATGGAAATAAAACATGGTATTTATATGGAGCAAGTAGTAATGAACACAGAAATTTAATGCCAAATTATTTATTACAATGGGAAATGATAAAAATGGCATTAGCAAGAAAAGATGATATTTATGATTTTAGAGGAGTATCAGGAGTTGTAGACGAAAGTCATCCGCAATATGGATTATATAGATTCAAAAAAGGATTTGGAGCAACATTTACAGAATTTATTGGAGAAGTTTATATTCCATTTAAACCATTAACATATTCAATTTATAAATTTTCAGAAAAAACATTTAGAAATTTAAGAGGATTAAAAACAAAGTTCAAGAAATAAGGAGAGATATGAAAACATTAGTTGTAGAAAAACAAAATCTAAAACATAATTTGAAAATAATAAAAGAGATAACAGAAAAAAATAAGACTAAAATTATAGCAGTAATAAAAGGCAATGGATATGGATTAGGATTAGTTGAATATGCAGAATTTCTAGCAGATAATGGAATAGAAATTTTTGCAGTTGCAACAGTAGAAGAAGCGATCAAACTAAGAAAAAACGGTATAAAACAAGATATCTTGATGATGTCTTCAACAGCTGTAAAAGAAGATGTTGAAGCATTAGTAGAAAATGATATTATAATAACAATAGGCTCAAATGAAGCAGTTGAAGTAGCAGAAGAAGTGGCAAAAAGTAAAAATAAAAAAATAAGAGCACATTTAAAAATAGATACTGGATTTGGAAGATATGGATTTATTTATACAGAAAAAGAAAAAATCTTAGAATCATTAAAGAAACTAGAAAATGTAAAAATAGAAGGAGCATTTACACATTTTTCTATTGCATTTTTTGGAGATGGAAAAGAAACTCAAGAGCAATTTGAAAGATTCATGGCAACAGTTGAATATCTAAAGAAAAATAATGTTGATACAGGAATGTTGCATGTGTGCAATTCATCAGCATTTTTAAGATTTGAAAATATGCATTTAGATGCTGTAAGAGTTGGTTCTGCATTATTAGGTAGACTAGCAATTCCAAATAAATGGGGATTCAAAAAAGTAGGATATCTAAAATCAAATATTGCAGAAATAAAAGTACTTCCAAAAGGATATAATATAGGATATTCTAATTCATATCAAACAGAAAAAGAAACTAAAATAGCAATAGTGCCAGTAGGATATGCAGATGGATTTAATGTTAAAGTAGATAGAGATATGTTTAGACCAATTGATAGACTAAGATATGTAATAAGAGACATAAAAGATGCTTTTAGAGATAAAAACTTATATGTAACTATAAATGGAGAAAAACATAGAGTTTTAGGACGTTTAGGAATGTATCATGTTAGTGTTGATATAACAGGAAAAGAAATTAATATTAATGATGAGGTTCATTTTAATGTAAGTCCAATGTTTGTAGATAGCAGTATTACTAGAGAATACATTTAGAGGTTTATAGGTATAGCCAAAAAAACCTAAATAAAGTTTAAAAGGAATAAGAAATGAAAGAGAACAAAGTTAAAAATATAAGCTTTTTTAAAAAGATTTGGTATTCTATTACCAAATTTGAACAATATCCAGCCATGGCAGCAGAAGGAATAAAAACTGCAACAAGATATTTGTTAATATTAATAACATTAGTAACTGTAGCTGCAATGGGAGGTTCATTATTACAAACGAATAAAATGATGAGAGATTTATCTCAATATATTCAAGAAAATATTCCAGAGTTTTCTTATAATGATGGAAAAATAGAAATGAACACAGAAGAACCTATTGTTATAAATGATATTCAATATCAAGGAATAGATAGAATAGTCATAGATCCAATGGCTGATACGGCAGAGCAAAAAGAGAAAGATAAAACAGATAATTCAATGGAAGGAATAATAGTGTTCTTGTTTAAAGACGAAATTGTGCTAGTTGGAAAAACATCAGAATCAGATAAAACAGCGGAACAAGTATATACATATAGCAATTTCATTCAAAGTTATACAGGAACTGATATTCAATCATTTAATAAAACAGATTTTACTAATTATTTAACAAGTGAAAGAATGATTCCATTTTATACAAGATATGGATTATCAATATTTATATATTTGTTAATTATGAATGTTATATATGCCTTGCTAGATGCTTTCGAAATTGCAATATTAGGATGGATAACAGGTTCACTTGCAAAGATAAAAATAAAATTCTCTGCATTGTATAGCATGGCTGCATATGCATTAACATTATCAATATTATAATCCTCCGGATTATATCCCTTTATCGTACCATCTTCCTGCACACGATGGTCAATATAAGCTTCCGCAAAATCAAGGTACTTTTTCTCTCCTGTAATCTTCCATGTCTCTATCATAGCAAGGATCATACATCCGTCAATGTAGTTCCAACCGGACTTTCCACCCTTTCTTGCTGCCTCAATGTTCCATGCCGGTACATCGAGTGTGCTGTTTTTAATAAGATCGTCCAGGTAAGCCTCTATAATCGGCATCTTCATACCCTGTTCCTCCCTTTTCGTATTTTTATTCGTTGTCTATTTTTCTTTTTTGCTTTTATTTTTGCCGGTATGATTGTTTAACTGCGTCTATTATTTTCTTATATGTGCATTTTTGCGAAGTACCTCAACTACCTGATCTACATACTTTTCACAATCATCTGGATCACTTGCCTCAACCATAACACGAATTAATGGTTCTGTTCCGCTCTCCCTTACAAGAATGCGTCCGCGATCTCCCAGTTCCTCTGTGATTCGTGCAACTGCTGCCTGAACATCTGCATCCTCTCTTGCTGCTGCCTTATCCATTACTCGAACATTTGTCAGCTTCTGAGGATATGACACAAAACCACGTCTTAACTGAGAAAGTGTCTGCTTACCTAATACCATTACTTCCATCATCTTGATTGCCGTAATCAGTCCATCTCCTGTTGCTGCATACTTGCTGAAAATAATATGACCAGACTGCTCACCGCCAAGACGATATCCATTTTCGCTCATGCACTCATATACATACTTATCACCAACAGCTGTCTTTTCATAAGATATACCTGCTGCATCAAATGCCTTATACAAGC
>ERZ825324.3128-NODE-3128-length-15907-cov-3.311380_pt1 | contig 15907 bp, 9 predicted proteins | sample MGYA00519859_ERZ825324 | MGnify/ENA primary metagenome ERZ825324 (study PRJEB31778, sample SAMEA3449198) | human gut metagenome | biome: human gut; feature: human-associated habitat; material: faeces | place: United Kingdom | collected 2010/2012 ... | reverse complement strand
GGGAGATGAACACACTCAACGGACGCCCGACAATAATCATGAACACCCCGATCAGCAGTGATACAGCGGCCACTGCAAGCATCTCATGAGGATTGACCAGCAACCCGAGCATAAGGAACACGACGATCTGGGCCAGCCAGGTAATACCGTCGATAAATCTGCCTATACCCCGCTGACCGACGAGCCGTCCATTGCCCACTGTTATGCCACTGAGATACACGGCCAGATAGCCGTTGCCTCCGAGCGCTGTCGTGGCTGCAAAAGAGAAAAACATGCACCCCACTATCAGTATGGCCGTCATCGCCATAGTCTGCGACGGATCCTCACCCTCGGCGGCCCGACCTCCGAGCCTGCGGTAGAGCGCAGCAAGCCAAAGGGTGAGCTTCCCGGTCAGAAAACCTCCCGCAATCCCCACGCCGAACTGGAGCAGCAGCTCTCCTACGACATGCCATGCCGAAAGCGAGACATCGGTCGTAGCCGCCTCAATCAGGACGATGGTCAGCATGTATGCCATGGGATCATTTGAGCCGCTTTCAAGCTCCAGCATGGGTTTCAGATGATGACGGAGCCACGTGTTGTGCGCCCCGAGTATGCCGAACACCGACGCCGAATCGGTCGACGACATCGTGGCGGCAAGCAGCAGCGACACTACGAGCGGAAAATGTATGTTGGTCCAGCTCATGCCCGACAGCCACCAGATGAACAGTCCGGTAAATAGCGCCGTAAGAAGCACTCCGACAGTCGAGAGCAACAATCCGGGAAGTACCACCGGCCGGATCGAGGATATTTTCGTCCCCATGCCGCCTGAAAACAGTATCACGCACAGAGCCACCATGCCTATCGACTGGGCCGTATGGATGTCGCTGAACTGAATGCCGAGCCCGTCGGTGCCGAACGCCATGCCTGTAAGAAGAAATATCAGCAGCAACGGCAATCCTATCCGATAGCTTGATTTGCCCGCAACGATACCGGCCACAAGCAAGGTCGAGCCAATCAAAAGCAAATTTTCCGGCGACAGTTGTTCCATATTACCCGCAAAGTTAACACTAATTTTTAATTATAAGCATGAAGCCCACTCGCTTTCAAGTAAAAATTCGTAACTTTGCACTCTGAAACTTAAAACCGTATCACATATTATGTCAGACGTAAGGAAAATCAAGACTGCTCTCATTTCCGTCTATCACAAGGACGGCCTCGACGATATACTCTCCATGCTCCACGCCCAGGGCGTGAAATTTCTCTCTACCGGAGGCACCCAGACTTTCATCGAACAGCTCGGATATCCTTGTTCGGCCGTAGAGGATCTCACGTCATACCCGTCGATACTCGGCGGCCGCGTAAAGACCCTCCACCCCAAAGTGTTCGGCGGCATCCTCAACCGCCGCGACAACGAAGGCGACCGTCAGCAGATAGCGCAGTATGAGATTCCGGAGATCGACCTGGTGATTGTCGATCTCTATCCTTTCGCCGACACCGTCAAAAGCGGCGCCGACCACTCTGCGATCATCGAGAAGATCGACATAGGCGGCATTTCGCTTATACGTGCAGGCGCCAAAAACTACAAGGATGTGGTTATCGTTGCCTCGAAGGCACAGTATGCTCCCCTCGCGGAAATGCTCGGACGCAACGGCGCACAGTCAACTCTTGAAGAGCGTGAGTTTTTCGCCGCAGAAGCTTTCGCCGTATCTTCGGGCTACGACACCGACATCTACAACTATTTCGCCGGCCGCAGCAGCCGCAACTATCTGCGCATAGCCGTTGACGGCGAAAAACACATGCGTTACGGCGAGAATCCTCATCAGAACGGATCGTTCTACGGACGTCTCAACGACATATTCGATCAGGTTCACGGCAAAGAGATCTCCTACAACAACCTGCTCGACATCGACGCAGCCATCAACCTTATGGCTGAGTTCAGCGATCCGACATTCGCCATCCTCAAGCACAACAATGCCTGCGGTCTCGCCAGCCGTCCGACGATGCTCGAAGCCTGGGAAGCCGCTCTCGCCGGCGATCCCGTGTCGGCTTTCGGAGGCGTACTTATCGCCAACCGCACCATCGACCTGCCCACGGCAGAGGCCATCAACAAGATTTTCTTCGAAGTGGTAATCGCTCCCGCCTACGACGAGGCTGCCCTTGCGGTACTTTGCCAGAAGAAAAACCGCATCGTTCTGGTACAGCACTCGCAGCTCGACGTCACACGCCAGTATCGCTCGATACTCAACGGCGCGCTCGTGCAGGACAAGGACCTCAAGGTCGAGACACCTGCCGATCTGACACAGGCTACCGAAAAAGCCGTCACCCCGGCTCAGACCGACGATCTGCTTTTTGCCAACAAGATCGTCAAGCACAGCAAGAGCAATGCCATCGTGCTTGCCAAGAACCGTCAGCTTCTTGCAAGCGGCATCGGACAGACATCACGCGTTGATGCCCTGAAACAGGCCATCGCCAAGGCGCAGTCGTTCGGTTTCGACCTCAAGGGAGCGGTAATGGCTTCCGACGCCTTCTTCCCCTTCGCCGACTGCGTAGAGATCGCCCATCAGGCCGGAGTCGATGCCGTCATTCAGCCAGGCGGCTCGATCCGTGATCAGGACACTGTTGACTACTGCAATGCCAACGGCATAGCTATGGTCATCACAGGCATCAGGCACTTCAAGCACTAATCACATTTTTCATTTCACAATCCAGAATTCAATCTTTCATGGGTATATTCTCACTGACTAAAGAAATAGCCATCGACCTCGGAACGGCCAACACCATAATCATACATAACGACAAGATTGTGGTCGACGAGCCTTCGATCGTGGCCATCGAGGTATCGACCGGCAAAATGATCACCGTGGGCAAAGAGGCTCAGATGATGCAGGGCCGCGAGCCCGAAGGGATACGCACTATCCGTCCCCTCCGCAAGGGCGTCATCGCCGACTTCCGCGCCGCAGAGATGATGATACGCGGCCTCGTGGAAAAGGCAAGCCAGAAAAGCCGCTGGTTCAGCCCATCGATGCGTATGGTCGTAGGAATCCCCTCCGGCTCGACCGAAGTGGAGATCCGCGCCGTGCGCGACTCCTCGGAGCACGCAGGCGGTCGCGATGTCTACATGCTCTACGAACCTATGGCAGCCGCCCTCGGCATCGGACTCGACGTCGTGGCGCCTGAAGGCAACATGATAGTCGACATAGGCGGTGGCACCACCGAGATCGCAGTCATATCGCTCGGAGGCATCGTCAGCAACAAGAGCATCACCATAGCCGGCGATGACCTTACCGACGACATCCAGGAGCATATGCGCCGCGTCCACAACGTAAAGGTAGGCGAACGTACAGCCGAACTAATCAAGATGAACGTAGGCTCAGCCCTCATGGAGCTTGAGAATCCACCCGAGGACTACATAGTCCACGGCCCCAACCAGATGACAGCGCTCCCCATGGAGGTAGCCGTCAGCTATCAGGAGATCTCCCACAGCATCGAGAAGAGCATATCGAAGATCGAGGCCGCAGTGCTCAGCGCGCTTGAGCAGACCCCGCCCGAACTGTATGCCGACATAGTGAAGAACGGCATCTATCTCGCCGGCGGCGGCGCCCTCATACGCGGACTCGACAAGCGTCTGACCGACAAGATAGGCATCCAGTTCCACATCGCCGAGGATCCCCTCCTCGCCGTAGCGAAAGGCACCGGAGTGGCACTGAAAAACATCGACAAGTTCTCGTTCCTTATCCGCTGACCCCGACCACGACATCACGCATAAGTGCATTGAACACACCGCTGTCAACATCATCCGGCCGCAATGAGAAACCTTATTGAATTCTTTTTGCGCTATAGTTCATGGATGCTCTTCGCCGTCTATATGGTGGCGGGGTGCTTCCTGCTGTTTCACAGCAATCCATGGCAGCACCATGTGATGCTGACATCGGCCAATGCGGTGTCGGCTGTCGTATACAAGGGCGCCGGCAATCTCACTGCCTACTTCCATCTGCGCGATATCAACGAGGATCTGCAGCGGCGCAACGCCGTGCTTGAACGCGAGGTGCTGAACCTTAAGCAGCAGCTCGAACGGACACGCGAACTGGTCTACGCCGACACGATGACCACCGACTCGGCGCTGCAGCGCTACAGTTTCATCCTCGCCCGCGTGATCAACAACAGCACCAACCGGATCCACAACTACATTACTCTCGACAAAGGATCTGCCGACGGCATACGGCCTGAAATGGGAGTTATGGACCAGAACGGCGTAGTAGGCATAGTCAATGTCACCGGCCCTCATTCGGCAAGAGTGATCTCACTGCTCAACAACCATCTACGACTCTCCTGTAAGGTAAAGGGCCACGATCACGTCGGTTCGCTCGTGTGGGACGGTGCCGACCCTGAGGAGGCAATACTTGAAGAGCTTCCACGCCATGCGGTATTCGCCGTTGGCGACACGATCATCACGAGCGGCTTCTCGACTGTATTCCCCGAGGGTGTGCCGGTAGGTACCATCATCAAGGGTCTGCGCGACCACGACGAGAACTTCTTCGCCCTGCGGGTGAAACTCTTCACTGATTTCACCACGCTCGGCACCGTCAGGGTCATCGCCGACTCTATGACCGATGAGCTTCGTGAGGTAGAACGCGACATAATCGATAAGAAATGAGCAAGACCACACTGAAATTTATTTTTCTCGGGCTGCTGCTTATGGCGCTCCAGGTGATGGTGTTCAACCACATCGCCCTGCTCGGATATGCCGTAGGATTTATCTTCATCTATATACTTGTCAATCTTCCTCTGACACTGTCGGTCAACTGGATCATGACCATTGGCTTCTTCATGGGCCTGACTGTCGATATCTTTGCCGACACTCAGGGAATGAACGCGATTTCCTGCACCATACTCGCCGCTCTCAGGCGTCCGGTGATAAAGCTTTATTTCCCACGCGAGGAAGACATCACCGATCCGTGCCCCTCCGCACGGTCGCTCGGTTTCCCTGTATTTGCCAAATATGCCCTGACACTGTCGGCCATCTACTGCCTGACTATATTTCTGGTGGAGTCGATGAGTTTCTTCCGGCCGTTAACCCTCCTCATACGCATCGTTGCAAGCACGGTGCTGACATTCCTGCTTCTGATAGCCACCGACAGCCTTACAAGCAGCCATAATGAGAAAAGACTATAGACTCGAACGCCGCAAATACGTCGTAGGCGGCTTTATAGTCCTTATAGTAGCGATCTATATCGTCAGGCTTTTCAGCCTGCAGGTGATGGACGACCGATATAAAGACTACGCCGACTCCAACGCGTTCCTCAAGAAAGCCATCTACCCTTCACGCGGCATCATCTACGACCGCGAGGGCCGTGTCGTCGTCTACAACCAGCCGGCCTACGACGTCATGATGATACCGCGCGACGTGCAGCCTTTCGACACTCTCGACTTCTGCAACACTCTCGGACTGACCCGCGAACAGTTTATCCGCCGGCTGGCCGACATGAAGGACCGCCGCCTCAATCCAGGCTATTCCTCCTACTCACCGCAGGTGTTCATGACTCATCTGTCGGCCGAGGACTACGGACGGCTGCAGGAGAAAATGTACCGTTATCCGGGATTCTTCATCCAGAAACGCATTCTGCGTGAATATGGCTATAAAGCAGCCGCCAACGTGCTCGGCAACATACGCGAAGTTTCGCAGACCGATATCGACGCCGATCCCTACTACACGTCGGGCGACTACACCGGCGACCTTGGGGTAGAGAAGAGCTACGAGCGCTATCTGCGCGGAGAGAAGGGCGTGGAGATACTCATACGCGACGCCAAAGGACAGATACAGGGCAAATTCGAGAACGGCGCACGCGACCGCGGCGCCATATCGGGCCGCAATCTCAAGCTGAGCATCGACATAGAGCTCCAGCAATACGCCGAATCGCTGATGGTCAACAAGATCGGCGCTCTCGTAGCGATCGAGCCGGCCACCGGCGAAATACTCGCCATGGTGTCGTCGCCCACCTACGATCCTTCGCTGCTCGTGGGCCGCAAACGCGGCGCCAACTACAAGGCGCTCGTCAACGACTTTTACAAGCCTCTCTTCGACCGCGCCCTTATGGGTGCCTATCCCCCCGGATCCACATTCAAGCCGGCCAACGGACTCATACTTCTTCAGGAGGGTATTATCGTGCCGTCGACCGCCTATCCGTGCTATCACGGATTTGTCAGCGGCGGACTGAAAGTGGGCTGTCACGGCCACGGTTCGCCGCTACCGTTGAAACCTGCGCTCCAGACATCGTGCAACGCCTATTTCTGCTACGGCTTCAAGGCGATGGTCGACCGCCGTTCGAAGTACGGATCATCAGCCGATGCTTTCGAGATATGGAAGAAACATCTCGTGTCGCTCGGCTACGGCTATCGTCTCGGCACGGATCTGCCCGGAGAGAGCCGTGGATTCATTCCAAACGCAAAGTTCTACAACAAGATCTACGGCGAAAACCGCTGGAGCGCCAACACCATAATATCCGTAGCCATAGGTCAGGGAGAGATACTCGCCACCCCCCTGCAGATCGCGAATCTGTGTGCCACGATAGCCAACCGAGGATGGTTCATAACGCCGCATGTGGTCAAAGAGATTGAGGACACCGTCATACCGTCGGAACTGACCGAGCGCCGTTATCCCACCATCGACGCATCTCACTTCATGGACGTGGCCGAGGGGATGCGTATGGCCGTCACCGGAGGCACATGCCGTCTCGCCGCTCTTCCTGATGTGGAAGTAGCCGGAAAGACCGGCACGGCGCAAAACCCGCATGGCAAGGACCACTCGGCGTTTATCGGATTCGCTCCGTATGAGAATCCCAAAATCGCCGTATGCGCTTACGTGGAGAATGCCGGTTTCGGAGCGACTTACGGAGTGCCTATCGGAAGCCTTGTCATGGAGAAATATCTCAACGGCAAGATCTCCGAACAGCGTAAATATCTCGAGCAGCGCATGCTTGAATCAAACACCATCATCTACAGTGGAGTCAAGAAGCATTAACCAGAAAGCCGTCCCTACATCCTACGTCCGCTACATCGACTGGGTGAGCGTCGGCATCTACCTGCTGCTGATAGTGGCGGGCGTGTTCAGCGTCTATGCGGCGAGCTATGATTTCGACAACGCCTCGATACTCGACTTCAACGAATTCTCAGGCAAACAGGTGCGCTGGATATTTCTCGCTCTCGGGCTTGCTCTGATGATAATGCTGATCGACAGGCGCATGTATGAGACCTATGCCTATCCCATATATCTGGCGATGCTTGCCATTATGGTAGTCACAATATTCGTGGCTCCCGACATCAAAGGCTCTCGCTCCTGGCTCGTTTTCGGCCCCATCAGCTTCCAGCCGGCCGAATTCGGCAAATTTGCCACAGCCCTGGCACTGGCCAAACTGTTCAGCGGCTATCAGTTCCGGCTCAACGACTCCCACACCAACTATCTCAGGGCTTTGGCCATCATATTCATCCCCGTCGCTCTCATTCTCGCGCAGAGAGAGACAGGCTCGGCACTTGCCTATCTGGCGCTATTCTTCGTGCTCTACCGCGAGGGAATGAGCGGGCTGGTGCTTCTTGCCGCTGCGGGAGCCGTGATCATATTTGTGGTGGCCGTGAAGTATGCCGAACCGGTGTTCATGGGGATGCCTCTCGGAGAAGCCGTCGTGATAATGTTGCTTGGACTGCTTCTGATCGGCATGCTCGCGGTTTATTGCCGGCAGATAACCGCTGCGCGCAACGTGACGCTGTTTTTTACCGGCGCGGCGCTTGTCGGTTGGCTGTTTCATCTGTTCGGACTCGACATCCCGGGCAGATATTATCTGCTGCCCGTGCTTGCGGCAGCATGCCTTTACAGCCTGCTGCTGTGTCTGCGAGGCGAGAGCAAGCCGCTGCTTGTGTCGGTGGGCGCCGTTGTGGCCGGAGTGATTTTCCTTTACTCTGTCAACTATGCCTTCACGTCGGTGCTCCAGCCCCATCACCAGCAGCGCATCAAGGTGACGCTCGGACTGGAGGAGGATCGTCTGGGGGCCGGCTACAACGTCAACCAGAGCAAGATAGCCATTGGCTCAGGCGGTCTGACCGGCAAAGGATTCCTCAACGGCACACAAACCAAACTTAAATACGTGCCCGAGCAGCATACCGACTTCATTTACTGCACCATCGGCGAAGAGGAGGGTTTTATCGGCTCTACGGCCGTGCTTCTGCTTTTCCTGGCTCTGATATTGAGAATACTCCATATCGCCGAGAGGCAGCCCACGGTGTTCGGCCGAGTCTATGCCTACTGCGTGGCCTCCTATTTCATCTTCCATCTCGGTGTCAACGTCGGCATGGTCATCGGACTGTGCCCGGTGATCGGCATTCCCCTCCCCTTCTTCAGCTACGGAGGATCCTCTCTGTGGAGTTTCACTATCCTTCTCTTCATACTGCTCCGCATCGACGCCTCGCGCCGCGAGCATCTGACATATTGACCCGCCGGCTCGCAGAGCCCCCTTTCGCTTACAGTCTTAAATCTCAAAACCATGGCAAACAAACGCTGCATTACCGTTTTTCTCGCATCCTCGCTCAAACACACCGCCGAGCGCGAACTCATAGAGCGCGTGCTTGAAGAGGAGAACAGCGCGTCTCTCGAAATCAAAGCCCATCTCCACGACAAGGACGGAAAGATGTACATACGCGGCGGCGAGGACTCGCAGGCAGCCATAAACGCCGAGGCCGACACTCACAGCGCCTTCATGCTGCTCGCCGGCGACCGCATCGGAGAGAAGACCGTCGAAGAGTTCGAGAATGCCGTGGAGCACTCCGACTTCACCCATCACTTCATCTTCGTCGTCCATGCCCGGGGGCTGATGCTCGAGAGCGGCAGCCTGACGTGGGAAGAATTCGACCGGCAGCATCTGCACCGCGGCAAGATCCAGTATTACGAAACCGAAACAGCGAGCGACACTGCGACGCTTGAAAAGACTGTCAGGAAAATCCGTCGGCAGCTCCGCGACAGCTCCCTCGTGCCCTTACGGCCGTCAGAGCTCGATTACGGACGGATGCTCTCGTCGCGCCAGAAACTTTACCGCCGCAGCCACGGCATGCCCTATATACGCAGGGAGATCGACAAGGAACTCGCCCAATGCCTGCACAACGGCTCGCTCGCGACGCTCACGATCATCACCGGCACCTCGCTGGCCGGCAAGACAAGAGCGGTGATCAACATGATGCAGCAGGCCGACGAAGAGTCGACGACAATCCATTTTCTCCGCGGCACCGATCTCAGCGCTCCCGATCTGCTGACGGGAATAAATCCCGCCGGACAATTCGGAAAAGAGGGGACTCACCTGCTTTTCATCGATGAGATCGACGAATTGCTCACCAAAGATCCGTCACGCCACCGTGAGCTGCAGCTGAAACTGTTCGAAATATGCCAGTATGCCTTTGACAATCGTGAAAACGACGTCAGGCATATCCATGTCATAGCTACCGCCACATCTGACTTCAACCGCCTTGTCAAGGAGATTGATTGCAATGCCGAGCCCTGGCACAAGGAGATCAGAAACATCCATATCCGGCCTTTGAGCGGCGAGGAACTCAAGGCGATCATCCTATATCTCAGATCGCTGAATCTGCTCTCGTCCACCACCCCGGTACGCGACGGAAAACCGCTCGGATCGCTGTTTGTCGACATGTATCGGATGCGCAATATCTACAACGGCCTTATGTCGGGTGAAGGCTCCATGCTCCGCAAGGTGATTATCGACGCAGTGAAGACTTTGTGGATATGGAAACGCCGTCATCGCGGCGATTTCGACCGACTGGTCGACTTCATCAACGGCGCCTACGACAAATCGGCAGTCGCAACTGACATTTCTGCCGCCGAAATCAAAAGAGCCTTGCTGGAGATGCCGGCTTTTTTCCATATGGAGGAGACGGCCGTAGGCCATTACGAATTCCACGTGGAGGACGTTTTCGTCGAAGATCTGTTCAACTACGAAATATCGGGCGTCATGCCACGCACAGGTACTGTCCTGCCGGCGGAGGCGGCCGAAAACTGTGCCGTGGCCCGAATAGCGAATTACATACTGAAGCGGCACAGTGACTCACAGTTCATGAGCCTCTCGAAACTTGTCGTGCGCCTGAGCTCGCTTGAACAGGGTGATGCGCTTTCGGGGAAACTCATTGCCAAAATCACCGACCGGCTTCTCCCTCTGGAAAAAGTCTGCGGCCTATCCGAACCGATAGGCCCGATGGCCCCTGAAGGTTATGACTGGGTGAACTGCTGGCTGCGCCATATAGCCATGCATACGGCCAACGACAAAAGTCTTGATACTGCCGAACGCCACCGGATAATAACCGGACTCTATCGCAGGCGACCCAATCCGGAAGTGCTCGGAGCCCTCCTGCTGTTCGAACATGCCAACGGACTGGCTTCAGCCGTGCGCGATGAAATCTTCGACGCGTCGGGGCTGATACGAAGCTCAGTGATGAATTCCTTCTCAAAATCCCTTATCAGTGCGGTCCTGGAAATCGTCACTTTTCAGGATGGCGTCAATGTCATAAGAGACATCAACTGGCTCGACTGGGCCCGTATAAATCTCAGGGCGATCGCGTCACGTGAAACCGTTGAGGAGGAAACCTCTGATGACGATTTTGACTTTATCAGCCTTGACGATGATATTTCAGACAGCCTGAACGCAGATGGCGTTGCCACCGATCCCGACAGTCAGATTCTGAATGACACTCCCGGGTATATCCGGCACCTTCTGAAAGAGTGCGTCCACAGAGTTCTGCCTAAAGCCGGGAGCCTGGATGACCTGTCGATGCTTTTCGAAGCGGTAAAAAGTGTTGCCGCCGCAGTCGCATTGACCGGCCGGCTGATGTTTGCATGCGAAGGAGAAATCTGGTTCGGCATCACTCTCGCATCCGACTGGAAGGCTGTCGCCGACCGGCTCGAGAAGAAAGATCTTCTCACACTGCATCGCGACATGTCGTGCATAGATGCCGGACAGTCCGACATACTCAACTCTCTCTTTCACAAGAAACGCCTGACACTCAACCTGCTGCTCGACCGCATGACGCAGCCCGACGTCCTCGACGCCTATGAGTCGCTGCCGCCCGAACTTGCCGACTCGTTCACGCTCAGGAGAGTCATCGAAAGCGCGACCGCGTTTCCCGAGGCCAAAGGCTACATCGACAACTATATGGAACAGGAGGCCACTGCCTCCACACGCCTCGACGACAAGGTGATGAACGCACTGCTGACGCGTGCCAGATCTGACAAGGATATCGCCGAATGCGAGGTGCTCTACCGCTCGGCCGGCCTCCTTGACGAGGGGCAGAGCATCTACGACACGACCGATCCGTATGTCATGGGGATTCTCTACAATTACAGTTTTAACCGCCCGACACGCGACTGGCACACCATGACGCCTCAGGACAAGAGAAAACGCCGCCAGGAGGAGTTCCGGCGCCTCTGCCAGCTCATGAAGCGTCATCGCAGCGAGGAGCAGCAGCGTCCGGTATGGACTCTCGGCGCAGTGATGAAACATGCCCCCGGATATGACGAATGCCGGTGGCTGCTGTTTGGAGACGCATCCGAAATACTCACATCCTACGAGCAACACCTTCTGGCCACCTCCCCGCTCTGCCTTTCATATCTGATAGCCGCTGCCGCGACACCTGAACAGACCCGCGAGACGTGGACGCTCATCGAGACTCTCATTGAGCAGGAGAAAAACGGGGGCGAGCCGATACTCACCCATCGCGACCTGAATATCGTCAACGAGCTGATCAAGAACAAGGCTATGTGCCCTGCGTTCGCCGACGTACAGAAGTTCCTCCGGCGGCTTAAGGAGGCCGGACTCGAGATCAGGGAGAACGATTTTCTGCGCAATGCCCTTCTGAAACGACAGGTGCAGGAAATGCCGGTCGGAAGTACTGAACGCAATGCCCTTCTCGACGGATGCATCTGCAATTACCCCAATGGAGCCGCCCGCGGCACCGCCATGCTTTTCCGCGTAATGGACGGACACGGCAAACATCTGTCATACAACGAGCTGCTGACCACAGGCATCTATCCGATGAAAGAGGAAGGCACTCTCTGGAACCCGCGCGAGACGAGTCTGTTGGAATTCATAACCGGACTTGTCAAAGGCGGCGGGATACATCCGAAAATCATAGAGATCACACTCGATGCTCTTGCCGACGGTATCAGTCATGGTGCCGATGACGCCCGAGCACGGATGAAGAGTTTTATAGAGCTTGTCGCCGAAAATCACGTCACGGTTTACAATGAATCGCGTCTGCGGCTTCTTCCCAAACTTGAACCGCTTGGTATCGACATACGCAATATCGTCTATCCCTATTCGGTAATCTCCGATGTCTGCGCCCGGATCACAGCCGGAAAAATGACCTACAGGCAGGCGGAGGCATATATCGAGCAATACGAGACGACCCGCTCTACTAAAGTTCACCGTTCGCTCGCCTACTATTTCACACTCCTCAATTCGATTCCTGACACCTCCTCAGCCATCGAACTGCTCAGCAACATAATGCATCTCGACACCCGGCGCCGCGTGATGGACATCATACCGGGCATAACCCATTCATACCATATCAGAGCCCTCACACTTACGGGACTCCCGATTGACACCGTAGCGGAAATCATCGCCAACAGCGGCCTTACGGTCAATGACACCGGGTATTATTTCCTGATAAGAATGTGCCGTGACGCATCTGACTACCGGGTGATCGAGACCGCTTTTCCGCGGGCCGGCGCCCTTCATGGCGATCATGTGTACGCACTGGTTTTCCGTATCCGCGAGCTGATCAAGAAAGTGGTTGCAAACAAAGCGGATGACAGAGTGCTTGAAGGATTTCTCGATCTCTTTGACAACACCGAGACAGTCGATGAATGGCATGAGATATATATTCACTCCGACAAGTCCGGCAAAATCCGTCATCAATGTGAAAACGCATTCAGCGAGTACCGCCGCATGAAGCATCCGTCGGATACAGTCAGGCGCGCATCGCTTCTGCTTGCCGACATAGCGGGAATCTGAACCCACCGCCTCTCCATCCCTGTCGGAAAAAGATTTGCTATTTAAGGCAGAGTATTGTAACTTTGTAAGGGAGTTTTGGCGCATTGCCGGCATCTGACGGCCAGTCATCGCGCCACAAGCCACCTGACGATGGAGAGCATAGTCAACATAATCATTACCGGCATACTCATCGGCGCACTCATCTCGGCCCCGATGGGTCCTATCGGCATGCTCGTCATTCAGCGGACGCTCAACAAGGGACGCATGCCAGCATTCGTCACAGGCATAGGGGCCTCGCTGTCAGATCTCATCTACTGCCTGCTGACCGGCCTGGGACTTTCGTTCGTCACCGATTTTATCGAGTCAAACCAGAATGTGCTTCAGATCATAGGCAGCCTCGTGCTTATCATATACGGCATATATCTGTTCCGCAACAACCCGTCGCGACAGCTGCGCACTCCCGCGCCGCAGGCGTCGAACTACTGGCGCGACTTCGCCACCGGATTTCTCTTCACATTCTCCAACCCGCTGATACTCTTCTTCATCATCGGACTTTTCGCGCGCTTCAACTTCCTCGACACGGAGTATAAGTTCTACCATTACATAGCCGGATATATCGGAATCATCGCCGGCGCCATAGTATGGTGGTTTCTCATCACATATTTTGTCAACAAAGTGCGAGCCCACTTCAACGTCCGCTCCATGTGGCTTGTCAACCGCATCATAGCCGTGTTGCTGCTGATCATGGCGTCGGTGGGCTTCGTCCTCGGCATCAAGGAACTCTTTCAATAATAACTCATCCACTCACATACATATGCAGAACAACAGAAAACATCTCGACATCCCTTATCTGCCCGAGCTCGACTCCATGAGCCTCGACGAAGCCGTGAAATACCTCGACGAGAAAGGCGAGCGCCAGGTCATCGACAACCTCAACTGGAAGGACCAGTATCCCTACCGGCCGCTTACTGCCTTCACAATCGCCCACTCCGACACACAGATATACATCGACTTCTTCACCCGCTGCAACTATCTGCGTGCGGTCAACGACAAGAACAATTCCGACGTCTATCAGGATTCCTGCGTGGAATTTTTCGTGGCGCCTCACGGCGAAGCTCCTTACTACAACTTCGAGTTCAACTGCATCGGCACAATCCACGCAGCCCGACGCATGGACCGCCATTCGGGCGAAAAGCTCTCTGACCAGCAGCTCGACAGCGTCAGACGTCTCGCAAGCTGCGGCACCCGTCCGTTTGAGGAACTGCAGGGTATCTTCTCGTGGAATCTTCTCGCCGCGATACCGCTCAGCCTTATCGGAGTGACCTACGAGCCGGGCAAGCCGGTGACGATGCGGGCCAACTTCTACAAGTGTGCTGACGCCACGTCCGAACCCCACTATCTGAGCTGGGCGCCCATTGACACGCCGCAGCCCGACTTCCACCGCCCGGAATTTTTCGGCGATATAACACTGCTATAAAGCCTGTTGCATCAGCTACAGAAATCAATCACACATTTTTCTGCAAAAAAACCGCTAAAAAATTTGGTCAATTCAAAACTATGGCGTAATTTTGCAGTGTCAATCGAGAGAGACTGACAAAAAATGGTGATTTAGTGTAGTGGCCTAGCACGCCACCCTCTCACGGTGGAGACCCGGGTTCGATTCCCGGATTCACTACTCACCCAATCAGAAGCCGGCCTTCTTCACGAAGACCGGCTTCATTTTTTACGACTCCCCCGCAACCTGATCCTTACATGATCTCCATACAAAACCTCAGCGTTGAGTTCAGCGCCAAGACGCTGCTCGACAATATAAGCTACGTCATCAACCGGCGCGACCGCATCGCCCTCGTGGGCAAAAACGGCGCCGGCAAATCGACCATGCTCAAAATCATAGCCGGACTGCAGAAACCGACATCAGGCACAGTGGCGGTGGCGCAAGATGTCACCATAGGCTATCTCCCGCAGCAGATGGAGATTTCGGACACTCTGACAGTGGCAGAAGAAGTGAGAAAGGCGTTCGCTGCAGTCGACGAACTTCATGCGCGGCTCGATAGAATGAATCAGGAACTGGCATCGCGCACCGACTATGAATCGGCCGACTATCACCAACTTATCGACGACATGACATCGCTGTCGGAACTGATAGCCATGGAGGAGAGCGAAAACATGGAGGCGGAGATGGAGAAGACTCTCATGGGTCTCGGTTTCGACCGCAGCGATTTCAGCCGTCCGACATCTGAATTCAGCGGCGGCTGGCGCATGCGCATCGAGCTGGCGAAACTGCTTCTGCGTCGCCCCGACGTGCTGCTGCTCGACGAGCCTACCAACCATCTCGACATAGAGTCGATACAATGGCTCGAACAGTTCATGGTCAGCAAAGCCAAGGCGGTGGTGCTGGTCAGCCACGACCGCGCGTTCATCGACAACGTCACCAACCGCACTATCGAGATCTCGCTCGGCCACATCTACGACTATGCCGTCAATTATTCCCGTTTCGTGGAGCTCCGCAAAGAGCGCGTCGAGCAGCAGATGCGCGCATATCAGAACCAGCAGAAGCAGATTCAGGATACGGAGGATTTCATCGAACGCTTCCGATACAAGGCTACCAAAAGCGTACAGGTGCAGAGCCGCATCAAGCAGCTTGCCAAGATAGAGCGTATCGAGGTTGACGAAGTCGACACCTCCCGGCTCAATCTGAAATTTCCGCCTGCGCCGCGCTCGGGCGACTATCCGCTGATACTCGACAATGTAGGCAAAAGCTACGGCGATCACAAGGTGTTCGAGGGCGCCACTTTCACTCTGAAACGCGGCGATAAGGTGGCGTTCGTCGGCAAAAACGGCGAAGGCAAATCCACACTTGTCAAGTGTATCATGGGCGAGATACCGTTTGA
>ERZ825324.3119-NODE-3119-length-15944-cov-3.760967_pt1 | contig 15944 bp, 13 predicted proteins | sample MGYA00519859_ERZ825324 | MGnify/ENA primary metagenome ERZ825324 (study PRJEB31778, sample SAMEA3449198) | human gut metagenome | biome: human gut; feature: human-associated habitat; material: faeces | place: United Kingdom | collected 2010/2012 ... | reverse complement strand
TCCAGGCAGGAGATGCTGATATCGTTGTAGCAGGCGGTATGGAAAATATGTCTATGGCTCCATATGCACTGAAAAACGCACGTTATGGATACAGAATGGGTAATGCACCGATGATCGATACAATGGTAAATGACGCACTTTGGGATGCATTCAATGACTATCACATGGGAATCACTGCTGAGAATGTAGCAGAACAGTGGGGACTCACAAGAGAACAGCTTGATGAATTTGCAGCAGCAAGCCAGCAGAAAGCCTGCGCAGCAATCGAAGCAGGAAAATTCAAAGATGAGATTGTTCCTGTAGAAGTGAAGAAGAAAAAAGAAACCATCGTAGTTGATACAGATGAAGGACCGCGTCCGGGAACAACAGCAGAAGGAATCGCAAGACTTCGTCCGGCATTCAAAAAAGATGGTATTGTAACAGCAGCAAATGCTTCCAGCATCAATGACGGAGCAGCAGCAATCGTTGTTATGAGTGAAGAAAAAGCAAAAGAGCTCGGCGTTACACCGATGGCAACATGGGTAGCAGGAGCACTCGGCGGAGTAGATCCATCTATCATGGGTGTTGGACCGGTTGCAGCTACGAATAAAGTAATGGCTAAGACAGGGCTTTCTGTAGATGATATGGATCTGATCGAAGCAAACGAAGCTTTCGCAGCACAGTCACTTGCAGTAGCACATGATCTGAAATTCGACATGGATAAAGTAAATGTAAACGGTGGAGCAATTGCTCTCGGACATCCAGTAGGAGCTTCAGGATGCCGTATCCTTGTTACACTTCTTCATGAGATGCAGAAACGTGATGCAAAGAAAGGTCTTGCAACACTTTGTATCGGTGGCGGAATGGGATGCGCTACAATCGTAGAACGTGATTAATAAACCAGATCAAAAGGAGATGTTGATGATGGAATTTATTACATATGAAGTAGAAGGACAGGTTGGAATTATTACCATTAACCGTCCAAAGGCACTGAACGCACTGAATAGTGCAGTTCTTGATGAACTTGATGCAACGATCGACGGTGTTGATCTTGATGCAGTCAGATGCCTGATCCTTACAGGAGCAGGAGAAAAATCTTTTGTAGCCGGTGCAGATATCGCTGAGATGAGTACTCTTACAAAAGAAGAGGGAGAAGCTTTTGGAAAGAAAGGAAATGATATTTTCCGTAAGATCGAAACACTTCCGATCCCGGTAATCGCAGCAGTTAATGGATTCGCTCTTGGTGGCGGATGTGAAATCTCCATGAGCTGTGATATCCGTATCTGTTCAGACAATGCAGTATTCGGACAGCCGGAGGTTGGCCTTGGAATTACACCTGGATTTGGTGGAACACAGAGACTTGCAAGAATTGTTGGACCGGGAATGGCTAAACAGATGATTTATACAGCAAGAAACATTAAGGCTGCTGAAGCTTTAAGAATTGGTCTTGTTAATGCAGTATATCCTGTAGAAGAATTAATGGATGCAGCTAAGAAGATGGCTAATGGAATCGCTATGAACGCTCCAATTGCTGTCAGAGCTTGCAAGAAGGCAATTAACGAAGGACTTGAAGTAGGTATGGACGATGCAATCGTAATCGAAGAAAAATTATTCGGTAGCTGCTTCGAAACAGAAGACCAGAAGGCAGGAATGGGCAATTTTCTTGAGAAAGACAAAGAAAAGAAGCTCAAAGTAGTTCCTTTCAAGAACTGTTAATCATGTTTTATCCGTGAGTATTTATATACTTCACATAACTTATACAATATTATTTAGGAGGAATATCTCATGAAGGTAGGTATTATCGGTGCCGGAACAATGGGTTCCGGAATTGCACAGGCTTTCGCTCAGACAGAAGGCTATGAAGTATATTTATGTGATATCAATGATGAGTTTGCTGCAAACGGCAAGAAAAAAATCGCAAAAGGATTCGAAAAAAGAATCGCAAAAGGCAAAATGACTCAGGAAGTTGCTGACGCTGTTCTGGCTAAGATCACCACAGGCGTTAAGACCATCTGCACAGATTGCGATCTGGTTGTAGAAGCTGCTCTGGAAAACATGCAGATCAAGAAGCAGACATTCAAAGAGCTGCAGGACATCTGCAAGGCAGACTGCATCTTTGCTACCAACACATCCTCTCTGTCCATCACAGAGATCGGCGCTGGCCTGGATCGTCCGGTTATCGGCATGCACTTCTTCAATCCCGCTCCTGTTATGAAGCTGGTTGAGGTTATTGCAGGTCTGAACACTCCTGAAGAGGTTGTGGAAAAGATCAAAGCAATCTCCGTTGAGATCGGCAAGACTCCTGTACAGGTAAATGAAGCAGCTGGTTTCGTTGTAAACAGAATCCTTGTTCCGATGATCAACGAAGCAGTTGGTATCTATGCAGATGGCGTTGCAAGCGTAGAAGATATCGATACCGCTATGAAGCTGGGTGCAAACCATCCCATGGGACCTCTGGCTCTGGGCGACCTGATCGGTCTGGATATCGTACTGGCTATCATGGAAGTTCTGGAATCCGAGACTGGCGATCCGAAGTATCGTCCTCATCCCCTTCTGAGAAAGATGGTTCGCGGCGGACAGCTTGGACAGAAGACCGGCAAGGGCTTTTACGACTACACGAAATAAATAATAATAGGAGTGAGGCGGCTGCCTGATCAAGACAGCCGCAAGCTCACAAGGAGGAATATAAAATCATGGATTTTACTTTGGACAAAAAGCATGAGATGGCGAGACAGCTTTTCAGAGATTTCGCCGAGAAGGAAGTAAAGCCTCTGGCAATTGAGGTTGATGAGACCGAAGAATTCCCCAGAGTGACTGTTGACAAAATGATCAAAGCTGGTTTCATGGGTATCCCGGTACCGAAGGAATACGGCGGACAGGGCTGTGATCCTCTGACCTACGCTATGTGTGTAGAGGAGCTTTCCAAGGTTTGCGGCACCACAGGCGTTATCGTTTCTGCACATACCTCTCTTTGCTGCGATCCGATCATGACATTCGGTACAGAAGAGCAGAAGCAGAAATTCCTGGTTCCCCTTGCAAAAGGTGAAAAGCTGGGTGCGTTCGGCTTAACGGAGCCCGGTGCTGGTACAGATGCTCAGGGTCAGCAGACCAAGGCTGTTTTAGACGGCGATGAGTGGGTATTAAACGGTTCCAAGTGCTTCATCACAAACGGTAAGGAAGCTGACGTTTACGTTATCTTCGCTGTAACCGGTGTTGTTGAAAAGCGCGGCCGCAAGATGAAAGAAATCTCTGCATTTATCGTAGAGAAAGGAACTCCCGGCTTCACATTCGGTACCAAAGAGAAGAAGATGGGTATCCGTGGTTCTTCCACATACGAGCTGATCTTCCAGGATTGCCGTATCCCCAAGGAAAATCTGCTGGGTCAGCAGGGCAAGGGCTTCAACATCGCTATGCATACTCTGGATGGCGGCCGTATCGGTATCGCTTCTCAGGCTCTGGGTATTGCAGAGGGCGCTCTTGAGAGAACCGTTGCATATGTAAAAGAAAGAAAGCAGTTTGGCCGTGCGATCGGTGCATTCCAGAATACACAGTTCCAGCTGGCTGATATGGCAACCAAGGTTGAGGCTGCTCAGCTTCTGGTTTACAAGGCTGCTATGGCAAAGGCTACTCAGAAGACCTACTCCGTAGAAGCTGCAAAGGCAAAATTGTACGCTGCAGAAGTTGCTATGGAAGTTACCACCAAGGCTGTACAGCTGCACGGCGGCTATGGTTACACCAGAGAGTACGAAGTAGAACGTATGATGCGCGATGCGAAGATCACTGAGATCTACGAAGGTACCAGCGAAGTTCAGAGAATGGTTATCTCCGGCGCTCTGCTGAAATAATCCATACAAAGTAAAGAACTTTGCAGGCAATAGACAAATTAAAATAAGGAGTGAATCATACAATGAAAATCGTTGTTTGTATCAAACAGGTACCCGATACCAAGGGCGGCGTTAAGTTCAATCCCGACGGCACTCTTGACAGAAGTGCCATGATGGCAATTATGAATCCCGATGACAAGGCTGGTCTGGAAGCAGCGCTTCGCTTAAAAGATCAGTATGGCGCAGAAGTTACCGTTCTGACCATGGGTCTTCCCAAGGCAGAAGAAGTTCTGCGTGAGGCTCTGGCTATGGGCGCAGACAAGGGCATTCTGGTAACAGACAGAGTCCTGGGCGGCGCTGATACATGGGCTACTTCCCAGACAATTGCAGGTGCACTGCGTAATCTGGAGTATGATCTGATCATTACCGGACGTCAGGCAATCGACGGCGATACCGCACAGGTTGGTCCTCAGATTTCTGAGCATCTGGATATTCCGGTTATCAGCTACGCTCAGAACTTAAAGGTTGAAGGCGATTCCGTAATCGTTGAGCGTCAGTACGATGACAGATATCACGTTCTGAAAGCAAAAATGCCCTGTCTGGTTACTGCACTGGCAGAGTTAAACGAGCCCCGTTACATGACTCCCGGCGGAATCTTCGATGCTTATGATGCAGAGATCACCGTTTGGGGCAGAAAAGACTTAAAGGATGTGGATGATTCCAACCTTGGTCTGAAGGGATCTCCGACCCAGATCGCAAAGGCATCTGATAAGGTTCGTAAGGGCGCAGGCGAAAAGGTTGCTCTTGATCCGGCAGAGTCTGTTGACTATATTATGGACAAGTTACTGACCAAACATGTAATTTAACAAATTATAGAAAAGCGTGGTGAATGAGATGAACTTAGAAGAATATAAAGGCGTATTTGTCTTTGCACAGCAGGTAGACAACAAGTTAAACGGTATTGCACTGGAGCTGGTGGGCAAAGGAAAAGATCTGGCAAAGGATCTTGGCACAGAAGTAACTGCAGTTTTAATCGGTAGCGACGTTATGAGTCTTACCAAAGAGCTGGCTGAGTACGGCGCAGACAGAATCATCGTTGTAGATGATCCTGAATTAAAAGAGTACAGAACCGAGCCTTATGCACATGCACTGGCTGAGGTTATCAAGAAGTACAAACCCGAAATCATGCTGGTTGGCGCAACAGCAATCGGCCGTGACTTAGGTCCCCGTGTATCCGCAAGAATCCACACTGGTCTGACCGCAGACTGCACACAGCTGGAAATCGGCGATTTCCCGATCAACCCGATCCCGGGCAGAGAACAGCTGCACAACCAGCTGCTGATGACTCGTCCTGCATTCGGCGGCAACACAATTGCTACCATCGCTTGTCCGAACTTCCGTCCTCAGATGGCTACCGTTCGTCCTGGCGTTATGCAGAAGGCTGAGCGTGTGGAAGGCGCACAGGCTGTTATCGAAGAGTTCAATCCTGGATTCGTTCCCAACAACAAATATGTTGAGATCCTGGATATCGTAAAGGCTGTATCTGACGTAGAAGATATCATGGACGCTAAGATCCTGGTATCCGGCGGTCGTGGTGTAGGCAGCGCAGAGAACTTCAAACTGCTGGATGATCTGGCAGAAGCTCTTGGCGGTACCGTAAGCTGCTCCCGTGCAGTTGTAGATGCTGGCTGGAAGTCCAAAGACCTGCAGGTTGGACAGACCGGTAAGACCGTTCGTCCTCATGTATACTTTGCAATCGGTATCTCCGGTGCTATTCAGCATGTAGCAGGTATGGAAGAGTCTGATCTCATTGTTGCCATCAACAAGGATGAGACCGCGCCTATCTTCGATGTGGCTGACTACGGTATCGTAGGCGACCTGAACAAGGTAGTTCCTGCTCTGACCGAGCAGCTGAAAACTGCAAAGGCTGAGAAGGCAGCAAACTAATTCGTAACAACGGATTAAAAACATATAAGAACTCCGTCTGATTCCCCGGTCCGTCCGGGAGTCGGGCGGAGTTCTTTTCTGCAAAAAACTGATGCAACTTGTGCAAGTTTCTTGCCTTGTATGCTTGCGCTGAGGGAAGCAAAATAGTAAAATAAAATGATACCAAGGGTAACAAGGTGAAAAAAATTTTTTCACCTGCAAATTTGTGCCTTCGGCTCAAAGTTTGCAGGTTGTTGAAAGGCGTGAGTAGTTTTATGGCAAAACAAAAAGAAGTAAAGACCAACGCAATGCGGATCCTGGAATCTTTGAAGATTCCTTATACCCATCACACCTACGAGTGTGAGGAATTCGTGGACGGTCTTCAGATAGCTGACAAATTATCCCTGCCCTATGAACAGGTCTATAAGACGTTGGTCACCGTGAGCAACAGCAAGAATTATTTTGTATTCGTTATCCCTATTGCGGCGGAGCTGGATCTGAAAAAGGCAGCGAAATCGGTAGGGGAAAAGAGCGTGGAAATGATCCACGTAAAGGACATTAACGCCATTACCGGTTATATCCGCGGCGGCTGTACTGCCATTGGCATGAAAAAGCAGTACGTGACCAGAATCGATGAAAGCGCAAAGACACAGGAGCAGATCTATGTCAGCGGCGGCAAGATCGGATCTCAGATCCGTCTGACACCGGAGGATCTGGCCAAGGCAGCGAAAGCAGAATTTGCCGATATTATCCGGCATGAAAATTAACCGGGAAGATACCGTAAGGATCTGACAATTACGAAAACATATATAAAGGAGTATCTATGGAAAAAGAAAAAGCAATTCTCGATTACGACACCGTGGCACTGGATGAAGCACAGGATGCGGTGATCATCATAGACCAGACCTTATTACCCGGCAGGATCGAACTGATCGCTTTACATACGGCACAGGAAATTTGGGATGCCATTTATCTGTTGAAAGTCAGAGGGGCTCCGGCCATCGGCGTAGCGGCGGCACTGGGTATTTATCTGCTGGCAAACCGCATCGAGACCGAAGATTTTGAAAAGTTTTATGAGAAATTTACCGAATATAAGGAATATCTGGATTCTTCCAGACCCACCGCAGTCAACCTGTCCTGGGCATTGAAGCGTATGAATGCCGTGGCTGTGAAGGCCGGCAGAGAAGAACACAAAACCGTGGCAGAAGTGAAGGAAATCCTGCATGATGAAGCCTTGCAGATTCGGGTGGAAGATGTGGAAGTATGCCGAAAAATCGGAGAATTTGGCCTGGAACTGGTGAAACCGGGAGATGGCATCCTGACTCACTGTAATGCAGGACAACTTGCAACCGTAAAATATGGTACTGCAACAGCACCTATTTATCTGGGACAGGAGAAGGGCTATAACTTCCATGTATTTGCGGATGAGACCAGACCCCTGTTGCAGGGAGCAAGACTGACTGCTTTTGAACTGCATTCCGCAGGCGTGGATGTCACACTGATCTGCGACAATATGTCTGCTTCTGTAATGTCCAAGGGCTGGGTACAGGCAGTGTTCGTGGGTTGTGACAGAGTGGCGGCTAACGGAGATACGGCCAACAAGATCGGCACCAGCGTAGTAGCAGCGGTAGCAAAGCAGTACGGTGTACCGGTATATATCTGTGCACCTACATCTACCATTGACATGGCTACTGTTACCGGCGCAGATATCTGCATCGAGCAGCGCAAGGCGGAAGAGGTCACCGAGATGTGGTATAAGGAGCGCATGGCCCCGGAAGGTGTAAAGGTATACAATCCCGCTTTTGATGTAACGGATCATGAACTGATCGCCGGAATCGTAACAGAGTACGGTGTGGCAAGAGCGCCTTACACCGAGAGCCTGAAGGAGATCATGGAACGCAAGGCACAGAGAGGCTGATGGTGAAGATATGAAGCGAAATGTAAGCCTTGCGGAGATATCCGATGGTCATTTATATAAAGCAAATGATATGGTAAAAGCGGATTGCGGTGGTTGCAATGGCTGTTCCCGGTGTTGTCACGGCATGGGCAATTCCATTATCCTGGATCCCTATGATGTGTACCGGATGACTACAGGAATGGGGAAAAGCATGCAGGAGCTATTAGCGGCATCGGTGGAGCTCAATGTGGTGGACGGTGTGATCTTACCGAATCTGAAAATGCAGGGAGCAGAGGAAGCCTGTGCGTATCTGGACGGAGAGGGTCGATGCAGTATTCACCCGTACCGTCCCGGAATCTGCCGGCTATTTCCGCTGGGAAGATATTATGAAAATGGAGGATTTTCCTATTTTCTTCAGACCGGGGAATGTGCAAAGGAGAACCGCAGCAAGATAAAAGTCAGTAAATGGATCGATACTCCGGATCTGACCCGCAATCAGCAATTTACCTTACAATGGCATGACCTGTTACATGCCATGGAAGAGAGACTGACAGGAGAAGACGAAGGGAAACAGCAGGAGGAAAATCTGCTGCTGTTGCGTCTGTTTTATTTATTGCCGTATGAGGGGACGATAGATTTTTACACACAGTTTACAGAGAGGATGGAACATTGGAATGGACAGAACGGACAGATTTAACAGTTTAAACAAGCTCTCCATTGAGAAGCGCCTATTGAAAGTATTTCGTAAGACCACGATACTGCTGAGCATGACGGGTGTCATCGCCTGTGTGGCCATGGGAATCGTGAGTTATCAGTATTCCTACGCCTTGAAGCATTACGGTTTCGCGCAGGGTGACATCGGTAAGGCGATGATCGTTATCGCGGAGATGCGGAGTGAGACCCGTGCCGCCATCGGCTATGATGACGATACACTGATCGCTACAGCAAAAAATGCCCATGACCTGACGGCGGAACAGTTGGATACCTATATCAGTGCCCTGGAAGATGACATGATCACGGATGAGGGAAGAGCTACCTACCAGCAGATCAAGGACGGCGTAGCTTCTTATCAGCAGATCGAGGCACAGATACTGGAACTGGGAACAGCTTCCGATTCTGCTAAGCGGATGCAGGCACAGCAGATGGCAGGCGAACAGATGGATCCCGTGTTCCAGCAGGTCTATGCAGATATGACGAGCCTGTTGGACAGCAGTGTAACGAACGGAAATGCCATGGAAGCCAAACTGAATGTTTTCCGTGTGGTTATTTTTATCGTAATCCTTCTGATCATCGGAGTAGGCTTTGCGGGATCTGAAAAAGCGGGAAAAAGAATAGCCAAAGGAATCGCCGGACCGCTGAAAGCGCTGGCAGACAGACTGGATGGGTTTGCTGCAGGTGATCTGTCTTCAGAGTTCCCGGAAGTAAAGACAGAGGACGAAGTGGCAGAGATGAATCGTGCCGCCATTGCAATGGCTGAAAATCTGCGAATGATCATTGAGGATATCAAGCAGGCTCTGAATGCCATGGCAAATGGTGACTGGACGGTAAAATTTCTTTACCCCGATCTCTATGCAGGGGATCTGGATGAATTGAAGGAAGCCCTGAGAGATATCAAATATAAGATGAACGAAGCATTGTACAATGTAAATTCCGTATCCGGCCAGGTATCCATGGGTGCCGGAAGCCTGGCAGATGCCGCACAGTCTCTGGCAGAGGGCGCTACTGAGCAGGCCGGAGCCGTACAGCAGCTACAGGCAACCATTACTAATATTACCTCTATGGTAGACAATACTGCAGAGCATACCAAGAATTCCAGCAGGCAGGCACAGGAATACTCTGCTAAGGCAGATGAAGGCCGTACCGAGATGAATCATCTGATGGAGATCATGGAACAGATCAACGAGACTTCCGAGAAGATCAGCAACATCATCGGTGAGATCGAGGATATTGCCAGTCAGACCAATCTGCTGTCCTTAAATGCGTCCATTGAGGCAGCCAGAGCGGGGGAGGCCGGAAGAGGTTTTGCTGTGGTGGCAGACCAGATTGGTAAGCTGGCAGAGCAGAGTGCGCAGTCCGCTGTCAATACCAGAGAGCTGATCGGCGGTACACTGGAGGAGATCCATGCCGGCAATGAAGCTGTGGATCATGCGTCCCAGACGTTGAGCGTTATCGTGGAAGGCGTCCGCAAGATCGCACAGGATTCTGAGGAACTGAACCAGATTGCAGCTGCTCAGTCAGATGCCATGAATCAGGCGGAGAGCGGTGTGAACCAGATCTCCGAGATCGTACAGTCCAACTCTGCGGCAGCAGAAGAATTATCCGCTACCAGTGAGGAACTGCTGGCTCAGTCCGAGAATATGACCAATCTGGTAAAGCAGTTTAAGCTGATCGATGAGGAGAAGATTCAGGCGAGAAAAAAGGAGGCTGACAATGCCGGTATTTGATTTCAGCAGTATCCCGGAAAATGAGAAGAAGCAGGATCCCGTATGCACCTATACCATGTTCCGTTCCAATGAGGCTGCGGCAAGTCCCGAAAAGCCGATCCTGATCCTGGACAACAGCAGCGAACCGTGGAAGCACCATGCTATCGGTGTCTTCGGCAATCAGAACAAACGCACGAATTTCGAATTCAGGGAAGAGGGCAGCAGTGCCTATGCCGATATTTTACAGATCGATGCAAGATTCGTAAGCCTCGTCAGATGGTTAGGAGAAAATCACATCAATGTCCGGCTTTCCGGGGAAAACCGGGAAGAAGGCTATGCGGTATACAAGATCCGAGAGACTGCATTTGGCGGCGGAACCAAGCTTTCGGCAGAAGATGGATTTTTACAGTTCATGATGGAAAGACTGTTCGCCAGCAGTGCTCCCGCAGAAGAGGAACAGGGGGAGGACGAAGAGGAAGACGGCGATGATATGAAGCTTACCAGCCTTCAGAGTATCTCCGATTTCATGACCTGTGCCGGAAGGACCATGCCGGAAAATATCCGCCTGTGGGCGAGAAGAAACCTGGCAGTGGCAAGATCCCACGAGGTATCTCCCGAGGAGAGAAGGCATGCACAGAGAGCCTTGTCCATTATGATGAACATTCAGTGGAAGGGCAACTATTTTGAGGCTATTGACCCTGTGGAAGCCAGACGGATCCTGGACGAGGAATTGTACGGTATGGAGAGAGTCAAGCAGCGGATCATGGAGACCATTATCCAGATTAACCGTACCCACACCTTACCGGCTTACGGACTGCTTCTGGTGGGTCCGGCCGGAACCGGTAAATCCCAGATCGCTTATGCGGTGGCGAGGATCCTGAAATTGCCCTGGACAACATTAGACATGAGTTCCATTAACGATCCGGAGCAGCTGACCGGAAGCTCCAGAATCTATGCCAATGCCAAGCCGGGCATTATCATGGAGGCTTTTTCCATGGCGGGAGAGTCTAATCTGGTATTCATCATCAATGAGTTGGACAAGGCGGCAAACGGCAAGGGTAACGGCAATCCGGCGGATGTGCTTCTGACACTGCTTGACAATCTGGGATTCACGGACAACTATATGGAATGTACCGTTCCCACCTTTGGTGTCTACCCCATCGCCACTGCCAATGATAAGGAGCAGATCAGTGCTCCGTTAATGTCCCGTTTTGCAGTGATCGACATCCCGGATTACACACCGGAGGAGAAGAAGATCATTTTCTCCAGATTTGCATTGCCGAAGGTGCTGAAAAGGATTGGACTGCAGGCAAACGAATGCACACTCACCGAAGAGGGACTGGATGCGGTGGTGGAGATCTATTCCAACACCAGTGGAATCCGTGACCTTGAGCAGGCGGCGGAGCATCTGGCAGCCAATGCCCTGTATCAGATCGAAGTGGACGGGGTAAAGGAAGTTGTATTTGATGCAGAAAAAGTGAAGAAATTATTTCTATAAGTAATAGAAGCAGGTAGTCGCAGGATGCGGTTGCCTGCTTTTTGTGCAAAGTCGGGGGCTTTTGCCCCGGCATCATTATAGAAAAACGAGTAGAGGAGAGGGACATGACAAAGAAAGTATTAGTGATCACGGATGCACAGAACGAATTCATCACCGGGGCGCTGGGAAACAAGGAGTGCGAGGCGGCGGTAAAGTATATCGTTGCGGCAGCAGAAAGCGGGGAATACTACAAGGTGATCTTTACAAAGGATACCCATACGGCGGATTATCTGCACACCCAGGAAGGAAAGCGTCTGCCCGTTCTGCACGGACAGGAAGGCACAGAAGGATATAAGATCCATCCGGATATCGTGAAGGCGGTACAGGAGCATTATGCACCGGAACAGATCCTTACGGTGAAAAAACCTACTTTTGGCAGTCTGGATTTTGGAAATACGCTGAAGGCAATCTGGGAAGAGGTGACGGCAGCAGGAGAGGCAGCAGAGGGTGAATATCTCATGGAAGTGGATTTTACCGGATTCTGCACCGGAATCTGTGTGTTAAGCAATGTGGTCATGGCAAAGGCATTTGTACCGGAAGCGAGAGTGTGTGTCATTGAGAAGGCCTGTGCCTGTGTGACACCCCGGACGCACCAGACGGCCATCGCAGCTATGGGACCGATCCAGGCGGATGTGATTTAGAGAACATATCATATTTACACAGTTGTGAATCTAAGAGAGAAAGAGGATAAAATCATGCAATTACCACAGATCATCAACAGCTTACTGGAAAATGATATGTACAAGTTCTCTATGGGACAATGTATCTACCACCAGTTCAGCGCTTATAAGACTACCTGGACCTTCAAATGCAGGAATACAGATGTATTTTTCACATCTGAAATGGTAGAAGAAATCAAGGCGCAGATCCGGGCCTATTGTGACTTACGTTTTACGGAAGAAGAACTGGCTTATCTGGAAAACGTAAAATGGATCAAGGGTTCCTATGTGGATTTCCTACGGCTGTGGCAGCCCAGATATGAGGATTTTGAGATCGGCACAGAGGCAGACTGTGGCCTGACTATCGAGACCAAGGGCTCCTGGCTGAATACTTCCATGTATGAAATTCCAACGTTGGCTATTGTTAATGAAGTATTTTTCCGTATGAATTATGACTATGAGAAGCTGTATGCCTCCTTCCGGGAGCGTCTGGCAGACAAGCTACAGAAGCTGGTGGACGGAACGTATTGCCTTGGAAATTTCAGTGAATTCGGTCTGAGACGCCGTCTCTCTGCAGAGGCACAGGAACTGGCAGTACAGGAGCTGGTGGGTCACAATAAGGATTATAAGGACTCCGCCTGCATTGGTACCTCCAATGTCTATCTGGCAAAGAAATGGAACGTGACACCGGTAGGCACTATGGCCCATGAATGGATCATGTGTACCGGGCAGGGCAATCACAAGCACAATCCGGCATATTCCAACTGGTATGCCCTGGATGCCTGGGTGAAAGAGTATGGCATTTTGAACGGAATTGCTTTGACGGATACGATCACCACAGATTGTTTCCTGAAAGATTTCCAGCTGACCTATTCCACTCTGTTTTCCGGCGTGCGGCATGACAGTGGGGATCCCTTTGCATGGGGGGAGAAGCTGATATCTCATTATGAATCTCTGGGGATTGACCCGAAGCGCAAGACCCTGCTGTTCAGTGACGGCCTGGACTTTGCACGGGCAGATGAACTGCGTAAGGCATTCCGGGACAGGGTGACGGTGGCTTTCGGTATAGGAACCTATATTGCCAATGATACCTGCGAGGAACCGTTGAATATTGTCATGAAGACCACTGCCTGCAACGGCATGGATGTGGCAAAGATCTCCGATACTCCCGGCAAGGAAATGTGTAAGAATGCGGATTACGTGGATTATCTCACCAGATGTATCAGATGGAGACTGGAACATGACAGATAGGAAGCAGCAGAAAATCAGAAACGGCGGGAATACAGCATGGATGAAAAAAACAGAATAGAAAACAGAATCGGTGTGCTGGATGGAATCCGTGCCATAGCCATCGGGATGGTAGTGTGGTTTCATTTCTGGCAGCAGACATGGCTGACACCGTATCTTCGGATTCCAACAGAGTACACAAAATATATTGGAATCACAGAGATTAACCTTGCCGGATGGGTCAGATATGGATTCGTTTTTGTGGATATGATGATCCTGCTCAGCGCATTCTGCAATTTTTATCCTTATGCAAGATCTATTGTTCTGGGAGAGGACTGGCCGGATACGAAGAAATTTTACAGAAAGAGGGCAGCAAGAATATTGCCTTCTTACTATTTTATGCTGACGATCGATCTGTTTTTTTATATTTTACCTGGGCATAAATATCGGAATGTGGGGGCATTGTGCAAAGATATTGTGACACATGTATTTTGCGTTGCACCAAACTGGTCGGACACTTATATATCCACCTCTTTTAACGGTGTGTTGTGGACGGTACAGATGGAAGTGATCTATTATCTGCTGCTGCCGTGGATCGCAAGATTGTTCCGCAAGTGGGCCTTTGCCACTTATAGTGTGATGTTGATGATTTCCGTTACAAGTACTGCGGTAATTCTGAACTGTTTTGCGGGAAAAGAGAGAAATTATGGAAATAATATTCTGACGTTTATGGGAATCTATGCCAATGGCATGCTTTGCTGCATCCTGTATGTCATGTGGAAGAAATATGTGACAGAAAATAAATACTCGCGGCTGGCAGGAACAGTGATCTCTGTTTTGTGTATTTTTCTGATGAACGGGATGATTCATAAATACGACGGGGATGTGAATCTGCAGGCAGTTCAGCTGCAGAGCAGGCTGGTGCAGTCGTTTCTGTTTGCATTGTTCCTTTTCAGTACGGCCTGTGCGGGAGAATATTATCAGAAACTATATTCCAACCGGGTGGCATCACTTTTTTGCAAATTTTCCTATAATCTGTATCTCTGGCATCAGATGATCGCCGTCTGGCTGAAAGAAAAAAGAATTCCTTATTGGAGCGGGGATACACCGCCAAATATGACAGGTGACCGTGTATGGCAGTGGAAATATCAGATACTGATTATCGTGGTGTCTGCGGCGATGGCGGTAGCAGTTACTCTGATCGTGGAAATTCCTGCGGCCCGATATCTGCTGAAAGACAGGGACAGCCATAAGGAAGAAGGAAAACAGCATGACAGGATATGAACATATTGAGCACACGTTTGCACCGGTGTACGATGCGGATTCGCTGGTGCTGATCCTGGGAACATTGCCCTCGGTGAAATCCCGGGAGAACCATTTTTATTACGGACATAAGCAGAACCGTTTCTGGAAAGTGATGGCAGATCTGTGCGGGGAACCGGTGCCGGAGACCATAGAGGAGAAAAAGAAAATGCTGCTGACCCACCATATCGCCATATGGGATGTGATCCAGAGCTGCGATATTAAGGGATCCAGCGACAGTAGCATCCGCAATGTGAAGCCGACGGATATTCGAAGGATCCTGGCGGAATCACAGATCACGCGGATCTATGCCAACGGTAACAAAGCAGGAGAGCTTTATCGAAAATATCAGCTGCCCCTGACCGGCATAGAAGCCACGGTGCTGCCCTCCACCAGCCCGGCCAATGCGGCATGGAGGCTGGAGAGTTTGTGCGAAGTGTGGCGGGAGACGATAGTACTTTTATAATTTTTGAAAAATACGACAAAAAATGAAAGTACTATTGACAATTCATGAGATGTTTTATATAATTTAAGAAATGATACCAAGGGTATCAAAAGCAAAAGGGGATTATCGTATAGAACAGACCGCGCATCTAATAAGGATGCGCGGTCTGTTTTTATATATGGCATATAGTAAAATATAATTTAGTAAAGCATGATTGACTAAATTATAAATTAGCATTATGGTAAGGATGCGGAAATGGAGGGCAAGGGAAACTTGTAGATAGCGGAGAAAGGCTTGGTAATATAAAATGAGCAAGGAAAATGTGGATATAAAATATGAATTGATACCCTATGATGGGTTTATCGGCTCAAAAGAATTTGATTTTGATAAAGCCATTTATGATTTGAATAGTCAGATTGAATTATTATCAAGCCAGGCGGATAACTTGGATTATGTTGTCGCAATTGCAAGTGGTATTGCTTGTGGCCTATTGGACATTCTTTGGGTCGGAGAGTTTGATCTGACGAATGGACGCAGTATTGCCAGTGATAAAGTGGATGCCTTCGTAAAAAAGACAGCAGAAATGTTTGAGGGCGAGAAATTTGATGATGTAAAATCCGCAGTGAAAGCGTTGGAGAAACGATTCCCAATTCCGAGTGATGGAAATACACCTGATTTCGGTGGTGGACTGCAACATCATCTGAGAGATTTTGCTCACCATCCAA
>ERZ825324.3117-NODE-3117-length-15950-cov-2.763196_pt1 | contig 15950 bp, 14 predicted proteins | sample MGYA00519859_ERZ825324 | MGnify/ENA primary metagenome ERZ825324 (study PRJEB31778, sample SAMEA3449198) | human gut metagenome | biome: human gut; feature: human-associated habitat; material: faeces | place: United Kingdom | collected 2010/2012 ... | reverse complement strand
TCGATTTTTTTGAAGGGGATATTTCGATCAACATTATATCACCCCTTGACTTACGTGTCAAATTATTGTATAATAATCGGAGTTGTCTAAATGAAACATCGGAGCTTGATCGAGCTCCTTCTATTCTTAATCCTTTTTGCAATAAGAAAAATAAAATGCAAGAAAAACAAGAAATTATAAAAAATAATCCAATTCTCTCTGTTCAAGATTCTGCTAAGTATCTCGGCGTTAGTCGCTCCTCTTTTTGGAGAAAAGCTAAATCCGATGGTTTCCCTTCCAAAGTAATAATTAACAATAAAGTTGGTTATCGCCCCGAAGATTTAGAAGAATGGTATTCCCATCAGGTTGCTAACCGAGAAGCCAAGCGGTCAGGTGTACCGACGTATGAATATCTTGGTAAAGCTCAATTCATTCTTAAGTGTCATGATCTTGCCTGTGACTGTGTCCGTATGAATGCCATTAGGAAAGGTATAAGCATTCTTGAGGCAGAAAGACTTTTTGAATGGACTTTCGATAGGCTGAAAGATTCCTATGTGAAGGTCTTCCCGCAAGGTTTGGATAGCGAAAACTTTGATTACGAAGGCAAGCCTTGGAAGGATTTCATTGAGGCTAAAGAAGAGATCATCAAACTGGTTTGGCCCGAGGTCGATATCACGGGTCTTACAGAAGAAGATATTCTAAGGTTCTAATAAAAGAATGGGCGCCCTGAGCGCCCTTAAATTTATATTTAAAAACAAATGATTAACAAATATTTTACAGTATTGGGTATTGACCCGTCAATCTCTCATGTCGGATTGGTCTATGGATTGGTTGATATAGATACGAGAGAATTTTTTCCGCTGGTTGCCAAAACGATTGTTAATAAGTTTGATACCGAGAAATATTCTCACTTGAACAGTACTGAACAGAAAGCAATCCATGCATGGAATATGGGCCTTAAGCTACATTGGTTTATTAGCCAAAAATTTAGTTACCGTGGATTTGAGTTTAAGTTAGACCCTGACATCATTGTTTTTGAGCTATTCAATGGCTCCAATAAATCCTTTACCGATGCAAGTCTGAATAGTGCGAAAGGTCTTATCTGTGGTGTGTTTTCTGCTGTTCCGCATAAGCGTCTCTCGATGCCGTCAACATCAAAAGTTAAGACAGTGACAGGTAATCCCGATAATGCGACTAAGGAGCAGATGATTACATGGGCGGTGCAGAAGTATGGGGTTAATTGCTTGGGTCTCAAAACTGAAGAATTAACGCTCCATGTTCGTGATTTGGAAGATGATTGTGATGCACCTTTTGGAAGCCAAACCGCACTTTCCTATAACGAACATATTGCCGATGCGGTTGCAGTCGTTGAAGCTGGACTGAATAACGATTACACCCAAAAATGGATGAAAGATAATGCTGAGAAGCATGGAAAGAGCGAAGATATGCTCTATAAGGCAGTGAAACTCAATTTTGAAAATGAAAAAATAAGACTTTTTCAAAAAGAGCTTCCGAAGGTTAGGAATGAAGTAACTCGGGTTTGGAAAGAGGAAACGACTGCAACAGGTGAAAAGGTCTTGAATCCCTGTCTGAGTTCATTGAAAAAAATGCGTTACGGCTTCAAGACTGAAGCCCCGCGTTGGGATGAGTGGATTTCCAAAGAGAATTATGGGAAAGCAAGCAAATACAAGGGTTCGAAGATTTCCGAAGTGTATGAAGGTTACGGACAGAATAGAAGCGTTTTCTTTACCGACGCCTTTTTGATTGAATCAATCCGCAAGTTGGGTTATGTGAATTTCTTGAATCTGTTCGGCCTGTTTGATTTGAGTTATGAGGCTGGAATAAAAGCAAAAGTTGAGACGTTGAAGGGGTTAGGTTCTGCTTTTCAAGATTCTGTGGTTAAGAACGTTTTGACAAGATCGAAAAAACGTAATCCCGAGATTTCTTCTTTGGAAGGATACAAGAAGTGTTTTTCCGAAGATCAGAGGATTGAGGATTTATCAGAGTGTTCGGCTGTTGCCCTTGCGAAAGTTCAAGCCTCTCTAAATGAACGTATTCAAGCAATGCACACGGAAGAGAAGAAATTCATTGAAGAAAGCCTCTTTATTTTGAGGTGGTTTTGTAGAGATGATTTGATTTCCGACCGCTTGAGCTGTCTGCAACATCAATCGGAAGATGAAAACCCGGAAATTGATTACAGAGACTATTATCTCGCCGAAATTGAGCTTTTGAAGGAGTTGCTTAACAATGCGCTGGTTGCGCAAAAGGGCGCTGGCAAGATTGGAGAACGTAAAAGGGAAGTCGTTGAAGTAATAGACGAGCTGATAAAGGATTTTGGCTTGGAGAAAAAAGCTCGATTCAATGCTGAAACGGGACGAATTGAGAAGATTATCAAGAGAAAAACAGGCCCAAAACCCAAGGCAAAAGTTATTGCGCCTGATGCGCCCAGTGCGCCGAAAAGAGGAAGAGGACGCCCGAAGGGAAGCAAGAATAAGAAGACTATCGAAAGAGAAAAGGCTGAGGCAATGAGGAAAGAGAAAGAGGAAAGGGCTGGGGGCTCGCTATCGCTCGCCCCAAAAGAAGATGGTCTTTCTTGGGAAAGGGAAAGCGACGGTTCGTTAATTTACCGTGGCAGTAGAGAACAATCAATTGCCGAATCATTAGATGAATTTCTGCGTGAATTAGATCATTCTGAGGATTAGAGAAGGAAGGCGGGGGCTCGCTTTGCTCGCCCCCGCCTTCGAAATAATAAAAATATTTAATTACCGTCCTTACTTTGTAAGGACATCAGAATATTAGCTATTATTTTTGTTTGGTATAACAAAACACCTTTATAAACAATAAGATAGACATCAAAAATATTCAGGATAATTTTTATTTTAATAGGTAAAAAACTTTTTTGATTATTTTTTAGCCTCAATAATCAAAAAAAATCCAGCTCTTATCAAAGGCTGGAATTAAGTGAATATTTTTAGAAGGCGTTTCGCCTTGTTCGATTGATTACTTTTAGGCTATTTTTCCTTCTGCTCTTTCAGCTTCCGAAGAAGTTCCTCGCCTCCGTACTTCTTGAAATCATCCCGCGCTTTCATTAAAGCCACAAGACCGCGTTCATAAATTCGGTAGCTTTTCAGGTCTTCGCTTTCTTGGATGGATTGGCCTTGTTTTTCTAATTGCTCAATTTCCGATTCTTCATCCCGTAAGTTTCCCATAGCTATTGGATTGTCCAATACAGGAAGGATTTTTGAACAGGCAAGTTCATACGAAAAGATATATTCCTCCCAGTCTCCCTTGATTCTGTACAGCTCTTCTTCCGATACTCTTGAGCGGTCATAAGCGCCTTTGTATTGATCGGCTTTTGCATGGAGTAAGCAAGCCTCCGTTAGCTCTTTTGAATAGCGCGGTAAGCCTGTTTTAGGGTCTTTTTGTTCAAGCGCCCATGTCTGAAAACAGGCTCTTGAAGTTGCGTGAGTATGAATTAACCCATCTTTTTCATTGTCTGCATCTTTCCAAAAATAACCTTCTTTAAGTTCATTGACGTGGAAAGTTTTGCGCATGAAGGTATTGATTGCATTCTCGCCCAATGGTTTGGGGTTTTCCGCCCAGTCTTTCCGATACTTATTCGGAAAAACGTATTTAATTGCGGGTGCGAGTGCTATTTGCTTGTCTTTTAAGTTTGTGAGAAGTGCACCGACCATACTCCCAAAGTAAACCGTCCTTAATTCTTTCGGAGCGTCTTTAATTTTGTTGTCCTCTTTGGGAATAATGAAATAACCCGTATAGTCATCATTCAAATGAACATTTTCCCATTGAAGTTTGCGGATTGCCTGACCTCTGCAAGCGGTCAAAATGCAGAATTGAGTTACCAAGGCAGAAGTATTGTTTTCGTATCGGTCAGAGTTTAAATGGCCAAAAATAACGGGCAACGCCCTGTAATCAGGTGCATTGAAATTTTTGGTTTTCCCTATTCCTTCTTTTCTACTGTCTCTGAGATTAATCGCAAAACTTGAAGTGATCGGAGTTTTAAATTCGCCTTTAGTTTCCCGTTCGTACCAAGAAAAAATATCACCTAAGGGAGTTGCGCACTTATTAGCAGTTGCGTAATGCTCAGAATAAAGCGGTGCGAAAATTTCCGTGAGGTGGTAGCTGGTGATTGAATAAATTGGGGTTTTTGCAAGTGATGGGAGTATGTGTTTTTCAAAAACGTGAAAATAACGATTCATGTCTCTAAGGGCTTTGTAACTTTCTTCCGTTGAGACATCATATTTACTTAACGTCTTCTTCTGGGTGTAGCCCTTCCACTGAAGATAGACATCTTCAAACGTAATTTTTTGCTTTTTGTTATCTTCCGCAAGTTTAGCCACCTGCTGACGAGCTTTTTTCTGCTCTTCGATGGGATCAAGCCCTTTTGCAATTAACTCCCGATCATAGGGAAGGGCAGAAGATGTTATCTGACTAAGGGATAAGCCTTTATAAACTCTGTCGGTTTTTTTGCCGTTAGCTTTTGTGTATCGTAAGAAAAACCTTAAGTTCTCTCCTCTCAACTCTGCGTATAAACCCTTATATCCGCTTAATTGGAGTTTTACAATCTTATCTTTGTTTTGTGGGTTATAACCTCTTTTTTGTTTTAACGAGGTTAGTATTTTGAGCTCGTTAGGGTCGGAAATCGCACGCATAAAATGCCTCAAAAAAGTGAAAAATGGTAGGTAGACAAAAAAGATGGTAACCTACTTTTTAACCTTTTTAAAGCACGGTTTTCCCGCTTTTAGCTTGTTTTTGACACCGGCGCCGGAGTGGCTTAACTATTTGATTTATAAAGAAAAAACCGAGCAACTTTGGCTCGGTTTTGGGTGTTCTTGGTGCCTAGGGAGAGATTCGAACTCTCACGCTTATTAGGCGGGGGATTTTGAGTCCCCTGTGTCTACCATTTCACCACCTAGGCATTTTCTCTGTGGTGCCGGTAAGAGGAGTCGAACCTCCGACCTTCGCATTACGAATGCGCTGCTCTACCAACTGAGCTATACCGGCACACAGGAGATGCGATTATATAGAAAAAGATTTTTTTGTGCAATGCTCCGATTTCGAAGAACTACTCAGGCCTTAGGCTGCAGCGGACCGTAGAAATAAGAAGCCGTAGCACCCCCGTCAATCAAAAAGTCAGAGCCGGTGATGAAGGAACTTCTCGGATCCATGATGAGCTGGGCTAAATCTGCAACTTCGTCAGCAGTACCAGGTCTTCCTGCCGGACACTTCGCAAACATCTCCTTATAGAAGTTGCCTCTCGGTCCGTTGAACTCATCAAGGGCCAACGGCGTAACGATGATTCCCGGAGAAATGGAGTTGATGCGTGCCTTCTTTGTTCCCCATTTGACCGCCTCAGCCATAACGCGTTTAACGTTGCATCGTTTGGCAAGCTGGTACGCGTGTAGCGTATTAGAGATGTTCTCAGGCTGAAGAAAATCTAAAGAGAGAAGTTCTTCTACGGGCGTTGTAGCGAGAAGCCGATCTTTTTCTTCTCCGAGCGCCGGCATTCTGTGTCCGGATTGACTGGAAATGGTGACTCCGACGCCGTTTGGCTCAATGACCTTGCCGATTTCTTCAATCAGCATAGCTGTGCCGTAAAGGTCGACCTTGAGAATGGTTTCGATGGATGCTTGACTCGGAGATACGCCGGCGGCATTAACAAAAGCAGTAATCGGTCCGAGTTCTTTGGAAAACTTGATTAACTCGGCAACGGATTCTTTTGATGAGATATCGCACCTCTGTCCGACGGCATCAAAACCTGCATTATTGAGGAGCAGGGCGCGGAGGCGGCATTCGCAGCGTTTTTGTCGGATACGACGATTTTCATTCCTGAACCGATTCTTCTCACGATTGCTAAACCGATCTGTCCGGCGCCGGTAAGTACTAAAACGTTTTTCATTTGCGATCTCCTTCCTTAATCATTTTCTTTGCCCAGTTCTGAATAGTTTTGGTTGAACTATCTACATGAGTTCCTGCGATAGCGAGAGACGGAAGGTAGACGGCTTGCGGTTGTCGAGCTTTTAAGTCCGTTTCTGAGCCGCCGAACCCGCTTCCTTCATGCGTGCAGAAGTGAGCGATCTTCTTTCCTCTGAGGTCTGCCTTGTCTAGGAAGGTTCTAGCGACCATCGGCATCTCCGACCACCAAATCGGATGACCGAAGAAAATCAAGTCGTATTGAGCAAGATCAGGCATCGGAAGTTTGAATTCCGGTCTGGCGTCGGCTTCCTGTTCTTTTTGTGCTTCAGCGGTGGTCTGCCGATAATCGAACGGGTAGTTTTGAACTGGCTGGATTTCCCAAACATCAGCTCCGGTCGCTTCCTGAATGACCTTTGCCATGCGGGCAGTATTGCCGACGGCAAGATTTTTGGTGTCGCCGTGCCAGTAGTTCATTCCGTTTCTGGAAAAGTAGATAATTAAGGCCTTCCTTGCCTTATTTTCTTTACCTACTTCTGTTGTATTTCCAATATTGAGAATTGACATCAGGCTTATTCCCATAAAAGTTCTTCGAATAATTGGATTGTTCCTTGAATTTATGTATGAAATATTACATAGGAATTAACTTTTGGAATAAACTTAAAATCTCTATAAATTGCCCTAAATTCTCAATTAATGATCGACAGAACATTACTTATTCAATCCTTAGCAGAAAATCTGGAGAAGATCACTTCGGATCCTCAGATAGTTCCTGAAACTTTGGATTCCGTCAGATTCATTCGTCGAGAGAGTGACAGAAAGTTTGGTTGCCTGATTTCTGAGCCTTCTTTTTCCCTCGTTGTTAACGGATCTAAGAAGGCTCTGGTTGGAGATGAAGAATTTTTGTACGGTACCGGTGCATGCCTGCTGACCGGAAGTTTTATGCCGGATTCATTCGAGGCAGTGGACGCTTCCGAAACCAATCCTTTCCTCGCAATCAGCCTGACGATTGAGCCAAAGCTGTGCGACCAAGCAATTGCCTTTCTGTCGGAGAAAGAGGCGATTGGCAGCGAGACGGGAAATTCAAAGATCTTTTCTTTGTATGAGGCGGATGAAGGATTGCTGGATGCTTTCCTGAGACTTTCCGAGTTGGCGCTCCATCCTGAACACGCGGCGCTCTTTAGTGACATCGTCAAACGCGAGATCTACCTTAGAGTTCTAACGAGTCCGGTGGGGAGAGCTTTTTCTCAGCTTTACGTCTCAGGAACTGCGGAGAATAAAATAAGGAGAGCTGTGGATTGGCTCTCTGCGCATTTCAGTCAGCCGATCGATCATTCGTCCGTGGCAGAAAAAGTCGGAATGTCCACCGCCTCTTATTACCGGAGATTCAGAGAGATCGTCGGAAGCACGCCGAGTCAGTTTGTTCGGAATTTACGTCTTACAGAAGCCAAGAGACTGATGATTGATGAACAGTTCGAGGCAGCTCAGGCTTGCTATCAAGTCGCATATGACAGTCCCACGTATTTCAGCCGAGAGTTTAGAAACCTGTTCGGAGAGTCGCCCGCAAAACACGTCAAACGAATTGCTGCTGAGATGCAATAGTCGTTTTTCGGCTTCTTCGAAGCGTTAAATTCAGCCGAGATAATTCAAACGAAAAGGAGAGAAGGCCATAACTTTGTTCTTTAGCTGTCAATGCTTTTGAATAACCAGGTCAAACACGGCCCGAGATGACCATCTCGGTCGAATCAAAATCCCGGATGCTGTGGTATCTTTAGAGTAATTTTCGAGAAATGAATGAATACAGACGCACATTCCTTAGAGTTTCATCTCGCTGACGAAGAAGCGACGTCAGAACTGGGCGCTCGGCTGGCTCGAGCCTTGGACTCCGTTAAATCCGAAATCCTGGAAAAAGGACTCAACATCAAGTTGGTCGGGGATTTAGGCGCCGGTAAAACCTACCTGATGCGATCCGCTCTGCGCGCCCTAGGATTTGAAGGCCGTGTAAAAAGTCCTACCTTCTCTTTATTGGAGACCTACAAGGTCGACGGCTTTACGGTCAATCATTTTGACTTCTATCGTTTCGAGGATCCGGTCGAATTCGAAGAAGCCGGATTCCGCGAGAACTACGGCCCCGGAAGGGTTGTGGCGTCCGAGTGGACGTCCAAGGCAGAGCCTTTTGTTCCGCAGCCGGACCTGACCATTACGCTTAAGAATGAGGGAGAGGGCCGCGTCTGTGATATTTCAGCAAATTCTGCTCTCGGCAATCAAGTTTTAGAAGTACTCAAAAAATAATGAACACTCGCAGGTCGTTTTTGGAAGGAGCGGGCGGCGCTCTTTTGCTCTCCTTTGTTCCCTGGTCTCCGGCGTACGGAGCCCAAGTGGTCGACGTCCGCGCCTGGCCTGCGGAAGAATACACACGCATCACGATTGAGCATGATGCGCCGATGAAGTTCAAATACTTTGTTCTGCGCAATTCCGATCCGGTCAGATTGGCTGTGGATATTGACGGTTTGCTTCTGACCGATAAGCTCAAGCAGATTATTCAAAAAGTTAAGCCTAACGATCCCTATATTTCCAGAATTCGGGTCGGCCAGAACCGACCGAATGTGGTTCGTATCTCGATTGATTTCAAGACCGATGTCGATCCTCAGGTTTTCTCGCTGAAGCCGGCCGGCCAATACCGATACCGTTTGGTTTTTGACATCTATCCGGCGACACAGAAAGATCCTCTGATGGCCATCATCCAGAAGGAAGAATCTGAGCCGGACGCGATTAAGAGCCTTTTGGCTCAGGTTGCCGAAGGTCAGAAGCGAATGGAGGAAAACCGCGCTGACTCCGGAGAAGAGGTCGATCAGCTGGGCCAAATCTTGGCGGGTATTGCGGATGGCTCGCTTGCTCCGATGCGTCCGGATGAAGAACCAAAAGGGACCTCAAAGCCGTCGCAGACGAAGCCGGCAAAGAAACCGGAAACGCAGCTGGCACAGACAAAGCCTTCAAAGACGAAACCAACTCGCTCTCCGAGGGTCAGAACCTTGGTCATCATGATCGATCCGGGGCACGGCGGAGAAGACCCGGGCGCTATCGGAAGAAGACATCGGACAAGAGAAAAAGACGTCGTGCTGGCAATTGCACGAATTTTGCGCCAGGAACTTAACGAAATTGAAGGCGTCAAAGCCATGCTCACCAGAGACGGGGACTACTTTGTTCCGCTCCAGAGAAGAGTTCAGAAGGCGCGTGCGGCCAAAGCAGACTTCTTTGTTTCGATCCACGCCGACGCCTGGGTTAAGCCGACGGCGAGAGGATCGTCTCTTTACGTGTTGAATACCAGAGGTCAGGTATCTACGGCGAACCGCTGGCTTGCCCGCAAGCAGAATGATGCCGACTTGATCGGCGGCGTTAACCTCAGCAATAAAGACAAGCAGATTGCTCGAATCCTGATGGATATGTCCATGACGTCTCAGGTTTCGGACAGTATGGTTTACGGCGCTCGAATTCTGAACGAACTCTCGAGAATCAATCAGCTGCACCGTGGAAAAGTAGAGCAGGCAAACTTTGCAGTGTTAAAGGCGCCGGATATTCCTTCCGTGCTTGTGGAGACGGCCTTCTTGTCGCATCCTGAAGAGGAAAAGAAGCTGCGTACGCGAGCCTTCCAGCGTAAATTGGCTTATGCCATTGGAAACGGAATTCTGAAAGGTTTCGGCCACAAATCAAGACTGGGCTAGTGATTATCCTTAGATCAATCTTAACTTCTCTTGATTGATATCAAGTTACTCGAGTAGGTACCGGAACGACAATTTCCTTGAAGTTCAAAAACAACTCAAGGAGAAAAAACATGACAACACGTCGTTCCTTTTTAGCCGCTTCTAGTGCAGCTGCAGCAGGTGCCTTCATTTCTAATCGCGCATCGGCAGCCGATGTTGCGACAATCCAGCTTCCCGCTAAATGGGATGCAGCAACCGATGTCTTAGTCGCCGGTTCCGGAATTGCCGGCATGTCCGCCGCCATTTCTGCCCTCGACAAAGGCGCTAAAGTTCTTGTGATGGAAAAAGGCAAGAACTACGGCGGCTGCGCCATCATTAACGGCGGCATCATCGCCTTAGGCGGCGGAACAAGAACGCAGAAAGAACACGGCGTAGAAGACTCGCCCGAGCAGCTCTATAAGAAGCTGACCAATCCGGCACATCACGAATATGCAAGAACACGCCGGAACTCGTCAAGAAGTATTCCGAATGGTGCCCCGGAACTCAGGTTTGGTTGGAAGAACACGGCGTGAAGTTCCTCCCGACATTCACTAAACCCGGTAAATATGACTCTCAGCATCACGAGTCCTACCATCATATTTGGTGGAAAGACTCCGGCGAAGGCGGCCAGATTTTCTTGGAACATAAAGTCGTAGACGTCTACGTTAACGATCAGGGGGCCGTGGTCGGTGCTAAGGTTCAAAAACCCGACGGTTCGATCATGAACGTTAAGGCCAACAAGGGTGTCGTGCTCGCCGGCGGAAATCCGCAGCTCAGACGCTTAACCGATCCTCGCTTCACGGAAAACATGATCTCCACCGGATATCCGTTCGTTGCTCCGGACGGCAGTGCAATCCTTGCAGGTATGAGAGCCGGCGGTATGTATGTCGGTGATCGCTGTGAAGACACGCCTCATCTTCGCCGCAAGTTCGGTACAGCACACTACGGCTTCCCGAAGGGCAGCAAGTACGGTGCTCCTGGCCTCGGCATTTCCGGTCCTCGCTGGGCTGAGGTGATTTTCACGAACAAGTCCGGTGACCGCTTTGTGAAAGAGCTCGATAAAGCCAACCTCGGCGGCTACACCTTCTATGACGCAGCCCTTGCACAGCCCGACCAGTTCCTGTGGACGGTGTTCGATGATGCCACCGCTAAGAAATACCATTGGGATACAAAGGCTCCGACCTGTGAAGAAGGTTATGCCTTCACGGCTCCGACGCTTGCCGAATTGGCCAAGTTAACCAATCAGCCGAACTTAGAGCAGACGGTTGCTCGCTACAACGGCTTTGTAGACGCTAAGAAAGATGATGACTTTGATAAACCGGCTGAAAGCCTCACGAAAAAAATCGAGCAGGGTCCTTTCCATGCCGTGCGCTTAGTCCTCTGCGTCCACAACCTGACGGGCGGTTTGGCCATTAACGACAATGCTCAGGTTCTTGGTCAGGACATGAAGCCGATCAAGGGCTTGTATGCCGCAGGTGAAACGGCCGGCGGTCTCTATGTCGGCAACGGTATGCCTCGCGCCATCATGCCGGGGCGCTGGGCCGGTGAACACGCAGCAGCCAACTAACTGTCAACTGAAAGATGCCGGCGGGAAACCGCCGGCAGAGAAAAAATGAAGACAATAAAAGTTATTTTTCCCGCTTTGCTTTCCTTGTTTCTAGCCGGCGCCGTATTTGCTCAGAACGCTCCCGAAGCGATGAAAAAAGAGCAGTGTCTGGCTTGCCACGGACCGACTTTTGACGACTTGATCAAGAAAAACGTTCAGGCGCCCTCTGACAGCGGTCCCGTAAACCCTCATGTATGGATTCCACATGCCGGCGGTCCCGAAAAAGTCGCAACGGAATGCATTGACTGTCATGCTCAGCATTCGATGCCTCCGAAACCCGGATACAAGGATACCAGTGCATCTCTTGAACCCTGCTACGCCTGCCACCATAATTATCAGTTGAAGAAGTGCTCTTCCTGCCACGGTGACAAAAACTAATTCAACAGCATGTTCCGATCGTTATTCGCATTTGTTTTTTCCATCTTCATTTCTTTATCGGCGGCCGCGAATGCCGAGCCCCCGATAACGATCGGACTTATTCATTTTTCACCGCCACTGAGCACGGACATGAACTTTGGTCCGACGCTCAAGCACCTTCAAAACTTTTTTGCGCCCCGAAAGGTCACAGCCAGGGTTTATCAGTCTTCGGAATTAGAGCAAGCCGTTGAACAAGGCAAAATCGACTTCTTTTTCGCGAGCTCCGGTTTCTTCTATCGGATGCGTCCCTTCGGCGCTCGAGACTTGGCCACGATTGTGATCGCAGCCAAAACCAAACCGAATTTCGGGACGGCGGGTGTCTTTTTTACGCGAAGAGACCGGAAGGACATCACTAAGTTTGAAGACATGAAAGGCAAGGTCCTGGTGGCCAACTACGAGACGGCGTTTCACGGCTATCGAACGGGTATGGCCGAACTGGAGAACCGCGGCTACAACCACGAAAAATTCTTTAAAAAAGTCATTTTTGCTGGTGAAACGGCCTCTGTAATTATCAATGACATCATTGCAGGCAAAGGCGACGTCGGTTATGTCAGGGCCTGCTGGCTGGAAGAGTACGAACTTCAGAATATCTCGATGATGGATAAACTCAAGGTCATCGGAGCGAAACCCGGACCGATCAAATGTCTTCACTCTACGCGTGCTTATCCGAACAACACATTTGCCGCCACATATAAAGTGGATCCTGAATTAGCCAGAGAGATGACGCTCGCATTGCTGTCGATGAAACCGGAAAAAGACGGACAGGCTTGGTCGATTGCAACTGACTTCAAGCCGATCGACGACTTGTACCGATCTTTAAAAGTCGGACCCTACCGATACCTTCGGGAGTGGTCGGTAAGACGGGTGCTGACTGAGTTCTGGCCGGCGTTTGTTATTGTCATTCTAGGAATTCTCGGTCTGGTGGTGCACAGCTGGCGCGCTCAGAAGTTGGTTGATCGCGCTACGGCAAAACTCTTGGTAGCAGAAGCAAGCAGAAGGAGGACTTTGGAGAAATCCAGGGAGCTTGCAGAGAAAATAGAGACACAGCAAAAAATCAATCTGGTGGGACAGCTCTCTTCTATGTTCGCGCATGAGATGAATCAGCCTTTAGCTGCATGCAAATATTTTGTAGACGGACTGAAGGCCCTTCGTAAACAAAAGAAGGTCCCGGACGAAGAAATGCTCGACTTTAGCCTCGGACAGATGGAGCATGAATTAAAGCGTGCTTCTCAGATCATCAACAAAGTTCGCGACTACTCTAGAAAGACCGTGACAAGAGAGGCTCGAGTAGATCTGACAAGTATCGTTCAGGAAATTACGCAGACACTGAAGATGAAATTCCACAACAGTGTTGCCGTCGATGTTAAGTGTGCGCCGAATGTTGATGTTGAGGGCGATACGGTAGAAACGGAAATCCTCTTCTGGAATCTTCTGAAAAATGCAATGGAAGAGAGCCAAAAAGTGGAACGTCCTGAGGTTTGGGTTGTATTGGAAACGGATGAGGATTCGGCGATTCTTACGGTAGAAAACAGCGGCAGAAAGCTCTCTGAGGAAGATGTCGCGAAGCTCGGTACGCAAACCTTTAAGAGCGAAAAGTCCGAAGGACTGGGCTTAGGGTTGGTTGTCGTCAGATCCATACTGGAGGCGATGAACGGCGTCATCCAATATGCTCCGCGTGATCAAGGCGGCCTGAAAGTAACTGTACGTCTGAAGATAAAAATATGACCATCGATCCCGGTATAAAAAAGAGATTTCTTATTCGAATTGTTGATGACGATGTCGGCGTAAGGACCGGCCTGACATTTTTGCTGAAATGTCTTGGCTGGAGTTCTGTGGACTATCTTTCAGCTGAAGAATTTCTTCAGAAAGACAATATGCTCATTCCCGGATGCATCTTGCTGGATATCCGCATGCCGGGCATGTCAGGTCTGGCGCTCCAGCAAAAATTGTTTTCCGACGGCGTTCAGCTTCCCGTGGTCATTATCACGGGTTACGCCGATGTGGAAACCGCTGTACGTACCTTAAAACGCGGAGCCTTTGATTTTCTGGAAAAGCCGATTGAAGCTGAAAAACTGGATGCTGTGCTGGAGAACTGCTGGAATCGCTGGAACGTAAAAAACAGCGGACAAAGTCCTCAGGAAATCGCAGCGATCTTCCATGAAATGAGCGAAAGAGAAAAAGGCATTGTCCGACTCTTGGTCCAGGAGCTGACCAGCAAACAAATCGGCGACCGCCTAGGGCTGTCAGAACGAACGGTTCAAGGTCATCGGCTGAATCTCTATAAGAAGTTCGGCGTGCATACTCGGGATGAACTTTTGTCTTGTTTAAAAGTGATGGAAGAGCTCTCTGAGTAAGGAAAACGGAAACGCAAAATATTGCTACAGCTCAGTATTGTTATTGAAGGGGCCGATCGTATTTGGTTAGAATTAACAGATTACGGATTCGGTCAAGAATCCCTTTGGATTAATATTCGGAGATCAAAACATGGCTCTCGTGTCGTTGCGTCAACTCCTTGATCACGCAGCAGAAAATAACTACGGTATTCCGGCTTTCAACGTTAATAATCTTGAACAGGTTCAGGCCATTATGCAGGCTGCGGACGAAGTAAACGCGCCTGTCATCATGCAGGCTTCAGCCGGCGCTCGTAAGTATGCCGGTGAAGTTTTCCTGGAGCACCTGATTAAGGCTGCTATTGAATCCTATCCGCATATTCCGGTCTGTATGCATCAGGACCACGGTCAGAGCCCGGCGGTCTGCCAAGGCGCCATCAATCTCGGATTCTCTTCCGTGATGATGGACGGATCCCTCATGAGCGACGGCAAGACGATCTCTACGTTCGACTACAACGTTAACGTCACCAAAGAAGTCGTTAACATGGCTCACAAAGTCGGTGTCTCCGTTGAAGGCGAACTCGGCTGCCTGGGCTCTTTGGAAACCATGAAAGGCGACAAAGAAGACGGTCACGGTACCGACGCTGAAATGACACGCGACCAGCTGCTGACCGATCCGGATCAGGCCGCTCAGTTCGTGGAAGAAACACAGGTTGACGCTCTGGCCATCGCGATCGGCACGAGCCACGGCGCCTACAAATTCACTCGCAAGCCGACAGGAGACATCCTCTCGATTCAGCGTGTGAAAGAAATCCATGCCCGCATCCCGAATACACACCTTGTGATGCACGGTTCTTCTTCCGTTCCTCAGGAATACTTGGAAGAAATTCGTAAATACGGCGGTCAGTTCCGTACGACCTACGGCGTTCCTGTTGAAGAGATCGTCGAAGCTATTAAGTACGGTGTCCGCAAGGTCAACATCGATACCGATATCCGTTTGGCCATGACGGCTGCTATCCGCAAGTACTTTGTTGAAAACCCCGAAGCATTCGACCCGCGCGCCTACCTGAAAGCAGCCCGGGAATTCATCAAACGCCATAAACCCTGAACATTTGGAGAAACAAGTTTCCCGGAATGCCGCAAACCTCTGCGGGAGGAACAGGCAGAAAGGGCCTGCAGAGAACTTCCTTCTTCATTTTGCCTTCCGGGCTTGTTGCGTCCATTTAACGTCAGGAAAACCTATTCCATACCGGCCTCCCCGGATACGGAGGAAAACAGGCATTCCCCTTGACTTGACTTCCGCGGCATATAAGAATGTTTCAGCTCCGTTTCAGGAACTTTTCCCCTCATGCCAGCAGAAGAAGGCCAGCCAGACGACCAGCCCCGGGTGACAGGGCAAGTCCCGCCTCCCGCTCCGACGACAGGCCTGGAACAGATTCTGCCTGGACGTCCGCCCCTGCCTCATGCGGAAGAAAAAGGGGCCTTTTTCGTTTACCAGCGGGAGCTGGCTCCCGGCACGCGCCTGGAACAATATGAAATCATCCGCGTCCTGGGCAGCGGAGGTTTTGGCATCACATACCTGGCGAAGGATCTGTTCCTGAACCGCAACGTGGTTATCAAGGAAAACTTCCCTTCAAGGTACTCTTACCGGGATCCTCTGACCGGGCATATCCGGCCCAATAATGAACACGATCTGGAAAATTACACCTGGGCTCTGAAAAGCTTTCTGAGCGAGGCTCAGACGCTGGCGGAGCTCAACAACCCCGGCATCGTCAGAATCCTTTCCGTCTTTGAAGCCAACGGCACGGCCTACTTCGCCATGGAGCATATTACCGGCCTTTCCCTGGATTATCTGGGGGAAAGACTTCACAGCACTGGGCATCGGTATACGGAAGACGAACTCAAGGGGCTGCTGACGCGGCTGCTCCGGATTCTGGACTATCT
>ERZ825324.3113-NODE-3113-length-15974-cov-13.118600_pt1 | contig 15974 bp, 9 predicted proteins | sample MGYA00519859_ERZ825324 | MGnify/ENA primary metagenome ERZ825324 (study PRJEB31778, sample SAMEA3449198) | human gut metagenome | biome: human gut; feature: human-associated habitat; material: faeces | place: United Kingdom | collected 2010/2012 ... | reverse complement strand
TACAGAGTCCGCACAGCAGCGATAAATCTCGGTCATCTGCTCTGGGGTGAAAAGCTGTTCCTTTTGAATCAGTCCGGAGCGGATGGCAAAGTCCTGTTTGGCTCCTGCATAGTTCTCCATGAAATAGTGACCATGACATACGCCTGTGTGCCCATAGGCCCAATCCCATGTGACAAAGTGGACTCCGTGTTTGCTCTGGACTCCGGCCAGCACAGTGCCGTTGAAATCGGCCAGCACCTTGTAGCCGTCCTCCAGGCCGTCGGCTTTCAAAGAGGGCGCCGTCTCGAGCTGCCGCATATATTCCGCTGTGGTCTTGACGATCTCATATACCTTGTCCTTGGCGGCGATCCGTTCTGGCTCGTCAATATCCTCATTGCGGTAGGCAACGCCGCCGGTCTCAGTTACCTCACACAACGGCGAACCGTCAAGCTGGATACACAGCCTGTCAGCGTGAATTTCGTCCGACTGGAAACCCTCCTTAGCAAGGACAATTGCTGCTTCTCTGAGGTAGCGAGTCTGCGAATCTTTACTGTGGTCGTTCATATCTATTTTCCCTCCGTCGTTGATAAAATAAAAAAGCGCCCATCTTCGTATTGAAAATGGACGCCAATTGTGTACTTGATTTAATTGTTGTGGGAAGCGGGGAGGTGTATCTGAACCGTAGATAGAACAAGACCGTAAGGCGTTGACCTTACGGTCTGTTGTTGGTGGAGATAAGCGGGATCGAACCGCTGACCTCTTGAATGCCATTCAAGCGCTCTCCCAGCTGAGCTATACCCCCATGGAACCGGAAGCCCTTGATTTTACTGGACTTCCGGGATATTAACTTTTTAGATGCCGCGTTGCGACTGCGGGTTGCTTTACTGGTGACTTGCTCTCGCAGGTTAACTATACCTCCCAATCAACGGGCAACAGATAATCTACATTTCCATTGAAACTTCAGTTAATTTGTGGGCCTCTTTGGTGTTTTCAATTGGATAGAACATAGATGTCAAAGTCCCCGGCAAATTCGCCCCCACTGTTGCTATATACACGTCTTCAACCAAGTTTGATATGAAGTATCCAAATGACAAATCATTTATTTCATAAAAGCTATAATGTGGTCTTACATTCTCTTGTTTAGGAGTATACTCGGGCCAGTATTTTATAAAGCAATTCTCACCTATACATAGATGGTTTACTTTTCCATTACTTCTAATTAGCGTAGAGCGCACTTGTCGATTTACATTTCGGTTTAATATCCCATCATACCCCTCGAACGAAAAGATGCCCGAAAAAATAGGTTTACAAACGATTTATGAGGCAACCGAAAGTTTATCTATAACTTGAGTCAACTGTGTTGCCCCTGTAATGCGAGATTTTACCTGTCTTATACCAAAACCTGTTAAAAAGCTTGAAAGGCTTTTTATAGTGCCGAAGGTGCTTCCGTTTTTTATGAGACGTCACATCGCGCTTTCACACGCCGTGCGCGCGAAAGCCTGAGAAGAATTCTTGTTCAGGTACACGCCCCGGGCGAAAATGAATTGCACTTGATTTGCCGCCTGCGGGCGGAAAACTCTGCGAGGCTTTTAATTTTTTTCGTTAGGCTAAGGAAAAGACGGGATTTTGTAACAGTTTCGTTAATAATTGCCCGCCCCTCTTGCGCGCGGCGCTTTAGAATGTTAAAATTCTTTAAAATGTTTTTTACAGTTGTGTAACAACTGACTTATCATGCGCAAGGAGCGAAACGACTATGCCCAAATTCAGCGTAAAGAAGCCGCTGACGGTGTTCGTGGCGGTGCTGGCCATTGTGGTGCTGGGTGTGGTGGCCTATCTGAAGATGACCCCCGACCTGATGCCCAACATGGACTTCCCCTATGTGATCCTGGTGACCACCGACCCCGGGGCCAGCCCCGAAACTGTGGAGGCCGACATCACCAAGCCCCTGGAGCAGTCCATGGCCACCCTGGACCGCATCAAGAACGTCACCTCCAGCTCCATGGACAGCGTGTCCATGGTGGTGCTGGAGTTTGAGGACGGGGTGAATATGGACACCGTCAGCGTGGATATCCAGCAGAAGATCAACCAGCTGAAGGGCTCCTGGGGCGACACCGTGGGCGACCCCTATGTGCTGAAAATGAACCCCTCCATGCTGCCGGTGCAGGTGGCGGCCCTGTCCTATGACGGCAAGGACATCACCCAGCTGTCGGACTTCGTCAACGACACCCTGTCCCCCAAGCTGGAGGGCATCACCGGCGTGGCCAGCGTCACCGTCAGCGGCACGGTGGAGCGTCAGCTCCATGTGATCCTCAGCCAAAAGAAGCTGGATGCCCTGTCCCAGCGGCTGTCCGATGCCATTGCGAAGCAGCTGGACGACGCGGCAGGGCAGCTGGCCTCCGCCCGGGGCCAGGTCAACAGCGCCAAGGCTGCTATCCGCAGCGCCGAGGAATCCGCCGTCCGGGACGCCGTGACCCAGGCCCTTACCACCATTCAGGACAGTCTGAAAACCATGCGGGACAGCCGGGACCAGCTCCAGGACAACCTCCGGGAGCTGGCGGATATTCAGCGGGAGAAGGCCCGGCTGGAGGCGGAAAACGCCCCGTATCAGGCGAAGATCGAGGCCATCCGCCAGAACCCCTCCATGACGGAGGAGGAAAAGCAGGCGGCCATCGCCGAAATCGAAAGTGACCCCGAATACGTCCGCATCCAGGCGGAGCTGGCGGCGCTGGACCTGCGCATGGCGGCCCTGGGTGTCAAGTGGGACGAGGCCGTCCAGCGGGCCAAGGAGTGGCAGAAGCAGCTGGAGGAGCTGGAAAAGCAGCTGCGCGACCTGGAGACCGACGAGGGTGTGGCCAAGCTGGCGGACCAGGTATCCGCCGGGGTCCTGACCATGACCGACGCCGTGACCCAGATCATCTCCGCCAACATCCAGCTGGACAGCGCCCTGAGCCAGATCGACCAAGGCCTCCAGACCCTGGAGGAATCCCGCTCCACCGCCCTGAGCCAGGCGGACCTGTCCTCCAGCCTGAGCCTACCCACCATCACCGCCCTGCTGACGGCCCAGAACTTCTCCATGCCCGCCGGATATCTGAAGGAGGACGGCGTCAACTACATGGTCTCCGTGGGCGACGCCATCGACACCCGGCAGGACCTGGAGGACCTGGTGCTCTTTGACCTGGGGATGGACGGCATCGACCCCATCCGCATGAAGGACGTGGCCGACGTGGCCATCACCGACAACTCCTCGCAGATCTACGACAAGCTCAACGGCAAGGACGGCGTCATCGTCTCCCTCAACAAGCAGTCCACCTACGCCACGGCGGAGGTGTCCAACAACATCAACAGCCGCTTCCGGGAGCTGGAGGCGGAGTATGAGGGCCTGTCCTTCGTGCCCCTGATGGACCAGGGGGACTACATATACCTTATTATTAACTCCATTCTGTCGTCTCTGGGCTGGGGCGCACTGTTCGCGGTGCTGATCCTGTATCTGTTCCTGCGGGACCTGCGGCCCACGGTGATCACCCTGTGCTCCATCCCCATCAGCGTGATCTTCGCCGTGGTGCTGATGTACTTCTCCGGCGTCACCATCAATATGATTTCCCTGTCGGGCCTGGCCGTGGCAGTGGGCATGCTGGTGGATAACTCCGTGGTGGTCATCGAGAATATCTATCGACTGCGCTCCAAGGGGGCCACCGTCATCCAGGCGGCGGTATCCGGGGCCCGGCAGGTGCTGGGCGCCATCGTGGCCTCCACCCTGACCACCGTGTGCGTGTTCCTGCCCATCGTATTCGTGGAGGGCATCACCAAGCAGCTGTTCACGGACCTGGCCCTGACCATGACCTATTCCCTGCTGGCCAGCCTCATCGTGGCCCTGACCCTGGTGCCCGCCATGGCCGCCGGTATGCTCCGCAAGGAGAAGCCCCAGAAGCCGGGACTGCTGGATAAGGTCTACCCCGCCTATCGCAAGGCCGTGTCCTGGTCCATCCACCACAAGCTGGTGGTGCTGGGAGTGTCCCTGCTGCTGCTGGTTGGCTCCGCCGGAGCCGCTCTGGCCCGGGGCTTTGCCTTTATGCCCAATATCGACATGAACACCGTGAACCTGACCATCTCCATGCCTGAGGGCTGCACCCGGGAGCAGGCGGTGGCCCTGGCGGACGAGGCCCTGCAGCGCATCGCCGCCGTGGACAACGTGGAAACCGTGGGCGCGATGATGTCCTCCGCCTCCGGCGCCGGGAGCATGGACATGACCAGTATGATGACCGCCGGCGGCGGGGAATACGACGTCACCGCCTACATCACCCTGCCGGAGGGGGCCTCCGGCGCGGAGGCCGGCAAGCAGATGGAGGCCGCCTGCGCCGGTATGGACTGCACCGTCACCGCCTCCGGGGCCATGGACACCTATATGTCCTACCTCACCGGCAGCGGCATCACCCTGAACGTCTACGGCGATGACATGGAGCAGATGCAGTCCGCCGCCCGTGACCTGGCGGCAAAGCTGGCCACCGTCCCCGGCACGGAAAACGTGTCCGACGGCCTGGAGCAGGCGGCCGCCGCCCTGCACCTGTCTGTGGACCGCAACGCCGCCATGGAGAAGGGCCTCACCGTGGCCCAGGTGTACATGGCCGTGGCCTCCGCCCTGACGGACACCGACAGCTCCCTGTCCCTGACCCTGGACGGGCTGGACGTCAGCGTGTCCATCCAGTCCCCGGAGGAGAGCCGCATGACCCGGGAGAAGCTCCTGGATCTTCAGATCGACCCCTCCTCCGCCTCCGCCATGAGCAGCATGATGAGCAGCGCTTCCTCCGGCAGCTCCATGGGAAGTATGAGCGGCATGTCCAGTATGAGCGGCATGTCCAGTATGAGCGGCATGAGCAGCGCAAGCGCCTCCGGCAGCACCCGGAGCGGCGAGTCCGTCCGCCTGGGGGATATCGCCCAGTTAGAGGAGACTGTCAGCCTGAACACCATCAACCGGGACCAGCAGCGGCGGTATATCACCGTGTCCGCCGACGTGGCCGACGGCTATAACGTCACCAAGGTCACCTCCGCCGCCGAAAAGATCATCGGCCAGGCGGAGCTGCCCCAGGGCGTCACCGCTGCCTTCCAGGGGGAGAACGAGGCCATCATGGACGCCATCCGGCAGCTGCTGCTGATGCTGCTGCTGGGCATCGTGCTGGTGTATCTGGTGATGGTGGCCCAGTTCCAGTCCCTGCGCTCGCCGCTGATCGTCATGTTCACCATCCCCCTGGCCTTCACCGGCGGCTTCCTGGCCCTGCTGCTGGCGGGGGTGGAGGTCAGCGTCATCTCCCTGATCGGCTTTGTGATGCTGGTGGGCGTCATTGTCAACAACGGCATCGTCCTGGTGGACTACATCAACCAGCTGCGGCTGGAGGGCATGGGCCGCCGGGAGGCCATCATCGAGGCCGGCGTCACCCGCCTGCGGCCCATTCTCATGACGTCCCTGACCACCATTCTGGGTTTGATCGTCATGGCCTTCGGCAACAACGTGGGCACGGCACTGATGCAGCCGGTGGCCCTGGTGTGCATCGGCGGCCTGCTGTATGCCACGCTGATGACCCTGCTGGTGGTGCCGTGTATGTACGACATTCTCAGCCGCCGGGATCTGCGGAAGGTGGATGAGGAGGAGCTGCAGCTCCTGGATATGTGAAAAATAAGCGCAAAAAAAGCAGCCGCGAGGCTGCTTTTTTTGCGCTTATTTTTTCGCTTACAGGATGATCACCGGCCCGGCGGCGGCCAGGCGGCCCTCCCGGACGGTGACGGACTCGCCGGTCAGGACGTTTTCATAATTGCCGTCGGCCAGGGGGACGGCGGCCGTCCCCGGTTGGCCCGCCAGGGGGAACACGCCCACCGCCAGGTGTTGGCCATCCCGGTAGTCGGCCACGGCCAGGCCCTGCTCGTCGTCGGCCTCCACATGGAAGGCGGCGTCCGTGGGCAGGCGCTTTTTGATGTCGTACAGCTTCCGCAGCAGGGGGGACAGGTCCTCTCCGGTCCAGTCGATGCTCTCCCGCTCAAACAGGGAGGGCGTATGGACGGCAGAGACCTCCTGCCCGGCATAGAGCAGGGTGGTCCCCTTCTGGAAATAGCTCAGGGCCATCCAGGCCAACAGGCTGTCCCGGTTGGGGAAGCGGTCCGCCGCCCGGCGCTGGTCGTGATTTTCCAGGCAGCTGAGCTTATTGTACCAGGTGGGGAAGCTCAGCTCCTGATAGCTCAGGGCGGCAAAATACCGGCCCAGGGGCATGGTCCCGCCGGTGGCCCCCTCATACAGGGGCCAGATGTCGTAGGGGTACAGAATGTCGAATACGTCAAACAGCTCGTTGTCCGTGGCGGCGTAAAAGCCCTGGCGGCGGAAGGCCAGAATGTGGTCCAGGTGGACGCTCTCCCCCAGCCAGATGGCCCCGGGGCGCACCCGTTCCACCGCCTGCCGGGCCTTGCGCCAGAACGCCACCGGCACGGTGCTGGCCACGTCGCAGCGGAAACCGTCCACATACTGGGCCCAGTAGCACAGGGACTCGATCTGATAATCCCACAGGCCGGAAACGGCGTAGTCCAGGTCCACCACATCGGTCCAGTCCCCCACCTTGTTGCCCCGGCTGCCGTCGGGCTTGTGATAGTAATACTCCGGGTGCAGGGCCACCAGGGTGGCGTCCGGGGAGGTGTGGTTATACACCACGTCGATGATGCACTTCATGCCATTATCGTGAATGGCGTCCACCAGGTGGAGGAAGTCCTCTAAGGTGCCGTACTCCGGGTTCACCGTGCGGTAGTCCCGGTTGGCATAGGGGCAGCCCATGCTGCCCTTGCGGTTGGCTTCCCCGATGGGGTGGATGGGCATCAGCCACAGGATGTCCGTGCCCAGGGCCCGGATCCGGGGCAGATCCGGCTCCACGGCCCGGAAGGTGCCCTGGGGCGTGTGGCTGCGGACGTACAGCTCATAGATCACGCTGCGGCGCAGGGTGGGATTGGTTTCAAGGGACATAGCAAATACCTCCCAGAGAATTATTTGAGACTGTCGAAAAACTCGGAAATCTTCCGCCATCGGAAAGGAAGATAGTTACGAAAGAAACCCATCAGGGGTGTCTTTCGTTTGCAATCACAGGTTTTTCAGAACTTTTTAAGTTCTGAAAAACCGCACTCAGCTTGTCAAAAAGGCTTTTTTGACAAGCTGAGAATTATTTCAGGGTGCTGCTGTTGTTCAGCACGCCGGTGCTGTACAGAAACAGCACGTCCTGATCGGTGAAGGTCAGATAACGGCCCAGCTGGGCCGGGGACAGATAGCGGATATCCACCAGAGTGACCCTGCTGTAGCCCTCCAGCAGCAGCGGGGCCAGGCTGGAGGCGAAGGAATCCCGGAAGACCACCAGCTCCCGGTCCGTCCGGGCGTTGGGACACTCCACCGTCAGCAAGGACACGGACCCGGACAGAAACAGCTCATATGGGTCGCTGCCCCGGGCCTTTTCCAGGTCGTACACCGGGCCTTCCCCGCCGGTCTCGAAGTTGGTGACCCGGCAGGCGGCGATGGTGTCGTTGGTGAGATAGCGCAGGGTCTCCCCGGCCAGGGGCAGGGCCGCGTACCCGGAATACACCCCATAGAAGGGGCGGTCCAGGGTCACCTCCGTGTAATCCGCGGCGGCGTCCGCCCCCATGGCGGCGGCCAGATACCGGGCCACGGCAGGAAGCCGCTCCTGCCGCCAGTGGGCGTCGGTGCGGTAATAGTCCTCCAGGGTCAGCCGGTCAAACAGGTCGATATACGTCATCTCCGGCGTGCCCTCCCGCAGCCGGGACACCAGGGCGTCATAGTCCATGGCCGGGCGGCCGGAGGCCGGGGCCAGGAAATACCCCTTGTCCGGGATCACGGAGAGATAGACGTTGGCCTCCGTCCCGGCCAGATAGGTGTCGTACACATACCGGAAGCGCTGGGCGGCCCGGTCCACGGAACCGGTATTCAGGGGAAAGTCCAGCTTGGCGGCATAGCCCCCGGAGAGATACACCCCGTCCACGTCCCGCTGGCCCAGCAGGTCATAGGACACCAGGGAGCGCAGGGTACGGAACTGCTCCCGCAGGGGGAACTGGTCGGCGGCGGCGTGCCCCAGCTTGCCGGCATACTGGCCGGACAGGAAGCCGGAGACGGTAAGCTCCGGCCACTGGGCCAGGGGGCGGCGCTCCGCCTGGGACACGGCATCCGGCGTCCGTAGAACGGACCACAGGCCAAAGCCCGCCAGAAACGCCGCCAGCAGGCACACGGTGATGATTTGCTTGGTCTTCATGTGCACCTCCTCAGAACCGGAAATACAGGAAGGGATTGGCGGAGCCGCTGACCAGGAACGCCGTGCATACGGCCAGCAGGGCCAGCAGCGCTATGGGCTCCAGCGCGTCCAGCACCCGCCCGGCCCGTCCGGCGGCGATCCGGCGGCACAGGGCGGCAGGCAGCGGCGTGGACCCCACGGCGGCCAGCGCCAGCACCGGGGCATAGCTGCGCAGATAGTAGAGGGCGCCGCTGTCCCACAGGGGCAGGCCCCCCAGGCCCAGCAGGCCCCCGGCGGTCTCCAGGGCGGCGGGGACAGACGCGGCGTCAAACAGCACGAAGCTGAAAAGCGCCGCCAGCAGCACATACACATGGCCCAGCACCGGGACAAGCTTCAGCCACCGGCCCAGAAACAGCTTTTCCAGCAGCAGGAATGCGGCAAAATACAGGCCCCAGGCCACGAAGTTCCAGGCGGCCCCGTGCCACAGGCCCGTCAGGCCCCACACGATCACCAGGTTCCGCACCCAGCGGGCCTTACCCACCCGGCTGCCGCCCAGGGGGATATACACATAGTCCCGGAACCAGGAGCCCAGGGAGATGTGCCAGCGCCGCCAGAATTCCGTGAGACTGCCGGACACAAAGGGATAGCGGAAGTTCTCGGCAAAGCGGAAGCCCATGATGCGGCCCAGGCCGATGGCCATGTCGCTGTAGCCGGAGAAGTCGAAGTACACATGGAGCATATACGCCGCGGCGTACAGCCAGGTCAGCAGCACCGTTTTCTGCCCGCTCTGCTGATACACCGTCACCAGCTCATACAGGACGTTGGCAAGCAGTACCTTTTTCCCCAGGCCCAGCACAAAGCGGCGGGCCCCCAGAGCCGCGTCCTGCACCGTGTGGGTGCGGCTTTGCAGTTGGGGGGCCACGTCGGCGTAGCGGACGATGGGGCCCGCCACCAGCTGGGGGTACATGGCGATATACGCCGCCAGGTCAATGAGGTTCCGCTGGGCCGGGGCGTCCCCCCGGTACACGTCGATGACATAGCTGAGGATCTGGAAGGTATAGAAGCTGATGCCGATGGGCAGGGCCATCCGCAGCAGAGGCACCGACAGCCCGGTGACAGCGTTGAAGCCGGAGATCAGGAAGTCGGCATACTTGCAGTAGGCCAGCATCCCCAGGCTCAGCACGGCGGACAGGGTCAGCAGCAGCCGCCTGCGGGTGGGATACCGCTCCATGAGCCGGGCGGCGGCATAGCCCTGTAAAATGGCGGCGGTCATGAACAGCACAAATCGGGGCTCGCCCCAGGCGTAGAACACCAGACTGCACAGCAGCAGCGCGGCGTTTTTCAGCCGCCCTGGGACTAAGAAATACAGTCCCAGGGCGCAGGGAAGAAAATAGAAGAGAAACGGCAGACTGGAAAACAGCATGGCTGCGGCGGATTACTGGAGGGGCTCGTCGCAGGCGGTCTGAACGCCGGTGTAGGTGGCGGTCATGGTGTTGACAAAGTCGTCCACCAGGTCGTCGGCGCCGAACAGCGCCACCACATACTCGCCATAGGTGAGGACCACCAGCTTGTCAGGGAAGCCGCACATCCACTGGGTGTTCTGGACATTCTGGCGCAGAGCGTCGGCCACAGCGGAGACGTCGCCGCTGTTTTTCACATGGAACGCGCCGCAGGTAAAGCTGTTGGCGTTCATCATGTGGGTCAGCGACGCGGCGTCGTCAATGAGATCGGATTTGTCGGCGGGGAAGTGCAGCATATAGTCCAGATTGTCGGCATCGTCCACCGGGAAAGCGCCGGGGGCGTTGTCTACGGGGTTATCCAGGCTGCCGCCCACCACGGAGAACTTCTCGCTTTCGGGATAGGCGTTCCACACGGCGGTCAGCAGGTCCACGGCGCTGACGGGGAAGCCGCCGTTGACGTCGCCGCCCTTCTGGGAGGAGCAGGCCGCCAGGGACAGGACCATCACCAGGGCCAGCAGCATAGTGAGAAACTTTTTCATACTAAAAATACTCCTTTGTTATCGTTTTCAAAAGCCATCCGTGCATTTTTGAAGGGCTATTGGCAATGCATCATATCATATTCCCGGCGAAAAGGCAAGCCAGGACGCAAAGATTTTATCAAAAAGGTGTCCCCCACCCCTGTGCTCCCCCATACTTTACAAATCCTTTACTTGACGCAGGGGGCCGGGTCTGGTATAATACCCCCAATTGAATACCGCTGTGAGGGAGTAATTCCGCCCCGCTTTGGGGTTAGGCAGTTTCGTCAGAACGGCGCTTCTGCGCCCGGACTGCTTTGAAAGAATGAGACTCATGCATAGGCTTTGCCTGTGCATGAGTCTTTTATTTTCCTCCGGCGGGTATGATCCTACTATAAGGAGTGAAGCGTATGCACAAGGAGTACAACCAATCCCCCCGGCAGGTCCTGGAGGACCTGCACGCCGCCGAGACCGGCCTTTCCGGCCGGGAGGCGGAGACCCGCCTGGGGCAGTACGGCCCCAACCGCCTGCGGGAGGCCCCCAAGGCCACCCTGTTCCAGCGGTTCATCCAGCAGCTGAAGGACCCCATGCTGCTGATCCTCATGGCCGCCGCCGCCGTGTCCGCCGTCACCAACTACCTGTCCCACGAGCCCTTTACCGAGGTGCTCATCATCCTGGCGGTGGTGCTGCTGAACGCCGTCCTGGGCGTGGTCCAGGAGAGCAAGGCCGAGGCCGCCATCGAGGCCCTGCAATCCATGACCGCCGCCACCAGCAAGGTCCTGCGGGACGGCTCCGTCACGGAGCTGGAAAGCAGCCGACTGGTACCCGGCGACATCGTCCTGCTGGAGGCCGGAGACGCCGTCCCCGCCGACGGACGGCTGCTGGCCTGTGCCTCCCTGCAAATTGAGGAGGCCGCCCTCACCGGCGAAAGCGTCCCCTCCGCCAAGTCCCCGGAGGCCCTTACCGGCGAGGTGACCCTGGGCGACCGCCGCAACATGGCCTATATGGGCTCCACCGTGGCCTACGGCCGGGGCCGCATGGTGGTCACCGCCACCGGCATGGACACGGAGATGGGCAAGATCGCCGGTGTCCTGGCCCGGACGGAGCAGGAGGAGACGCCGCTGCAAAAGAAGCTGACCCAGCTGGGCAAGACCCTGTCCTGGCTGGTGCTGGGCATCTGCGTGTTCATCTTCGTGTTTGACCTGATGGTGGCCGGGGATTTCTCCCTGTCCGGCATTCTGGAGACCTTCATGGTGGCCGTGTCCCTGGCGGTGGCCGCCATTCCCGAGGGCCTGGCCACGGTGGTAACGGTGGTGCTCAGCATCGGCGTCACCCGCATGAGCCGCCGCAATGCCGTGATCCGCCGCCTGACGGCGGTGGAGACCCTGGGCTGTACCCAGGTGATCTGTTCCGACAAAACCGGCACCCTGACCCAGAACAAGATGACCGTGGTGGACCACACCGGGGACACCGCCCTGCTGGCCTCCGCCATGGCTCTGTGCAGCGACGCGGTGCAGAACCCCGACGGCACGGTCCGGGGCGAGCCCACCGAGGCCGCCCTGGTATCCTTCGCCGCCCAATGCGGCCTGCCCAAGCCCCGCCTGGAGCAGGACAGCCCCCGCATTGCCGAGGCCCCCTTCGACTCCGGCCGCAAGATGATGTCCACCCTGCACAGCACCCCCGATGGGGTGGTGCAGTATACCAAGGGCGCGCCGGATCAGGTGCTGGCCCGCTGCACCCACTATTGGGAGGGCGGACAGGCCCTGCCCATGACCGATGACCGCCGCCGGGAAATTCTGGCGGATAACCACCGCATGGCCGCCCAGGCCCTGCGGGTGCTGGCCGCCGCCAGCCGCCCCTGGCCCGATGGCGCGCCCCAGGATCAGTCCCCCGCGCACTTAGAGCAGGAACTCTGCTTCATCGGCCTTACCGGCATGATCGACCCGGTGCGGCCCCAGGTGAAGCCCGCCATTGAGGAGTGCCGCCAGGCGGGCATCCGCCCGGTGATGATCACCGGCGACCACCAGGACACCGCCGTGGCCATCGCCCGCCAGCTGGGCATTCTCTCCGACCCCTCCCAGGCCATCACCGGCGCGGCGTTGGATGCCCTCAGCGATGAGGAGCTTACTCAAAACGTGGACCGCTACAGCGTCTATGCCCGGGTCCAGCCGGAGCACAAGGTCCGCATCGTCAGCGCCTGGCGCCGCCGGGGAGCCGTCACCGCCATGACCGGCGACGGCGTCAACGACGCCCCCTCCATCAAGTCCGCCGATATCGGCATCGGCATGGGCATCACCGGCACCGACGTCACCAAAAACGTGGCGGACATGGTCCTCTCCGACGACAACTTTGCCACCATCGTGGGCGCCGTGGCCGAGGGCCGCCGGATTTACGACAACATCCGCAAGGCCATCGGCTTCCTGCTGGCCAGCAACATGAGCGAGGTGCTGGGGGTGTTCTTCTCCGCCCTGCTGGGCTTCACCCTCCTCAACCCCGTCCACCTGCTGTTCATCAACCTCATCACCGACTGCTTCCCGGCCCTGGCCCTGGGCATGGAGCGCCCGGAGCCGGACATCATGCGCCGCCCGCCCCGCTCCGCCAAGGACGGCATCTTCTCCGGCGGCCTGGGCTTCGACATCGCCTATCAGGGCATCCTCATCACCGTCATCACCATGGCCTCCTACATCATCGGCCACTGTATGGAGGCGGGATGCTTTGAAATGCCCCGGGGCGTCTCCCCCCACGGCATGACCATGGCCTTCCTGACCATGAGCATGTGCGAGATTTTCCACAGCTTCAATATGCGCTCCCAGCGGCGCAGTGTGTTCACCCTCCGGGGCCACAACAAGGTCCTCTGGGCCGCCATGCTGGGCTCCCTGGTGCTGACCACCGTGGTGCTGGAGGTGCCGCCCATCGCCGCCGCCTTCGGCTTCACCCCCGTCAGCTGGACGGAGTACGGCATCGCCCTGGCCCTGGCGGTGCTGGTGATCCCCATTGTGGAGCTGGTGAAGCTCATCCAGCGCAGGCTGGGCAAGTAAACAAAACCGGCTCCGGCGCATCGCGCCGGAGCCGGTTTTCACATTCCAACAATTACCCCTGCCGCTCCAGGCAGGCCTGATAGGTGTCCCACAGGTCGTCGTTCATCTCCAGCACCATGCGGCCCAGGCGCAGGCCTGCCGCCGTCCGGGTGTGGCGATAAATGCCGCACAGCTCATCCTCCTGACTGCACCGGCCATAGGCCAGCAGGGTCCGGGGGTCCTTCCTGGCCCACTGGCCCAGGGTCACCGTCTCCCCGCAGTAGGGGCACTGCACCTCCCTCATGGCCGGGTCCTCCTGGCCCTGGGCCAGGGAGGCATACACCCGCCCCTGCACCAGTCCGGCCGCCCGGTCCTGGGGATACTGCACATACCGCAGGCCGTATTCGTCCATGCACCCGTCCAGGTCCATCCGCCCGCAGATCTGCACGGTATTCCGCGCATCGTTCAGGGCGTCGTGGGCCCGGTCCGGGGTCAGCTTCAGCAGCTCCATCGCCCGCTCCAGGGAGCATTGCCGGTCATCCCGCATGATCTCGTGGCCGAAGATCCGCTGCAAATCATAGCAGCAGGGCATCTCCGCGTCCATTCCGTGCATCAGCAGGTTGTCCATCAGCACCGGAATGTCGTCCGGCCCCCAGGTACACAGGCAGCAATTCTCCCCGCACCATTCCATGAAATCGGCATAGGCCCGGGGAAATTCCGGGGCTTTTTCCAGGTCCTGTGCCCGAATTTTCGTCAGCTGCACCACGTCGCCGTTCATGTGGGGATAAAACCGGGGGCGGATGAAGGTCTTGAAGCTGCCGGTCTCCCGGAACCGCTCATCCAGCCGCAGGGCCCCGATCTCAATGATCTCCGAGTCGAAGAAAAACGGCTCCCGTATGGCGCTGTCCGGATTCAACGGCTGGTTCCACTCCAGGTCCAGGACGATATAGGAAAAATCAGCCACGTCTGGCAGCTTCCAGAGCCTTGCCCTTGCGCTCGGCCTCCTGGAACTCCTCCTGGGACTGGGCCATGGCCTGGGCCAGCAGCTGATCGGCCACGGACTTCAGGTCCATCTTCAGCACCCGGTCGATGACCTCCTGCTGCTTTTCCGGGGCCACGCCGTAGATGGTCATGCCGCAGGACAGGAACCGACGCAGCTTCTGCTCCATGGTGAAGCTCCGGTCGCACTTGCGGGCCATGAAGCTGCGCAGCATGCCGGAGGTAGCCAGCTCCAGCTCATAAAAGTCCTGCCGGGTATAGCCGGGATGCTCCTTCCCGAACAGCTCCACCAGCTTGTCCGTCACCACCTGGTGTATATAGTTGGCGGTGGCCGCATAGGAGTACGAGGAGACATACAGCTCCCGCAGCCCCTCGGTCTTTTCGGCAATATACAGCTGGATGGCAGGCTCCACGGCGTAGAACATCACCGGGTCATAGTCCTTCCCCAGCAGCTCGTGCGTAACGGCGAACTGCTTTTCGTACATCCACTTGGTCAGCTTCAGCAGCAGCGCCTCCTTGTTGGCAAATACTGCAAAAAACGCGGACGGGGACATACCCGCTGCCTGCGCGATGGCGGCGGTGGTGGTCCGTTCATATCCGTTTTCCAAAAACAGCCTGATGGCTGCATAGGTCATCCGATTCTCTCTTTCGGCGACCTTGGGCTGTGCTCCTCTCGGCATAGCGTCCTCCTTTACAACCGTTTGAACGATTTTTCCATCCTGACAGAGTATAATATTGTATATTAGCAACAAAGCTATACTACATTAAGGTTAGGGCTTCCTACCTGTTAAGTTAGTATTTTAACATATCTTTTATTGTTTTTCAATGGGCGACACAAAAATTTTAGAAATTGTTTTTCTGTGATATATGGTGCAGATTTCTGTCGATATGACCATATATTGTGGTACGCATGCCATGCGGCTGTCCGTGCTATACGGACAGGTTTTCTCCTTGTGTCGCCTGTTTCCAGTATATGACAGCACCCGCCGATTCCGTTGCGCGGAATCGGCGGGTGTATATACATATGAATCTACTGTCTGTCGGCGGTTATTTACTTGATGATCTCGCCTGCGGCTTCCTTGGCCCGGATCTCCTTCATGGCATCCTTGTGGCTCAGGTTCACCCGGCCCTTCTCGTCGATCTCGGTGACCTTGACCCACATCATGTCGCCCACCTTGCAGGCGTCCTCCACCTTCTCGATGCGCTTGTCCGCCAGCTTGGAGATGTGCACCAGGCCGTCCTTGCCGGGAGCCAGCTCCACGAAGGCGCCGAAGGTCATCAGGCGCACCACGCGGCCGTAGTACAGCTGGCCCACCTCGGGCACGAACACGATGTCGTCGATGCACTTCTTGGCGGTGGCGCAGCTTTCGGCGTCGGGGGAGGCAATGTGGATGGTGCCGTCGTCGTCGATGTCGATCTTGGCGCCGGACTCGGCCACGATCTTCTGGATGACGCTGCCGCCCTTGCCGATGACCTCGCGGATCTTGTCGGGGTCAATGTGCATGGTGATCATCTTAGGGGCGTACTTGCTGACCTCGGGCCGGGGCTCGGCGATACAGGGCAGCATGATCTGGTCCAGGATCTGGCACCGGGCGTCGTAGGTGATGTCCAGAGCATTCTTGATGATCTCCATGGTCAGGCCGTCGTTCTTCAGGTCCATCTGAATGGCGGTGATGCCCTTCTTGGTACCGGCCACCTTGAAGTCCATCTCGCCGTGGAAGTCCTCCACGCCCTGGATGTCGA
>ERZ825324.3099-NODE-3099-length-16020-cov-2.780896_pt1 | contig 16020 bp, 15 predicted proteins | sample MGYA00519859_ERZ825324 | MGnify/ENA primary metagenome ERZ825324 (study PRJEB31778, sample SAMEA3449198) | human gut metagenome | biome: human gut; feature: human-associated habitat; material: faeces | place: United Kingdom | collected 2010/2012 ... | reverse complement strand
ATGCGCGGGTCGATCTCGAAAAAGGCGGGGACCCGACGCAACGTATGTTCGAATGCCCGGATGCTGTTTTCGGGACAGCCGTCCTCGCGGCATCCGCGATGCCCGCTGACTATGGGCATGTCCGACGGACCCCGGTAGCGGAAATATTCGCGCACGGCGCGGATGCTGTTGACCGGCAGCGTACACAGCCGGGCATCGGGTGACTTTCCCGCCGCTTCGGTAGGAAGACCGGCGGCGAGGACCGCCGCTAAAACGATTCCGAGAATCGGTCCGAGGGGAGATTTCATGATTCGATCGTTTGGGTTCGACATAAAAAGTAGATTCCTGATTCTTGCCGGAGTATCGCGGAGCCGGAGAACGCAGCGGAGTCCATGTTGTCAGGCTTCGGCCGGTCCCGGGATCGGGTAGGGCCCGTCCGATAACTGCCGGAGATGCTTCGCTCGGAAAGTCCGGGCCGTTCGATACGGATGTCCCGGCGAAGCCTTTTGTCGCGGAAGCGGTCGGGATGTCGGGACATTCATTCTCCGATCTCGCTCAGTTCGAGCCACCGCATGCTCAGCTCGTCGATCCGTCCGATCAGCTCCGACACTTCCACCGAGCGGCGGGTCAGCTCGTCGATCGGCAGAGTCCCGCTGCAAAGCGACTGCTCCAGTTCGGCCTTGCGCGCCTCCAGTTCGGGAATTTCCTTCTCCAGCCGCTCGAGCTCGCGCTTTTCGTTGAACGAGAGGCGGCGCTTGTCGTTGCGGGCAGGCCGTTTCGGGACCGGGACCGTCCCGCTTTCCGCATCGTGCCGCGTCCGGAGCTCGGCGTCGCGCAGCTGTTTCCATTCGAGGTATTCGTCGTAGTTGCCGGGGAAATCCCTGATTTTCCCTTCGCCTTCGAATACCAGCAGGTGATCCGCGACCTTGTTCATGAAATAGCGGTCGTGCGAGACGACGATCAGGCAGCCGCCGAACCCTTGCAGGTATTCTTCGAGCACCTGCAGCGTCACGATGTCCAGATCGTTCGTCGGCTCGTCCAGCACCAGGAAGTTCGGATTGCGCATCAGTACCGTGCACAGGTAGAGCCTGCGCCGTTCCCCGCCGCTGAGCTTCCCCACGAAGTCGTGCTGCGCCTGAGGCGGGAAAAGAAAATGCTGCAGGAACTGCGACGCGCTGAGGCGCCTTCCGTCCCCGAGCTCGATCTGCTCGGCGATCTCACTGACGACATCGATCACTTTCGCGTTCTCGTCGAACGAGAGCCCTTGTTGCGCATAATAGCCGAAGCGGACCGTCTCGCCTATGTCGATCGTTCCCGCGTCGGGCGGCTCCAGCCCCAGCAGCATCCGGATGAAAGTCGACTTGCCCGTGCCGTTGTCGCCGATGATGCCCATTTTCTCGTAGCGAGCGAAACGGTAGTCCAGTCCGTTGAGGATGATCCGGTCGCCGAACCGTTTGCGCAAGCCGTTGATCTCGAATATCTTCTTGCCGATATAGGTCGCTTTCGTGTCGAGACGGACGTTTCCGCTCTCCCGGCGCTTGCGCAGCCGCTCTTCGAGCTCGCGGAACGACTCGATCCGCGAACGGGCTTTCGTGCCTCGTGCCTGCGGTTGCCGTCGCATCCAGTCGAGCTCCTTGCGATAGAGGTTCGCGTCGCGCTCGCGTCGGGCGTCCGCCGCGTCGAGCCGCTGTTGCCGCTTTTCCAGATAGAGGCTGTAATTGCCCTTGTAGGAGTAGGTCGTGCGGTCGTCGAGCTCGACGATATCGGTGCATACGCGATCCAGAAAGTAGCGGTCGTGCGTGACCATCAGCAGGCTCATCCGCGAGCGGGAGAGGTAATCCTCGAGCCATCCGGTCGTCTCGAGGTCGAGGTGGTTCGTCGGTTCGTCCAGAATCAGTAGCTCCGGCTCGCGAATCAGCGCGCCTGCAAGCGTCACGCGCTTGACTTGTCCGCCCGACAGCTGCTCGGTCGGCTGGGCGTAGTCGGTGATGCGCAGCCGGGTGAGAATCTGCTTGACCTGCGATTCGTAGTTCCATGCCTGCCGGGCATCCATTTCGGCCATGGCCCGGTGCAGACTCTCCTCGTCGCCCGAGCCGAGCGCCAGTTCGTAGGCCGCGATCGCGCGCAGGGCCGGCGAGTCGCCCGTGAGGCAGGCGTCGAGCACGGTCTTGCCCGCCGGAAGCTTCGGGTCCTGCTCCAAATAGGCGATTTTCAGGTCGCGTCTCCGCGTAATGCGCCCTGCCTCGTAGTCTTCTTTTCCGGCGAGAATGTTCAGCAGCGTCGTCTTGCCCGTTCCGTTTTTCGCGATCAGCCCGATGCGCTGGCCCTCGCCGACGGCGAGCGAAAGGTTCTCGAAAAGCACCCGTTCTCCGAACGACTTGGTGAGCCCCTCGGCCTGCAGATAACTTGTCATAGTCCGGTCGTTTGTCCTTACAAAGTTAACGATCCGCATCCAAACGGCCAAGCGGCGGAGTGCGGATCGGCCGTTTGGATGTTCTTCGGATGCAGGGGCGGTTGGGGGGCGGACTCGCGCTTTTGTCCTATCTTTGCCTTCGGTCGAGGTCCTGAAGCGTCGCCCGGACGGGATCCTGTCCGGGAATATTCGCGGCATGACCTCGCATAAAGTATCTATCGGAATGGAAATAGGGAAAGAGTCGTTGCTCTATTCGGAATGCTCGCGATGGGACTATGTCGATCGCTACCGGTTCGCGGTGGCGGATCCCGGCGACCGGATCGGGCTGTCCGATCTGGCGGAAGCGTTCGTCGGGCCGGGCCCTCGCTGGGTCGAGGGGCTGTTCGCGCTGCGAAACCGAATCGTGTCGGTTTTCGGGTTCAAGACTCCGGCGGCGCGAGGAAAGAATGCTGCCGGGCACGGTGGGGAATGGGAGTCGGGAGAACGGGTCGGGATATTCGAGGTACTTGCCCGCTCGACGGATGAGATCGTGCTCGGCGACAACGACCGGCACCTCGATCTGAGGGTTTCGCTGCTCGTGGAGCGGGGCGGCCGCGACGGGCGGGAAAAGACGCTGAGCGTGACGACCGCCGTCCGGCTGAACGACCGGCTGGGGCGTTGCTATTTCTGCTTTATCAAGCCGTTTCACCGGATGATCGTTCCCGCCGTCGTAAAGCGGAGCCTGCACCGGCTGGAATCGGAGGTTCGCGCCGGAAGCGCCGACGGATAACGAATGGCGACGACGGACCCGGTCGATCCGCTATCCGATCCGCGACCGTTCGGCCGCTTGCCGCGCGGAAACGAAGCTCCCGGTTCGGGAGGAACGGTTTTTCGGACCGGCCGGAGAAAAATCGATCCGCCCCGCACTATCGCGGGACGGATCGTATCGTCCGGCGCCGGTCGCGGTTATTTCAGCGTGCCGTCCTGCGCTTGCTGGATCATCTGGTCGTTGGCCGTGATGAGTATCTCCACGCGCCGGTTCTGCGCGCGGCCTTCCTCGGTCGAGTTGTCGGCTATCGGCGAGTCGTAGGCCAGACCCCGGGTCGTGATCCGCACGGGATCGACCTTCTGTCCGATCAGATAGTTCGCTACGGCCTGCGCGCGCTCTTCGCTGAGCTTCTGATTGACCGCGCGACTGCCCGTGTTGTCGGTGTGCCCGTAGATGGCTATGTCCGTCTCGGGCGACTGGGCGAGCGAGGCGGCGAACTTGCCCAGCGCGCTCCGCGAGGCGTCGCTCAGGTCGCTCTTGCCGGTGGCGAACAGGATCTTGTCGTTGAACGTGACTTTGATCGCCTGCAGGTCGTTTTCGTCCGTGACGGTTTCCACCTGCGCGCCCTCGATTTTCTCGAGCTCGGCTTTCTGCTTGTCCATCCGGCGGCCGATCAGCGCGCCTACTCCGGCTCCGAGACCCGCGCCGACCGCTGTTCCGATGGCCGCGCCCTTGCCGCCTCCGGCCATCGCGCCGATAGCCGCGCCGGCTACGGCGCCTCCGCCTCCGCCGATCGTGGCGCCCTGTCCCGTTTTGCTCATGTTCTGGAACGCCGCGCATCCGGTCGTCAGCAGCGCGGCCGCCATCATGGCTGCCATGGATCCTTTGGTCGTTCTCATCGTCGTATCGTTTTGTTTTACCTGACAATCGTTTCTTCGCGGTCGGGACCTACCGAAATAATCTTGACCGGCACGCCCGTCTCCCGCTCGATGAATTCGACGTACTCTTTGAGCTGACGGGGGAACTCGTCGTAGCTGCGCATCGAGTTGATGTCGCATTTCCACCCTTCGAACTCCCTGTACTCCGGAACTATTTCCCCGGCGGTCTCAAACGGGAACTCGGTCGTCCGCTCCCCGTTCACGCGGTAGGCTACGGCCACTTTCAGCCGGTCGAAATCGTTCAGCACGTCGGCTTTCATCATGATCAGCGACGTGACTCCGTTCATCATGACCGAGTACTTCAGCGCGACCATGTCGAGCCAGCCGCAGCGGCGGGGCCTGCCGGTCGTCGCTCCGAATTCCATGCCAATCTGGCGCATCCGCTCGCCGTCTTCGTCGAAAAGTTCGGTCGGGAACGGTCCGCTGCCCACCCGCGTGCAATAGGCCTTGAAGATGCCGTACACGTTGCCGATGCGCGACGGAGCTACGCCCAGACCGGTACAAACGCCGGCGCAGAGCGTGTTCGACGACGTGACGAAGGGATAAGTGCCGAAATCGATGTCCAGCATCGAACCCTGCGCTCCTTCGGCCAGCATCGTGTTATCCTCGTCGAGCAGGCGGTTCACCGCATGCTCGCTGTCGATCAGCCGGAAACGCTTGAGATTCTCGATTCCCTCGAACCACTTCTTCTCGTAGTCGGTCAGGTCGACCGGATAGTCGTATTGGCGGAGCAGTCCGAGGTGTTTTTCCTTCAGCCGCCCGTATCGTTCTCCGAATTCCGGCGATACGATATCTCCTATTCTCAGTCCGTTGCGTCCCGTCTTGTCCATATAGGTGGGACCGATGCCCTTGAGCGTCGATCCGATTTTGGTCTTTCCCTTGGCCGCTTCCGACGCCGCGTCGATCGCGCGGTGCGTGGGCAGGATCAGATGCGCTTTCTTCGAGATCAGCAGCTTGCCCTGTACGTCGATTCCGTCGGCTTCCAGGCCGGCGATCTCTTCGGAGAGGATGACCGGGTCGATCACCACGCCGTTGCCGATGACGTTGACCGAGCCGTCCCGGAAAATGCCCGAGGGAATCGTGTGCAGCACGTACTTCTTGCCCTCGAAGTGGAGGGAGTGCCCTGCGTTCGGGCCGCCTTGGAACCGGGCGATCACCCGGTAGGCGGGAGTGAGCACGTCTACGACTTTCCCTTTTCCCTCGTCGCCCCATTGCAAGCCTAAAACAACATCTACTTTTTTCATGCGAGTGTTCAAAAACAGGTTAAAGCGCAAAATTGCAGTCAAAGGTACGTAACTTTTTATTAACAGGAAACAAGTCGGCTCCGAATTTCGTCCGTGCGCCGTCCGTTCCGGGGAGAATCATACTAAGCGGGGCGGCGGAACGTTATTTTTGACGGATTCCGAGCGGAATTTCGGACCAAAAGTGTTAACTTAGCACCCTAAACCGTGTCGCGCATGCGTAAAATCTTCCTGCTCCTGCTCGTGCTGGCGGCTTGGCTGCCGGGGTATCGCGCGCAGGCTCAGCTCAACAAGGCTTATTTTTTCTACGCAGGGAGGAGTTTCCTGATCGAAAGCAAGTACCGGGACGCCATCGAGGTGCTCAACATCCTGCTGAGGGCCGACTCTACCGCCTACGAGGGCTATTTCCTGAGGGGCATTGCGAAGTACAACCTCGACGATCTGATCGGCGCCGATCAGGATTTCAGCGAAGCGATCCGGAAGAATCCCGTTTTCACCACCGCGTTCCAGTACCGGGCCATCACGCGGATGCGCATGGGCAATTACGACGACGCGCTGCGCGATTTTCAGGAAGCGATCGACCTGCGTCCCGATCTGCCGGGGCCCTATTACAGCCGGGGCGTCACCTACCTGCTGAGCCAGCAGTTCGAGAAGGCGATCGAGGATTTCGACACGTTTATCCGCTATGACAACAAGGTCTCGGACGCCTATATCAACCGGGGTACGAGTTACCTTTATTTGAAAGACACGACCCGCGCTCTGGAGGACTACAATACGGCGATCCGGACGAATTATTTCGATCCGGCGGGCTACAACCGCCGGGGTGCGCTCTACATGGCGCAGAAGAAGTACGACCTGGCTCTGGCCGATTTCGACAAGGCGGTCGGCTACGATTCGACTTACGTTCCCTCCTATTTCCACCGGGCTATGGTCTACTCGAGCACGAAGCGTCCGGTGCAGGCGATCGAGGACTTTTCGCGGGCCATCGCGCTCGACTCGACCAATGCGCTGACCTATTTCAACCGGGCGATCCTGCGCACGCAGATCGGCGACTATAATCGGGCGCTCGACGACTACAACCGGGTAGCGTTCTACTCGCCGAACAACGTGCTGGTTTATTATAACCGGGCCGCGCTCTACGCTCAGCTGGGCGACTACGAGGCCGCGATCCGCGACTACTCGCGCGCGATCGAGCTCTATCCCGACTTCGCGAACGCCTATCTGGGGCGCTCGTCGCTGCGCTATATGACCAACGATCTGGAGGGGTCCCGCTCGGACAAGCAGACGGCCGAGCGCAAGATTGCCGAGTATCGCTCGAAACTCAACGACAGCACCTTCTCGATCTATGCCGATACGAGCCGTCGCTTCAATCAGTTGCTGTCGTTCGAGAGCGAGTTCGCCGGCAACCGGTACGAGAGCCTGAACGCCAAGACCGGCAACATCGCGCTGCTGCCGATGTTCAAGTTCTCGCTGATGACTGCCGACACGCTTCCGCGTCCCAATCTCCCGGGACAGTATTACGTCGAGCAGTCCGAGCGGTTCCTCCGCGACGTCGGCGACCGGGGGCTGCGCTGGGTCAACCGCGACAGCGATCTGCCCGCCGACACGCTGTTCGTGATCGACGCCGCTTTCGTCGACCGGCTGCGCGGCGGCGACGACTCGTGGCAGGCCTATTTCCTGCGCGGCGTCTCGCAGTCGCTGATCCGTCAGTACACGAGCTCCATCGCGAACTATACGGCGGCGATCGACCGCAATCCGTCGAACCCGTTCCTGTATGTCAACCGCAGTACGACGCAGAGTGAGATGATCGATTTCATTTCGTCGATCGACAACGGCTACCAGCGGATCGCCGTCGACAGCGATCCGAGCAGCCGGCTGAAGACTCGCTCCGATCGCGTATACGATTACGACGAAGCGATCGCCGACCTGAACAAGGCGGCCAAGCTGCTGCCCGACTTTGCCTATATCTACTACAACCGGGGCAATTTGCTCTGCCTTTCGGGCCGGATGCCCGAGGCGATCGAGGACTATACGCGGGCGATCGAGCTGAATCCGTCGTTCGGCGAGGCCTACTATAACCGGGGGCTGATCCAGATATATTTGAAGGATACCCGCAAGGGATGTCTCGACATGAGCAAGGCCGGCGAGCTGGGCGTGGCCGACGCGTACAAGGTGCTGAGGATTTACGGCCAGCCGCCGGGCCGGACCCGATAGGAACGAAGCAACGACGGACCCAGTGCGCCTCTGCTCGGGCGCGGGCGGTGCGTCCGATGACGAATTATTAACTCAAACGAATCGAATGGTAGAATATTTACGCAAGAAGATCGCCGACTCGGCCGCCGCCCGCTGGACGGTGCTGGGGTTGGTATCGTTCACGATGCTGACGGGCTATGTCATGACCGACGCGATGGCTCCGCTCAAGACGATGCTCGAGCAGCAGCTCGGCTGGGACAGTACCGACTACGGCGTTTTTACCAGCGGTTACGGCTGGGTTAACATTTTCCTGCTGATGCTTATTTTCGGCGGGATGATCCTCGACAAGAAAGGCCCCCGCTTCACGGGAGTGCTTTCGGTCGGGCTGATGATCGCGGGCTCGCTGCTCAAGTATTGGGCCGTTTCGACCGATTTCGGAGGGGCGGTGACGTCGCTGAGCATCGGCTCGTGGCAGGTATTTTCGCTCAAATCGCAGGTGCTGTACGCGACGCTCGGCTTTGCGATATTCGGCGTCGGCATCGAAATGGTCGGCATTACGGCCAACAAGGTCGTCGTCAAGTGGTTCCGGGGGAAGGCCCTGGCGTTGGCCTTGGGGCTGAACGTCGCTGCGGGGCGTATCGGGACGGCGATCGCGATGTTCGGCTCGCTTCCGTTCGCCCGGGCGATGGGCAGTCCGAGCGCTCCGCTGCTGGTCTGCCTGATCATGTTCTGCATCGGGCTGCTGTCGTTCCTGGTGTTCTGCGTGATGGACCGTCGCTACGACCGCGAAACGGAAACGGAGCGTCCGCTCGACAACGAGAAGACCGACGAGGAGGAGTTCCGTTTTTCCGATATTTTCCGGATCGCCCGCATCAAGGCGTTTTGGTATATTACGATTCTCTGCGTACTCTTCTATTCAGCCGTGTTCCCTTTCCTGAAGTACGCTACCGAACTGATGATCCAGAAGTTCCATGTTTCGCCCGAGTTCGCCGGCTCGATCCCGGCGTTGCTGCCGTTCGGCAACGTACTGCTGACGCCGCTGTTCGGCAGCATCTACGATCGCAAAGGACGTGGCGCGACGATCATGCTGATCGGCTCGGCGCTGCTGGTGATCGTGCATGTGCTTTTCTCGATTCCGATGCTTACGAGCAGTTGGATCGCCGTCGTGCTGATCGTCCTGCTCGGCGCTGCGTTCTCGCTGGTTCCTTCGGCCATGTGGCCTTCGGTGCCCAAGATCATCCCGTACCGGATGCTGGGTACTTCGTACTCGATGATCTTCTGGATACAGAACTGGGGCCTGTCGTTCGTTCCGATGCTGATCGGCTACGTGCTCGACCGTTATTGCGTCAGCGGGACGATGCTGATCGACGGGATCGAGTCCACGAGCTACGACTATACGCTGCCGATGATGATCTTCGCGGGCTTCGGCGTGCTGTCGATCGTGTTCGCGCTGCTGCTCCGCCGCGAGGACCGCATCAAGGGGTACGGGCTCGAGCGGCCCAATATCGAAGAGCGTTCCGCGAGTTGATCCGAAACCTATTAATCTAAAACGATAAGCGATATGAAAAGACGAGATTTTTTGCGCGTCACGCTGCTCGGGGGCGCCGTCGCGACCGTTTTCCCGGCTGCTTTGTCGGGCAAGGGCAGGGGAACGGGAAAAGGAAAGCCGGGCTTCACGTTGTGGCAGCTTCCGTCGCAGGTCGATACGATCGGCAATTCCTACGTGCTGCAGACCGACGGGGGGCGTCTGGTCGTAATGGACGGAGGCATGAAGGACGAGACGCTTTTCCTGAAAGGGTTTCTCGCCGCGCTGGGCAACGAGGTGGAGGCATGGTTTGTTTCCCATCCCCACAACGACCATATGGGCGCTCTGACGGAAATTCTGAAGAAGCCCGGCGATCTGAAGATCAGAAAGATCTATCACTCCCGGTTTTCCGACTCGCTGCTTTCCGCCGAGCATCCCTACGATTCGTACGCCCGCGAGTTCTATGCCGAGCTCGACCGGCTCGACCCGGCCGCGACCGAGGTGGTCGATCTGCGCGAGCCGGGATTGGCGCTGAAGATCGACGGGCTGAACCTGAAAGTGCTGGGCGTGACCAACGAGGAGTTCCGAACCAATCCCTACAACAATTCGAGTACGATCATCCGGGCTTGGGACCGCGACAAGTCGGTCGTTTTCCTCGGTGATGCGGGTGTCGAGTGCGGCGACAAGGTGCTCGCCGGACCGTACCGGGACGATCTGAACTGCGATTACCTGCAGATGGCCCATCACGGCCAGCAGGGATGCAGCGAGGAGTTTTATAAGTCGATCCGTTTCCGCGCCTGCCTGTGGCCCACGCCGACCTGGGTCTGGAACAACGATAACGGGACGGGCATCAATACGCACAACCTCAAAACGTTCGACACCCGCCGCTGGATGGACGAGATCGGCATAACCGAGCATCATATCAGTTGGCAGGGGCTGACCCGGATCGGATAGTTCGTGCCTTTCGGCCGGAAATATTCCGGGGCGGTCGTCGCATGGCGGCCGCTCCGTTTTGTTTTACGGGGATATTTCGCGTGTTTATTGGTTCGGTATGCGTTTCTGAAAACTCGTCTTGCGATGGGGAAAGCCTGGTTGCTTGGCATGGCACGTCGGGGCGTCCTTTGTCTCCGGAGGTCAGGCACCGTTGAGGATTGTCTGCGAACGGGCCGACGGCCCGTGGAACGAGGTGCTCGGATTTCGGAGCGTGCGCATTTGCGTGTCTGCTGAGCGGCAATATCGGTGGGAAAAGCCGCGGCATGGCCGAGGGCTCCTGCCGCGGCGGGAAGTTCGTCTCGTGCGATCAGCTGTCGTTGCTCGGTACGGTGCGACTTTCCGATGCGGACACGTCGTTGAGGATCGCCTTCCTGTTGCGGGCCGTCGGTACCGACAGCGTGGATATAGGCATCCGGTTGTCGTCCTGTGCGGTCCGCAGCGGGTTTTCGTACGAGGCCGGAACCGGATTCTTCCTGTTGCTTGAGCCGGCGGCGCTGGCCGGATGCGATCCGCAACCGTCCGTACGATTCCCGTGACGCCAGTACGACCGGGATGCCCAGAGTCGGCGAATTCGGCGGGGAAAAACTGAACTCCGGCATTTCGACTTCCGCTCTATGCGCGACGATTCGGCGCATCCCCGCGGCTGGTACGATAAGTACGGTATCCGGCATTGCGTTCGGCGCGAGGTCCGGCTGGCCGATTGATCCGCTTGACTGCCGCGGCTGACGTTCGCAGAGCTCGATTCCCGTGCGGATCGCGCCGAAGGCGGATCGTTCGCCGGGTTCGTCCGGTTCGGCTTCGCAGAGAGTGTTCCGGAACATTTTTCTTTTTGCTATCTTTGCCTTAGTTTCCGTTCGAAACGTTTTGTCCGATGAGCGCTGCCGATCTGCATAACGAAGTCCGATACCTGATCTCGACCGAGGAGGACGAGCTCTGGGGACTGACCGTGACCGGCGTCGGATGTCAGACCATTTCGGCCGAGCAGAGCTATCCGCCCGAGGGGCATCCGCAGGGCTACCGCTTCGACGTCGACGAAGGTCGCGTGCTGAGCGAGTATCAGTTGCTGTACATTACCGACGGCGAGGGCATTTTCACCTACGGCGAGGACCGCGAGTCGCAGCTGATCACCGAAGGCAAGATGTTTTTCCTGTTTCCCGGCGTGTGGCATACCTACAAGCCGTTCGCCAACTGCGGGTGGAAGGAGTATTGGATCGGTTTCAAGGGCGCCACGATCGACCGCATCGTCGCCGAAGGCTTTTTCCTGAATCAGGCGCCGGTGTTCAGCATCGGGCTCAACGAGCGTATCGTCGACCTCTATATCAAAGCCGTCGAGATCGCCGACGAGGAGCGCTCCGGCTTTCAGCAGGCGTTGTCGGGTATCGTGATGCACATGCTCGGGCTGATGTACTACCGTCACCGCACCCGCGAATTCGTCGACGAGAATGTGATCGGCCGGATCAACAAGGCGAAAGTCATCATGCGCGAGGGCATATACGACAACCTGTCGGCCAAGGACGTGGCCGACAAGTTGCATACGGGCTACTCGGGATTCCGGAAAGCGTTCAAGGAGTTTACCGGGACGTCTCCCGCCCAATACATGCAGGAGCTGAAGCTCAACGAGGCCAAGAGGCTGCTGACGACCACGTCGCGTCCGATCAAAGAGATTTCGTTCAGCCTCAAGTACGACAATCCGGAGTACTTCTCGATCTTTTTCAAGCGGCGTACGTCGATGACTCCGGTCGAGTACCGCCTGCTGGCGCGTCGCGGCAAGGACGATCCGTCGCAGGAGTAGGCGACGGCTGTTCTGCGCAGACCCGTTTCCCCTTCCGTGGCGGAGGACCCGAGCGGGACTTGCTCTTGTCCGCTCGGTCTCGGCCGTTTCAGAAAAGCGTTCGGCCGGTGTCTCGCTCGTCGCGGGGATCGCGTTGTCGGGAAACCGCTCGGCAGGCGTTTGACCGGCATGGAGGACCGGCTGCCGTGCGGGAGCGGCGTTTTTCTTGCGTGGAGCGTCGGCAATTGCCGAAAAGTTTGATAACTTTGCAAGTATTGTAAAAGGTATTGAACTTGGAAGAACATTTATGCACAATATTATGATGTTCCTTGAATTCCAGTTACCTATCAATATTTCACTTCTAATTCTCAGTGTTATCTATCCAATGATTGCAACTGGTGCATTACTCGCTTCAGTTCAGATTCTGATTGTAAATATCATTATGGATTCCCTTAATTCACTATCATTCGGTGGCGAACCACCAAAAGATGAGTATATGACAGAGAAACCTATCAAGAAAGGTTCTGGCTTATTCATTAGAGGAGCAAAGAAACGTATTGCAATTAGTACTGTAGCATTTATTGTACTCTATGGAATTATTACATTTAGTCCAATTTCCAATATGTTTGCAACTGAAACAGAGGCTATAACAGTGAGATTTGCATTATTATGTTTCATGGCTGTATTTAATGGATTTAACATTCGTACAGAGCATATTAATTTATTCAATGGTATTGGAAAGAACAAGTTATTTTCAGCCATTGCAATCGGAATTTTTGTAATGACGTTTGCTCTTTGTAGCTTTGCGGAAAATCTTATCAAGGTCACAGCTTTAGATTTCAAACATTGGGTAGTAGTTGTAATTTTAGCCTTTATGGTTATTCCAATTGATCTTATTAGAAAGATTATTGAGAAGAAAAGAGAGAATAAGTAATTGAGGAGATGAGAATATGATAAGGAGAGATAAAAGTTATAAAACAGTAGAGATTATTACTCTTATATGTTTTTCAATTAGTGTTATTACAGTATGTATTACACGCTTTATTCCATTTATTTTTCTGACATTACTCACATTCCCAATTTCTTTTAAATTATTAAAAGGGGAAGGTTGACAGCCTTCCCAAGAATAAGGAGGACAAACAATATGTCAATTAGTTTAGTTAAAGGTCAGAAGATTGACCTTACAAAAGGTAATGCAGGTTTAAACAAAGTCGTATTTGGTCTTGGATGGGATACAAATAGATACGATGGTAATGCAGATTTTGATTTGGATGTGTCAGCATTTTTTACTGATGATTCAGGAAAGGTAACAGGTGAACAGGATTTCGTATTTTATGGTCAGCCACAGCATCCAAGCGGAGCATTGATTTATTCTGGTGATAATAGAACAGGTGTAGGTGATGGCGATGACGAGACAATGATTGTTGAGTTAAATAAGATTCCATCTAATATTACAAAGATTAGCTTCTCAGCTACAATTTATGATGCAGAAAATCGTTTACAGAATTTCGGAATGGTTGACAATTCGTACATTAGAGCATACAACGCTGATACAAATGAGGAACTTTTTAAATATGAACTTAATGAGGATTTCTCATTAGAGACAGGTGTTATTGCAGGTGAGTTATATCGTAAGAACGGTGAATGGAAGTTTAATGCAGTTGGTTCAGGTTACAATGGTGGTTTAGCTGCTATTGGTAGAAATTTTGGTCTTGATTTATAAAATGGAAGGAGAATATATATGTCAGTAAATTTAGTAAAAGGACAGAAAATTAATTTATCTAAGGAAGTAGCAGGTGGTCTTACAAAGATTATGGTAGGACTTGGATGGGATGCTGCTAAGAAAGGATTATTTGGTTCTAAGCCAAACATTGATTGCGATGCTTCAGCAATTATTTTAGGAAAAGATGATAAGTATCGTACATGTGTTTATTATGGTGACAGATCAGCAGAAGACAGATGTGTGTATCATCACGGCGACAACCTCACAGGAGATGGAGACGGTGATGATGAACAGATTACAGTTGACCTTGCGAATATTACAAATAAGGTTGAGAAGATTGTATTTGTAGTAAATATCTATGATTGTATTTCAAGAAAGCAGGATTTTGGACTTATCAAGAATGCGTACATTAGACTTGTTGATGAGTCAACTGGTAAGGAAATTTGTAAATACAATCTTTCAGATAATTATGCTGGTAAGACAGCAATGGTATTTGCAGAGGTTTATAAGAAAGACGGAGAGTGGAAATTTAACGCTATCGGTCAGGGAACAAATGATTCAAGTGTTAGCGAATTAACAAGAAGATACAAGTAGGAGGATTTAATTATGTCAGTTTCGTTAAGTAAAGGACAGAGAGTAGATTTAACAAAGGGTAGACCGTCATTAAAAAACATTCTTGTTGGACTTGGATGGGACATTAATCATTATGACGGAGAAGCAGATTTTGATCTCGATGCTTCTGTGTTTATGACAAAAGAGAATGGCAAGGTTGGCAAGGATGAGGATTTCATTTTCTATGGTAATCTTGAACATAGTTCAAAGAGTGTAAAGCATATGGGAGACAACCGTACAGGTGATGGAGACGGAGATGATGAGGTTATTAAGATTAAACTTGATAAAATTCCATCAGACTATGAGACTCTTGCTGTGACGGTCACAATTTATGATGCTGAGAGTAGACTTCAGAACTTTGGTATGGTTGGGAATGCATATGTGCGTGTAGTAGATGAAGAGACAGGCGAGGAACTTATTCGTTTTGATTTAAGTGAAGACTTCTCTACCGAGACTGCGTTAGTCGTAGCTGAAATTTATAAACATAATAGTGAATGGAAGTTTAAGGCTGTAGGAAGTGGCTATAACGGTGGATTAAAGGCATTATGTAATCAGTATGGAATTGATGCAGAGTAGGAGGATTGTATGACAAATTTTATGTTTATTATAATTGTGGCGATTGTATTAATTGCACTGATTCTTTTCTTTACTCCTTTTGGTAAACAGCTTCGAGTAAAGTTTAAAGGAAGAACGGATGAAGTAATGCGTCAGGATGCACAGACACCAGAAGGTGCTAGAGATTATTACAACGCAGCAATTAGAGAAAAGGAAGATTTTTATAACAAGGCATCTGCTACATATGCTGAAATTTCAGGAAAGCGTGATACAGCAGAAAAAGACTTATATCAGGCAAATAAAGATATTATGCGTGTTACACAGCAGATTAACGCTTGTCTCGATGAAAACAAAGAAAATGAAGCAATGCAGTATGCAATGAAGAAGTCTACTTTGGAGAATAAGATTAATGTACTAAAAGATACAATTGAAGAGATGAAAGAAGCACAGGCTCATCAGAAAGACATTCGTGATCAGGCAGCCGAAGAATTGCAGAAACTTAAAGAGGAAAAGGAGCAGGTTCTTTTTCAGATGGAAGCCGATAGTCAGATTATCGAACTTCATCAGAGTATGGATAGTCTTAATACGAATAATGAGAGCGATAGAATGCTTGAAAGAGTTCGTGAAGGAGCAAGAAAGACAAGAGAACGTGCAGAAGGAAGTAGAATTGCATATGATTCTAGCGCACAGGCTAATGAGAGAAGACTTGCTAATTCTGAAAGAGAGCGCAATGCTCGTCAGATCCTTGATGATATGAAGAGACAGAGAGGTAATAAGTAATGATTGTATTAAACATTGGAGTTTTCGTAATCTGTCTCGGTGTATGCTTTGGAGCAGGTTTTATTGTAGGAAAACGTAAGAAGAATAAATAATTCAAGAGTTGGTAGGTGTCATAGCCTACTGACTCTATCAATACACCATATGTAGTGATTGCAAAATGCAATATATACTATATATGGTGTATAAATTGCATTAGAAAGAAACGCACATTTCTTTGGGAAAATTGGAGGTAATATGGAAAGATATTTATACAAGGCAAAGACAGCAAAAATCGTTAGCACATATAATAATGCTGAAGATGGGGTATGGGTTAAAGGGTATTTACGTTGTGATACTGGTAAATGGACGATTTACCAATTTGAATTTGATAGAGCAGATTATGTTTTTTATGAAATAGATCCTGATACAATTTGTCAGTGCACAGGATTAAAAGATAAAAATGATAATTTAATTTATGAAAATGATATATTGGATGGTTTTACATATCCGTATATGTTAGATGGTGTACATAATTATTATGCTGAAGTTTGTTGGTGTACTAATGTTCCT
>ERZ825324.3098-NODE-3098-length-16022-cov-2.738711_pt1 | contig 16022 bp, 14 predicted proteins | sample MGYA00519859_ERZ825324 | MGnify/ENA primary metagenome ERZ825324 (study PRJEB31778, sample SAMEA3449198) | human gut metagenome | biome: human gut; feature: human-associated habitat; material: faeces | place: United Kingdom | collected 2010/2012 ... | reverse complement strand
CCACGCCCCGGCCCACCCTGATGCCGGTCAACCAGTCCCCCACCGACGGCCAGTGGATTGCGCTGGTGACGGGCATCGACGACGACAGCTCCCTGAACCTGCGCTCCCTGCCGGATCTGAGCGGCGAGATCGTCCTGCGGCTGTACAAAAAAACCAGTGGCTGCTGGTACTGGAGCGCTGCGAGGAGGAGGGCTGGGTCAGGGTGCGCACCGACGCCGCCGAGGGCTATGTGATGGAGAGCTATCTGTCCGCAGAATAACGGAAAGGCACAGCGTTAAATGCTCCCTGCCGCTCAAGGAGGGACTTCCCCCTTTCGGCGGCAGGGATAGCTTTTTTCACTTTTTTGTCGTATACTGTCGAAGAACCCCTTGCATGACAGCCTGCGGCTGACCATGCCGAAAGGAGGAAGCAGGCATGAATCCCTCTCCCCGTCCTCCGGAGCAGCCGCCCCTGCCCGGGTACGGCGCTCCCTGCGGTCGTCCGACTCCCCCGCCCCGCCGCCGTGGACCCGGCCGGTTTCGGCGCTTTGTACGCGGTTATCTGATGCTGGTGGGGGCCATGACCACCCTGTATGTGCTGGTGCGGCTGCTGGTACGGTTGTTTATTGAAATCGGCAACTGGATCCCCTGCCTGAGAAAGGTCGGAAGCCATGAAAAAAATCATTCGAAAGCTGTTTACGGTTATTTTGCTGACGGCGCTGCTCCTAACGGGCCTGCGGTTCGGTCCTGACCTCTATGCTCGGGTTTTCGGCGGCGGCAGGGTTCAGTGGATCAGCGAACGGTTCAGCGAGACCCTGAAGGAAAAGAATCATCTGGTGGTCTACGAGGTGGAAACCACCGGTCAGGAAACCGTGACTCAGGACGCTTGGCTCTTTGGCACGGTGCAGAAGGTCGTCGTGCCCTACACCTTCCAGATGAGCTACACGGTGGATCTGAGCCGCGCCGTTATCTCCACTCAGGGCACGGAGGTGCAGGTGCGGGTGCCCGCCCCGGTTCCGGGCTACCAGAAGCTGACCGTCGACGAAAGTCAGGTGCAGAAGGTGGACTGGCTCTATCCCCTCACGCCGGAGCGCTATGCGGAGATCAGGCAGACCATCGAGGACCGACTGTTTGAGGAAGCGAAGGCCAACCCGGAATATGCGAAAAACGCCTGGGCCATCACCGTTCGGGATCTGGAAAACCTCTTTCAGGCCGTAGTGGAAAGCGCCGGCGCCGGTTCCGCCTGCACCGTATCCATTTCTCTGGACAATACGGCAGGGGCTTTGCCCTTCACCTCAGCGAAGGACTAAAGCCCTTCACAATCCCACTATTGGCCGCGCTATAGCGCGGCCAATAGTGGGTCAAGAGCGTCGCCCTTGTCGGGGGTGCAGGGGGCGAAGTTCCTGCCATCTCCCCCCAAAAACCGCTGCCGGAAGGAGACCGTGGCGATGAAGCGCTTCAACTGGGAATTTGATTTTGACCCCTATTTTCCCGCCCATTTTTTTGAATACCCGGTGGTGGCCGCAAAGACGCCATGCATTGGCACCGGTATGTGGAAATCGGCCTGTGTCTGGAGGGCGAGGGCCAGTTTCTTTATTCCTACAAGCAGTATCCGGTGGAGCCCGGCGACATTTTCATCAACAACGATTATGAAAACCACGTGGCGGTGGCCGACGAGGGGCAGGAGAGCCGCTTTATTTTCCTGATTTTGATGCCGTCCTTCATTTCCGACTCCAGCAACCACAGCGCCAATCAGCAGTATATGAAGACCTTCCGCTATAATCCGCCGGATTTCGTCAACCGCATCGCCCACAGCACGGAAACGGCCCGGCGGATCACCCGGCAGATCAAACGGGGCTACGAGGTGTATCAGGCCAAGGAAAACATGTGGGAGATGGAGCTGGACATCATCGTGCGCCGCATCCTGCTGGAGCTGGCCCTGCACTATTTTCGGCAGGAGAGCGAGGAAAGCGCCCGCCAGAAGCTGAACCCCAAAATTCTGGCCGCGCGCAGCTACATGACCCAGCATTACAACCAGAACGTCACGCTGGAGGAGGTAGCCCGGCAGGTGGGACTGAACACCACGTACTTCCGGCACCTGTTCAAGCAGGAAACCCGCATTTCCTTCAAGGAATACCTCACCCACCTGCGCCTGTCCAACGCCCGTCAGCTGCTGGCCAATTCGGATATCAGCGTCCAGCAGGTGATCGAAGAGGTGGGCTATACCAACATCAGCCAGTTTTACCGCGTCTTCCGCCAGCACTACCATATGACCCCGGCAGAATACCGCCGTTTGCAGCAGGGGGCCAAGCAGTCCTGAAAAAGCCGCGCAGGGCAACGCTACGCTCCGCCCGTCAAAAAACGCCGTGTTTTCCTGAGAAAACACGGCGTTTTACTATATCATGAAGGAGCGGCGCAGGCTTCCCCGCGCCGCTCCTTAACAGCGTCAGCGCGCCAGCGGCAGCTTCACCACTTCGCCGGTGGAGGCGCTCAGGTCGGCTGCAAAAACGATCTCCTGAGTCTTCACCGCGTCGCTGAGGGGACAGTCGGTCTCCCGGTCGTTGACGATGCAGTCCATGAAATGCTCCACCTCTTCGGGGAAGGGATGGTGCTTCACATCGCCGCTGTTGGGGGTCAGCACGGGCAGCTGCATGTAGTCCCGCTGCTCGGGAATCATGCCCGGGGACCACAGCTTGTCGTTCCACAGGGTGCCCTTGTCGCCGCACAGGTTCAGGTTGAACACATAGGGGCTGATAAAGTCGTAGCTGGAGCCGATCTTGGCCACCGCGCCGTTTTGGAACTTCAGGATGATGGCAATGGTGCCGTCAAACTCCAGATCGGTGCGCATTTTGCTGCTCTGGGCATAGACGCTGACCACCTCGTCCTGCATAAACCAGCGCATGGCGTCCACCGCGTGGCAGCCGCCAGCCAGCAGAGAGCTTCCGCCGACGGACTTTTTGCAGGTCCACTCGTAGCAGGGAATATTGCTGGTCACCCGGTGGAAATAATCCGTCTCGGCATAGGTCAGCTTGCCGATAAAGTCCTTTTGCAGCTTTTTGGCGGCCATGAACAGAGTGTTGTAGTGCAGCACATAACCCACCAGCGTCTTAACGCCCGCCTCCCGCACGGCCTTGTCCATGCGCAGGGTGTCCTCCCAGGTCAGGGCGACGGGCTTTTCCAGCAGGATATGCTTATGGGCCCGAGCCGCCTTGATGGTCTGCTCGCAGTGCATGTCGTTGGGGGTGCAGATGACCACAATATCCACGTCCGGATCCTTCAGGCCCTCATCGTAGTCGGTGTACACCTTGCAGCGCTCGCCCAGATGATACTCGTCCGCCTTGGCCCGGCCCTTTTCATAGCTGCGGGACACGATGGCCCGCACCTCGGCGTATTCGTTCATTTCAAACGCCCGAATGTGCTCGCCGGATACCCAGCCCGTGCCAACGATCATTACGCCATACTTTTTCATGTTTGATTTCCCCTTTCAAATGTTTATTTCAGCAGTTCCCGTAAGGTGCTTTGCGCGTAGACAAGGGTGTTTTCCACCAGATGACGGGCGGGGGGCACCAGCTCCATCACCATTTCGCCGTCATAGCCCGTTTCCCGGATGGCGCCGACGACCTCCGGCCAATCCACGTCCCCGTCCAGCAGATTGGTAAAGCCGTTGATGGTATCCACGGCCATGCGGTAATCCTTGCAATGGAACTGGCGGATGCGCCTTCCCAGCGTGCGGATCCACTGCTGGGGCCAGCCGAAGCGGCGGGCGTTGGCAATGTCAAAATACACGCCCACGTTCCCACAGCCGGTTTCATCCACAAAGCGGCTCATTTCCAGTGGGCTGTACAGCATACCGTTCCACACGTTTTCAACGGCCAGCTGAATATCCGGCGCATGGGCCGCCAGCTGGGCCACCCGCTCCTGCGCCAGATCATAGGCGGCCTGATACTCCATGTCCGCCGTCAGCATCCCCGGAATCACCAGCACGGTATCCGCACCCAAAATCCGGGCGGAATCCAGCATCTTTTTCACCGCGTCCATGCTCTTTCGGGCCGTCTGCGGATCCTGCGCGGTGAGGGGATAAATGGTGAAGCTGACGATGCCGCCGACGCTGGAGATTCGAATGCCCGTATCGTCGGCCAGCTTTTTCAATTCGCTCACGTTCGCGTCCGTGCTGTTCGTATTCAGCAGCCGGTTGTGGTAGCCGCTGATGTCCAGCGCGTCGGTCACGCCGCCGCCGGGCCGGGCGCCGTCCGCCGCCGTAAAGCATACCTCGATGCTGTCGAAGCCCAGACGCTTCGCCGCCTTGACAGCGTCGGCCACGTCATAGCTCATGGGAAAGCAGAACTGGTTTACGCCAATATTCATACGACCCCTCCTCAGTCCTTTTTGACCATGCTTTGCACGGCCACCACTACAAAGATCACCAGCCCCTGAACGATCAGCTTGCCTACCTCGCCGATGCCGATCATGGTCAGGATCGCCATGAGGAAGGTCATGAAGAACGCGCCCAGCACCACGCCCAGAATGCCTCCCCGGCCTCCCTCGATGGCGTTGCCGCCGATCAGCACCGCCGCCAGAGAGTTGTTGACATAATCGCCGCCCACCGTCAGGGAGGTGATGTTCAGGTAACCGGACATGATTACGCCGGCGATCATGGCCATGACGGCGGAAAAGAGATACGCGCCTGCGATGACGGCCTTGTTGCTGACGCCGCTGAGCCGCGCCGCCTGACCGTTGCCCCCGACGGCGTAGACCTTGCGGCCCAGCGTGGTAAAGCGCAGCGTCACCAGCGTCACTGCCGCCAGCGCCAGCCAGATCAAGGTGGAATACGGTATGGGGCCCAGATAGCCGGAGCCCAGCGCCCGAATGGCGGGCGCGGCGCTGCCGGTGGGCGCGCCCTGCGTATACACATAGCAGATGCCCTGCAGAATGGTCATGGTGCAGAGGGTCATCACAAAGGGCGCGATGTTCAGCACCAGCACGCCGACGGCGTTGGCCGCACCAATGGCCAGAGCGATCAGCGCGCATACGCCCAGACCGCTTCCCAGAAGCTGGTCGGAGCCCTGCATCCGGGCGATGCAAAACACGTTGGTAATCATCACGATGGAGCCGACGCTCAGGTCAATACCGCCCACCAGAATCACCAGCGCCTGCCCCAGCGCGATGATGCCCAGCGCCGAGGCCTGACGGGAAACCAGCCAAAGCTGGCTGCCGGTGACGGAGCCGGGAACCAGAATCGCCTGCATGACCACCATCAGCACAATGATGCCCAGCAGAAACAGGGGCTGCAGCGAGGCGTTGGAATCGCGCCTGAGATCAGTGCTTTTCATGACGCTTCACCTCCAGCAGGTTGGAAATGGAATAAACAATCATGGCCACCACCAGCAGGCCGCCCTTGAGCACATACTGATAGAACTGGTTGACCGCCAGATTGTTCATGATATTGGACAGCATCCCGATCAGGAACGCGCCCGCCACCGTGCCGGACAAAAGGCCCACGCCTCCGGCCATGGACGCGCCGCCTACCACGGCCGCCGTGATGGAGTCCATGGCGTAGGCCGTGCCGCAGGTGGGGTCCCCCACCCGCATCCGGCAGGCCAGCAGCAGGCCCGTCAGGCCGGCGCACAGGCCGCACAGCACATAGGTTCTGATGCTGACGGCCCGGGTGTTAACGCCCATGGTGGCCGCAATGCGCCGGTTTTTGCCGATGGCGTAAATATGAACGCCGGTCCGGGTGCGGTACAGGATGACGCTCATCACGGCCAGCAGCGCCAGCATAATCAGCAGGGGCATGGAGAGGATGGTCCACTTCTGGTAGACGAATTTGCAGAAATCCCGGTTCACCTTGCCGCCGGCCATGGGCAAAATCCACAGGGCCACGCCGCTCAGGACGGTATTCATGCACAGGGTGGTAATCAGCGGCGGAACCTTCAGCAGGTTTACGCCCAGACCGTTCAGCGCGCCCACCAGCACGCCCGTCAAAATCACTGCCGCAGCGCCCAGCGCGATCTGCACCGGGCTGCTGGTATTCATCAGCTTGGCGGCCACCGCCGTACACACGCTGATGCTGGAGGCCACGCTCAGGTCGATGCCGCCGGAGATGATGACCAGCGTCTGCCCCATGGCCACGCAGGCCAGCGGCACGCACTGGGTCAGCATATTGGTGATGTTGTACAGCGAACGAAAGGATTCCGAGCAGATGCACATCACAATAAACACCAGAACCAGCAACAGGTAAATGGTCCATACGCCCCGGGCCTGCTGGCTCAGCTTTTTCTTTTTCATGGTAAGCACCTCACTGGTCCGGCATGCTGCTGGCGGCGCGCATGATGCGCTCCTCCGTAGCTTCGCCGCGTTTCAGCTCTCGGGTTATCCGGCCCTCGTAGAACACCAGCACCCGGTCGCTCAGGCCGATCAGCTCCATCATATCGCTGGTCAGCATCACGATACCGATGCCCTCCCGGGTCAGCTGGTCGATGATCTGATACACGGACATCCTTGCGCCCACGTCCACGCCCTTGGTCGGCTCGTCGATGATCAGCACCTTTGGCTTGGTCATCAGCCAGCGGGCCAGCATTACCTTTTGCTGGTTGCCGCCGGACAGGTTGGCCACCTTCTGCTCCATACCGGCGGTTTTGATCTGCATTTTGGCTATATTCTCGCCGACCTCGCGCTTTTCCGCAGCCGCGTCCACAAAGCCCAGACGGCTGCGCCGGTACAGGGAGGCCAGCGCGCTGTTTTTGCGCACGGATTCGTTCAGCACCAGTCCCTCGCCCCGGCGGTCGTGGGTCACGTAGCCCACGCCCCTGCGAATGCGGCGGCGAATCCCGCCGCTTTTCAGCTCCAGCCCGTTGGCCGTTATCCGGCCCCGGGCGAAGGGCACGTCGCCAAAGACGGCCCGCACCGTATCCCGCTGGCCCTGTCCCTCCATGCCGCCCAGCCCTACGATTTCGCCCGCGCGCACGGCAAAGCTCACGTCGTGAACCCGGCCCGGAATTTCCAGATGCTCTATCTTCAGCAGCGCCTGACCAAAAACGGCGTCGTCCCGCTTCGGGTAGATATCCTGAAGCACGCGGCCCACCATCATGGTGACAACGTCGTCCTTGGTTACCTCCCCGACGTTGCGGCTGCCTACGACCCTGCCGTCCTTCAGCACGGTAATGCGGTCCGCCAGCTGGAAGATCTCATCCAGCCGGTGAGAGATGTAAATCACGGCCACCCCTTCGTCCCGCAGACGGCGAACGATGTCAAACAGGCGGCTGACCTCGCTGTCGTCCAGCGCGGCGGTGGGCTCGTCCAAAATCAGGATACGGGGCTCGCACAGCAGGGCGCGGGTAATCTCCACGCATTGCTGCTCCGCCAGATGCAGGCTGCCCACCCGGGCGTCCGGATCCAGCTGGTAGCCCAGCCGTTGATTCACCTGCAAAATTTCCTTTCGCATGGCCCTGCGATCCAGCAGTCCCCGTCCCAGCTTTTCGCGGGCCAGAAACACGTTTTCCTGCACCGTCAGATTGGGCAGCAGATTGGACTCCTGATGCACGAACCCGATGCCCATCCGCAGGGACTCGATCGGTCCGGCGATGGTTACCGGCTTGCCGTCCAGCCGGATAACGCCCTGATCAGGCTTCAGGTTTCCGCCCAGCATATTCATCAGGGTGGATTTTCCCGCGCCGTTTTCGCCTACCAGCGCGTGGATTTCATTCCTGCACAGGCTGAAATCCACGCCGTCCAGCGCTCGGACGCCGGGAAAGCTTTTGGTAATCCCGCTCATTTCCAGATAGATATCTTTCACATCCATGATTCCCTTTCCTGATTGAAAAAAAGGTGGGAAGCCGGGCTTACCACCTTTTCAAGTGTTATCCCAGTCGGTCTGGGAATATAGGGATCGATCAGTGGTCGGCGGCCGCGCCGGCGCCGGTGATGCCCTGAGAGCCGTCGTTGCCATTGCCGTACAGCGCCACGATCTGCTCCTCGGTCATATGGGTCTGGCCCCAGAAGCTGTCAGACAGGTCTTCCCGCACGTACTTGTCCACATCATCGTTGCCGAAGGAGGGAATCTCCACCACAACGTCCTTTTCGCCGGTGTAGGTGCCGTTGAGAACCTGCAGGCCCAGCTCAGCGCCGTAGGCGAACAGCCACGTGGGCAGGGACACGGCGATGCAGCTCAGGCCGTCGTCCTTGTACTTCTTCCACAGCTTCAGGAAGCCGTTGCAGTCCTCGCCCATCATGGGAACCCAGGGACGGCCGGCCTCGGCCCAGGCTTCAATCGCAGCGCGGGTCATGTCGCCGCCGGAGGACCACACCGCGTCGATCTGGTCATAAGTGGCCAGCATGTTTTCCACAATGGGCTTAGCGGTCGCATAGTCCCAGTTAGCGTATTCGCTGGCGATGATCTTCACGTCGGGATACTCCTTCAGAGCGTCCTGAGCGCCTTCCATGCGCAGCACGGCGCTGGACAGACCGGCCATGCCGTCCAGACAGATCACGTTGCCCTTGCCGCCGATCTGCTCGCACAGCCACTTCATGCCGGTGTAGCCGAAATCGTAGTCCTTGGCGACCACGGACACGCTGTACTCGTCGGTAGCGGGGGCCAGCGGAGAGGTGCAGTCCACTACCACGATGCCGGCCTCGTAGGCCTCTTCCACCACAGCCGCCACGGATTCCGCGGAGATGGGCTGAAGAATCAGCATGTCCACGCCCTTGGCGATCAGGTCTTCAATATCGGAGATCTGCTTGTTCACATCGTTGTCAGCATTGTAGATGTAGTATTTCTCCACCTGAGGATTGCTGTTGAGGAAGGCCTCCAGCTCGTTTACGCCCTGAATGCCGTAGGTGTTGCCCACCCACACATTGGAGAAGCCAACCGTGTACTTCTTTTCCCCCTCAGCGGCAGCGCCGGCGCACATGGAAAGCACCAGAACCAACGCCAGTAACAACGCCGTCCATTTTTTCATTGCAAAAAACCTCCTTATCTTATTGAAAGAACGTCTGAACGGTGAACGTCCCTTTTCCTCTCCGTTTCGGGACGTTCCCCATTGGTTGATTTCACTATACCATGCGTTTTTGACATATTCAAGGCCAGTACAGGATTATTTTATGTCAAATATGGTATGTATCAAGAGGCTTCTTCTGTTTTTCGCCCCTCCGGCGGCCGTCACTTCAGCGCCGTCCGCAGCATCAGCGTTTCGCAGGGCTGCCAGACGAGCTCCTCGCCGTCCGCGCACAGGCCCTCCCGGCCGATTTGGCTTACGTCCCCCAGCGCCGGCTCCAGTCTCAGGCGGCTGCTCACGGCGTGATTGGCGTGGTTGATCAGCAGATAAAGCGCCTGTCCGTCCTCCTCGCACACCAGACGGCTGACCTCGATATTGACGTTTTCCACCCGCACAGGCCGGTCGATGCAGCTTTCCTGCACGAGAAACTCCATGACCCGATGCAGGGGATGGCGCTCGAAGACGCTTTCGGCGCACTCCAGCAGGCCGTCCGTCCACTGCATGGCCAGAAACCACGCGCCGCCATGGCGGGTCAGCAGGGGCGTGCCGTCCTCAAACTCCGCCAGAACCTGAGCCTTCACCGCTTCGGTCTCCAGCCGCATCACGGCGGCGCTTCCGGCGGGCGTGGCTCCGTGCCATTTGGCGGGCGACTGCACCTCCAGGCCGAACAGGTCGTTGAAATAGACGTTCAGCCCGCTGTTGCCGTCAAACATCCAGAACAGCTGCCCGCCGTCGCGCACATACCGGCGAAGCCCGTCCCAATAGCTGGTGGTGAAGCCTGAGGTATCCGCGATGACCAGCAGGTCGTAGCCCGCCGTGGGCAGCCCCTGCCACAGCAGATCCACCGACACTCCGCAGCCCTTGAGGAACAGGTAGGTAAGGTAAACGCGCCGGAAGGACAGGGGCGTCTGCTGATAATAATCCCTTGGCACCACCACCGCCACCCGGGCCCGTTCCCGGTGGTAGCGGGCAAGGCCCAGCTCCTTGACGACGCCGGCAAAGCTGCGCAGCTCCTTCCCGCTGGGCTTGACGCGCCCGTCCACCGCGACCACACCGAAGGAGGGCTCCAGCACATATTCCTCCAGCGGGCGCTGGTGCCAGATGGAGGGGTCGAAGTCGTTCATGGCCCAGGGCAATACGCCGTTGCTGCCCTCCGCCAGCTGCCCGTACAGGCCGGCGCGGTAATAACGGCCGATCACCGCCTCCGAAAACATCACGCTGCTGAAGCCCGGAGCCTCGCAGGTCATGACCGCGTTGCCGTAGGGGCGGTTGAACGCCACGTAGAAGGGCAGGAAATAATTGTTGCGCAGGCAGTCCGCCCGATCCGGGCAAAGCTCCAGCGGGTAGCAGGTAACCACCATCAGATCCAGTATTTCCGCCATGTCCAGCTCGTGATAGCCGAAATTCGCCGATGCGATATGTCCAAAGCCCAGTGTGACCAGATGGTTGGGATCCGCCTTCTTCACGCCGTCGTACAGTGTGCGCACCCACCGGCGCAGATCGTCCCGGTCGAAGGGCCACTGCTCCGCGCCGGGGTTGCGGCAGTAGTATTCCGGCTCCTCGCACAGATCCCACATCAGGATCCGCTCCTCGTCCCGGTAACGGCTTACGAAGTGGCGGATATGGTCGCGGGCCACGTCCACCATGTCCCCGGTGAAAAAGGGGCGGCCGTTACGGAAGGGCACATCATAATCCTGCGTGGCGATTCCGACCAGAAACCATGGCATCAGGTACATGTCCAGCGCCCGGCACCAGTCCAGAAACCGATCGAACATCGGAAAGATAGCCTCGTTGTACACCCGTTCCTCCGGCTCCATGAACCCCCAGTTCATGGGGATGCGCAGCGCGCGCACGCCCAGACTGGCGGCCAGCTTCAGGTCCTTGTAGATCACATCGGGCCTGAAATCCTCCCAGAAGTTGGTGCAGATATAGGACGCCACATAGTTGATGCCCACGGGATAAAAGAGCTCGCCCTCCTTGTCCCGCAGGCGCAGATTTTTGTCCAGAGCCACAAAGGCCATTCCGATCCCTCTCCTTTCCTGATGATCACGCATTGATTCCATGATACGGAAAACCGTCGGAGGGGTCAGCCCTTGACCGCTCCGGTTACCATGCCCTTGATGATCTGCTTTACCAACGAGCACTTTGCGGCCTACTGTCTGAAGATGGTAGGCCAGCCCTATTGGTATGGCTGCTGTGGGTATAAGACCACGACCAATCTTTTGAATCAGAAAGCCAAGCAGTATCCGTCCCATTACACCGCTTCCCGCATGAGCCGGTACAAGCAGGATATTCGGGACAGGAAGGTGGTTTGCGACTGCATCGGCGGCGCGAAGGGATACGCGTGGACGAACGGCGGTCAGGCCATGCTGGACGCTATCGGCACGGATAGCGCTGTTTCCAACAAATACGGTGCGAATGGCTGCCCGGACATGGGAGCCAATTCTATGTTCGCATGGGCAAAATCCAAGGGCGTGGATTGAGGCACGATTGACACGCTGCCGGAGATCGTCGGTCTGGCGCTGCACACGGACGGCCATGTAGGCTACTACGTCGGTAACGGCTATGCCGTAGAGTGGCGCGGCTTTAGCTACGGCAGTGTGCGCACGAAGGCGAAGGATCGCAAGTGGAAGTACTGGTACAACCTGCCCTTCATCCAGTACCGGGAAGCTGACGCTGAAATCCCCGCACCGGAAATTGCGCTGGGAAGCCGTCTACTGAAGCGCGGCATGGTGGGTTCCGATGTAAAGGCACTGCAGGAGCTGCTGATGCAGCTGGGCTATGCGCTGCCCAAGCATGGCGCGGACGCTGAATTCGGTTCCGAAACGGAGAAGGCGCTTTTGGCGTTCCAAAAGAAAGCCGGTCTGGAAGCGGACGGCAAGTACGGCGACAAGACCCACGCGGCGCTGATGGACACTGTTGCGGATGATGACGGGCAGCCAGACACGCCGGAGCAGTCTGCCCCTGAAGAACCTGCACCTGTTGGCACGATGGTGGTCATCGTTTCCGAGGGCGGGAAGGTGAACGTTCGCTGCAGCAACGGCATCACGTTCAGCCGGATCACCAGCGTCAAGAACGGCACAGCCTTCGAGTGGATCGCCACCGCGCAGAACGGCTGGCACACCATCGTGGTCAACGGTCAGGTCGGCTGGGTGTCCGGGCAGTACTCGAAAATCGCATAAGCATCATCACGGACGGTTGGCTTCGGCTGACCGTCTTTTTTGTTTTTTGGGATGTCCACATTGCCGCCTTCTGTGTCCGAACAGGAAAGTGTAGATTACAACACGGGAGGTGCCCCATGAAGAGAAACGAAATACAACGACTTCGGCAGGAAGGCTATGGATATGTCCGAATCGCGCAGATGCTGGGGTTGTCCGAAAACTCCGTCAAGTCGTTTTGCAGAAGGCATCCGCTTCCGACAGACGATTCGCACAAGCAGACAGAAAGCACATGTCCGCAATGCGACACCAAGGTGGACAGCCGCCGTCGCTTCTGTTCGGATGCCTGCCGCGCCGCGTGGTGGAATGATCATCGGGAGCATCCCAACGGAAAAGGACAAGCCAGCTTTATCTGCCAGCACTGTAAGAAGCCGTTTGTGGGTTACCCGGCGCAGAATCCGAAATACTGCTGCCATGCCTGCTATATTGCGGCGCGATATGGCAAGGGGCGTGAAGGCCGTGGATGATCGGGCTTTCAGCTATATCTCTGCCATGGCAGCGGCGCGGAAAATGCGGGACAGCGGCATTCTAACGGACACGGATTATTTGACCGTGGAAGAAGCCATGCGGGAAAAATACGGTGTTCCGAAGGGCAGCATTTATCGTGATTTTGACTTGATTTGTCCGAACTTCAGAGCTATTATGTCACACCACAAGGAGGTGGCAGAATGCCCGTAACGATTACGAAAAACGAACCCATACCCGCGATTGCCAAGCGGGAAAGAGTCGCTGCCTATGCGCGGGTGTCTTGTGGAAAGGACGCGATGCTTCACTCCCTTTTCGCGCAGGTAAACTACTACAGCCAATACATCCAGCAGAATCCTGCATGGGAGTATGCCGGTGTTTATGTTGATGAGGCCCTCACGGGAACAAAAGACAGTCGCCCGGAGTTTCAGCGAATGCTCACCGACTGCAAGGCGGGCAAGATCGACCGTATTCTCACAAAGTCGCTTTCTCGTTTCGCCCGAAACACCGTCACGGTGTTGGAAAGCGTGCGGATGTTGAAAAGCCTCGGCATCGATGTATATTTCGAGGAAGGCAATATTCACAGCCTTGGCGCGGATAGTGAGCTCATCCTGACTCTGCTGGCATCCTTTGCTCAGGAAGAAAACCTTTCGGTCAGCGAAAATCAGAAATGGCGTATCCGCAAAGGCTTTGAACAGGGCGAGGTGATGTGCTGGCGGTTTATGCTGGGATATCGAATCGAGCATGGAAAAGTCGAAATTGACCCGGACGGTGCTGAAATCGTCCGTGATATTTTTCATCGGGCGATTGCCGGAGAAACCTACGGCTCCATATGCAGGCGGCTCAACGCGCAGGGCAAGACCGGCGCGTTGGGTAAGCCCTTCCGCAGCGCCCATATCCGTGACATTCTCACGAATGAAAAATACACAGGGAGCGCGCTGTTGCAAAACATCTTCGTTCGTGACCATCTGAGCAAGCGCCAAGTGGCCAATAAAGGAGAGCTTCCCCAATACTACGCGACGGAAACGCACCCGGCGATCATCGACGAAGCGACCTTTGAGGCCGCGCAGGAGATTGTCTGTCAGCATGCTGAAAGGCGTAGGGATTGCGCCCAGCCCCAACGGAGCGAGTTTACAACGAAAATACGGTGCCCCTTCTGCGGTCAGGCATATAAGCGGGTTACCAGCAACGGAACGGTTGGATGGAACTGCAGTACATATCAAGATAAGGGCAAGCGGTACTGCCGTGGCAAGAAAATCCCGGAAGCGGTTCTGAAGGCGCTGGTAGCTGACGTTCTGGAACTCCCATGCTATGAAGCCCCTGAAATGGAAGCGCAGATTGACCACATCGAAGTACCGGCTGACAACCATCTGACCTTCTTCCTGAAGAATGGTCACATCGAGGAACGTATATGGAAAGACCGCTCCCGCCGCGAAAGCTGGACACCTGAAATGAAGGAAAAAGCACGTCAAAACGCGATGAAACGAAAGAGGTAATCACTATGGCAGGCAAAGTAACTTGTATCCCGGCAACCAAGAACCGATTCACGGCGCTGCCCGTCACTTCGGTTTCGAAGCGCAGAGTGGCTGCCTATGCGCGTGTTTCCACGGACAGCGACGAGCAGTTCACTAGCTACGCCGCACAGATCGACTACTACACCAATTACATCCAGCAGCATCCCGAATGGGAGTTTGTCAAAGTATACACGGACGAAGGCATCAGCGGCTTGAATACCCGCCACAGGGATGGCTTCAATGAGATGATTGCGGATGCGCTGGCTGGAAAAATAGACCTGATCGTGACCAAGTCCGTCAGCCGTTTCGCTAGAAATACCGTAGACAGCCTGACCACCATCCGAAAGCTCAAAGAGCATGGCGTAGAATGCTACTTTGAGAAAGAGGGTATCTACACCTTCGATGGCAAGGGCGAGCTGCTCCTGACGATCATGTCGAGCCTTGCACAGGAAGAAAGCCGCAGCATTTCCGAAAACGTTACATGGGGTATGCGGAAGCGCTTTGCCGACGGCAAGGTCAGCATGGCATACAAACAATTCCTCGGATATGAAAAAGGCCCCGATGGGACACCGGCTGTCAATGAGAAGGAAGCCGAAATCGTCCGCTTGATATACCGCCTTTTTCTGGAAGGGAAAACGCCCTTCGGGATCAAGGAAGTACTGGAAGCTGCCGCGATCCCTTCACCTTCGGGCAAGAGCAAATGGAGTGTAACGACCATCAACAGCATTTTGCGAAACGAGAAATACAAAGGCGACGCGCTCCTGCAGAAGTCTTTCACGGTGGACTTCCTCACGAAAACCATGAAGCCCAATCGCGGAGAGCTTCCCAGCTACTATGTCAAGGAAAGCCATCCCGCCATTATCTCAGCGGATGAATTCGATATGGTTCAAGCGGAGATCGAACGTCGCTCCCGGCAGGGGCGCGGGTACAGCGGCAACAGCATCTTTTCATCGAAGCTGTTCTGCGGGGACTGTGGCGGGCTTTACGGTGCGAAGGTCTGGCATTCCAACGATGCATACCGCCGCGTGATCTGGCAGTGCAATCGGAAGTTCAGCAAGACGCAGGAACAATGCAAGACCCCACACCTAACCGAAGATACCATCAAGGAAATGTTCCTCAAAGCCTATAACCGGCTAATGAGGCAGCGCAAGCAGCTGATCGAAGACTGCGAACTGATGAAATCGCTCCTAACGGACTGCGCCGAGCAGGAAGCCGGTATGGAGCAACTTCGTCAGGAAATCGAGGAAATCGCCGACATGACTCAGAACCTTGTCCGGCAGAATACGCGCCAGATACAGTCACAAGAGGCATACAACGCCAAGTATAACGCTCTTGCGGAACGCTACGAAAAGGCGTCAGCCAAGCATGACAAGCTGGAAGCGGAGGTTGCAAGGCGCAAAAACAAGGCGCGGCAACTTGCTTCATTCATCGACCATCTGGAAAAGGCTCCGGCTTCCTTGGAGGAATGGGACAGTCAGGTGTGGTCGCTGCTGATAGAAAAGGGAACGGTAAACCGGGACGGCAGCGTCGCATTCGAATTCAGAAACGGAAAAGAAATTAAGGTCGAGGCCAAATGAGTCTCGGCCTTTTTCATGCCGCTCCGCACTCTGAAATGCTCCGTTTCAGAGTGCACCCGTTTTTGCACCCCCTGCCGTTTTCATTTCAGAGTGCAAGCGAAAATGTCCATTCTGAAACGAAAATGCACCAAATCAGCTTGCACTTTGAAACGCATCCCAAAAAGAAAAGCCCGAAAATCCCAATAAATAAGGACTTTTCGGGCAAAAATGAGGACACAGACATTGTATCAATATCTGCGTCCTTCGTTGGCGGAGAGTTAGGGATTTGAACCCTAGGTGG
>ERZ825324.3094-NODE-3094-length-16044-cov-18.051059_pt1 | contig 16044 bp, 15 predicted proteins | sample MGYA00519859_ERZ825324 | MGnify/ENA primary metagenome ERZ825324 (study PRJEB31778, sample SAMEA3449198) | human gut metagenome | biome: human gut; feature: human-associated habitat; material: faeces | place: United Kingdom | collected 2010/2012 ... | reverse complement strand
GTAAGGTTGTTGACTGGAACGGGCGTGAAATTGATTTTGATGCAGCGGTTGCTCTTATGGATGATGATATTCGTGAAGAGCTTCATGAAGAACTTAGCCCGTGCACTGCGCAACGTTTTTTCAACGCGTATCTTGAACAGCATTACGCGGACTATGGTGAAGAATTTACGATCTGAAATAAAAATATAGCCACCCGGCAATATTGCCGGGTGGCACAGAAAAAAAGGATGAATTAAAAATGATGAAATTAAGTGCCTATGTTATCGAGTTGCCTGATAATGCGTATAAGGTCGGTATCGAAGGTGTGTATACGGGAATTGTGTCGGGTAATGATACTTTTGATTCTGCACTTGCTGATGTCATTGAATGCATGTTGTCTTATGATTATGATTATGAAGAGGTTGCCCAGGCGGTGACTCGTAAGGGTCGTTGCTGTCGTGTGTATGTTGTTACGGTTGATAATGGTGATGACTGATATTCGTAGTATTGAGTGTGATTAGTTTTTGAGTGATAACAATATAGCCCGGTAATATTACCGGGCTATATTGTTATCCAACCACCTTAGTAGGACCGAAATATATTTTGTTGGTATCGGGTTCGATCACGGTATCGGATATTTGTATGCCGCGCGTGTTGCCGCATGCTATTAGGTTTAGTACACATCCGCCGTTACGATATTGTACTATGTCATTCGGGGCGAGCGATGGCGTAACCATGTATGTGAATGATGCACAATGGTCTGAGCATTCTATCTGTGTACCAGTGTTGGTTATGGTTATTTTCCCGGTGCTGGGTACTCGGAGGCCACCGAAACCGGTTGGCATTAGTTTGAAACATGTGTAGTCGCCTAGGATTACTAAATATCCAGTTAGTCGCAATTGTCCGTGTTCGGCATCGTTTAGTGTTGTGGATATTTTTATCGTGTTGGGTTTGGTTATCATTGTAGCGACTTCGAAGACACTGCATATTTGGTTTATTGTCGTGAACTTTGGTTTAAGCGAGTCGGCGGCTATTTCTATGGTTTGTGCGATTTTTGCGGTGTGTCCGCCTATTGTGTGCGGGGTTGCGTTACTTGGGAACGATACCCAGCCGCCCCAATTGAGATATGACGTCGCGTCGTCATTGCAGATTGAACGGGCGCATGCCCATAGATTGCCTTCGTTATCAAATTCGCCGGCCTCGTATTCGCCGATGCGTCTTGACATGAGTAGATCGGTGGCCATACAATTGTACCATTGCAATGTCTTGGTGCGTACGTCGTAGAGGTATGCGAACATGCGTGTTGTGTAGCCGAAGATCTTGTTATTGTATGCGCTGATACCCTGCCCCATGAAGTCCGTACCCGTTGGGCGGTTACCTATGATAGTGGTGCTGTAGTCGGTCATGTTTATTTCGTATATGTTCGGGTTGTTGCGACATATGCAATATACTTTGTTGGTGATCGGGTCTTTGGTGATACCGGCTATGCCGTGTAGCGGTATGGGTATGTTAACGCTGGTGTTGAAATTGTTATCATACGCCAGTATACCGGTATAGTCGGTTGTCCCGTCTAACGTGATGGGTGCGACCCATATAGGCGTGCTGGGGGTTGCGTCGATATATGCCATATCGTTAAAGTGACCCGCGTTGATTGTTTTGTTGGTGGTTATCGTGTTGCTGGCCATATCAACAATTACGATTTTTGGTTGTCCGCCCTCGGAGGTAATGTTATTGCAGCCGAAATACACGATGTCACCATGTTTAAGTGTCGACTGTGTGCCGTAATTGTGTGTGATGAATCGCGCTTGTATGGTCATGCCTATGACTGTGGACATATCGCCGGTGCTTGCGTCATAGACGTTGTGCAGTAGTTTTTTCGCGTCCGTCGGGTTACTTGCGTTAAGCGCGGTTAGTGTTTGATTGATGCTGTTGATATTATTGTCGGTGGTGTTTACCCAGTTTTGCGCTTTTTGATCGGTATCCCACTCGATTGCGCTGAAGCGCGTAAGTGCGTTATTCGCTTTTTCGGTTGTAACAGCCAAGTCGCTTTCGGTGGCGTCTATTTTGTTTTTTAGGGCGCTTGCGGTGTTGCTGACGGTTACGCCCAGTGCTGTGAGATTGTTGTTTATGGTTTGTGTTTCCGTTATCGCTTGTTTGGCGCTGTTGAGTGCAGCGGTGGCGTTGCCGTTGATCGTCAGAAGTGTTTCATCGATCGTGCGTATCGCGCTGTTGTATTGGTCGGTTAAGGCTGCGGGGTCGCCGGTATCGTATAGATCGAGGTTGAAATTATCGGTTGTGCTTGCCATGTTTAGGCCTCCTTACGGGTGTCGGTTATGTGGTGTATTTGTATTTGTATGTCGAGCTGGTGCAGTTTTTTGTCTATGAGTTGCATACTGCGGTTGTATGCGTCGCGTAGGTCGGCCACTGAACCGGTGTCGTATAGTGGCAGTTGGATGAATGGTGTGGTGGGCATGGTGTCTCCCCTTTACTGTATGGGCGGGTAGGGGTTGCCGGTTTGCGGGTCGGTTACGCGCGGTGCCGGGTTGTTGAATATTGTGAGGTTGCCGATTGCGGCGGTTTCGTCGGTGCGGTGTTTTGCCATGTCGTCCACGGTTTTGGTGGCGACCTGATTGACGCGTGCCCCGAACACGGCAAGATCTCTGTACATGTTGCGCATGGCTATCTTGCTGTCTACATAGGTACCTTGTGTAGGGTCGTAGATCACCATTTTATCACCAACATGCTCAAGATTGTCCAGCAATGCCGCCAGTGTTTTTTCCATCGCGCTGACACGCGCTTCGACGCGGTTTTCAAACGTTTGCATGTCCACGCTCAGTGTGTTGATCGCGGCTGCGAGCGTGTCGAAATACGCCGTGATATGATCGTATTCGCACGCGAGATGCTTTATGATTTCCTCTGTGCTTTTTGCATCCCAGTAGAACGCCGGTATTACGGGCGTGTACGGCCACACGCTGTACAAGGGTAGCGGGAACATGTGTGTTTTGCCTCCTAATAGTTGTTTATGGCGACAGTCCACAGTGGGCTGAAACATGCGTTTATATGCTCCAATAGTAGCACGTCGATATCCACGTAATCGCCTTGGCGTATCGCCTTGACCTTGTCCATGTAGTTGCCGTTGGCCACGGTCTCATACTCCATGTCTGTGGCATTGCTTGCGTAATCCTGGCCGGTCGCAAGCTGTGTCGCGGGGAAGTCCGAGAACACGGTTCGCGTCTTGTGCCACGTGTCGGCATCCGTCATAAATATTCCGGGGTTTCCGGCTGCAAGCTCGTAGAGCGGTTTGAGTACGGGCATTATTTCGGCGATGAGGCGCAACAGGTGCCGCCGCCATCTGCCCGGCGGCATTACGCCTAGCTCGCGGTCATAATACCGGTTCTCGATCTTTGCGCAGCACCGGGAATATTGTGTGTCGTCGTATGCGTCATCACGCCATGACCATTGCGGCGTTGTCCAGTCAATGCCACCGGCTACGAGCAATTCTCCCAATGTGATCGTTGTCACGGCATGATAATCGGGTGCGGTTTCGCCGGGAACAAACGGCGATATCATGTCAGATGTCTCCATTGTCGTTGTCCTCCAGTGCTTTGATGTTGGTCATGTAATTATAGTTTTGGCTTATGTTGTCCTGATTCCACACCACCTCGATGGGTGCATTCAGATATTGCGCGAAACGTGTGTTGAGTATGTCGCATGCGGCTCGGCGTTCCTCAAGCTCGGACAGCGCACGGAGGTCGGTGGGTTCACCGTAATCGTTTATCTCATCCGCCGTCTGCCGCTCCATCTTCATGGGCAAGTTCTTTATACCCAGCGACTGGTAAAAAGCGTTCCACGTGTTTTGTATGTCGTTCTGTAATTCCATGCCGATATATTCCACGTTGGTCTTGAGCACTTGCGCCTTCATCGAGTCCGTGAAACCGGGCGTTGCCATGATGGCCATCTCTCCGCCTGATATTTGCTTGATGACGTTGACACCCGCCGTTTGCTGGCCGGCGGGCACCTCCAAGATGAACGGGGTTTTCTGGTGAAAACGGTTTTGACGTCGCGTCGTGTACAGATCTTCTATCTCATGCGCGAAAAACTCAAGCGTTGGCACCAATGGCGTACGTGCCTTGTTGCTGTATATAAAGACACCGTTGGAGTTGTTTACGTCGAAGTGCCATCCGTTTATTCCGTAGGATGTCCATTTCTTCGGACGGTAATACACGTTGAAGTCGGAATTGACAACGGCTTGTGTGGAAAAGAACACGCCGGGCTTGCTATGCGGGAAAGCGATTGTAGCATATCCGTAGTACAGCAGATTATACTCTAGAAACCATGCGTTGCACGTTTTGGGCAGATTCAGCCATTTGAACCGTGACAGTGCAATATTGAGCATCTGCGAATAAGCCATATAATACGCCTGTGTGTTGAGTTGCTGCGACTGCTGCCACACCGGCAGACCTTTTTCCCCGATGGCCGCGCGGGTCGGCGGGCACTTATGCGTGCGTTTACGTCCCATATAACACCTTTTTTCGCTAGTTGATATTCGCGGCGAGATAATCGCCGCCTATTTCGGTGGGGTCACTCCAGATTGTAACACCCGCCGTGAATCGATCGCGTATCGCGTCCAGTGCGTCGTTGGGGGCGATGTCGTTGGTGAGCCACACATCATCCGCCCTCCAATACGTATAATGCCTGCACGCCGTGAGATTCGGCCTGTTGTAGAGTTTGTTGCTTGCTATGCCGTATCGCAACATATACATACCAGCTTGTGTTAGTGCGCTTTTGGCTTGCGTGCGAACCTTGACGACATACGCCCGTTGCGCCATTTCGTCCGCCCACGGGTCACCCGTGTACGCGCCAACGGGTGCCGGCGGCTGATTGTACATGTCACGATACGTGTTCGTGGCACTGTCACGTGTCGTGAGCATACTACGTTTAGCGTTGCCGATCGTCTGGGCACGGGTCGAGTCGGCATTGGCGTTGCCGGTGTCCGTCGTCGCGACCGCGTTGGCATTAGATGCGGTTATGCTGTTCGCGGTCATTTCCGTACTAGCCTTGTTGTTTGCATTCGTGGTGTCGGTTGCTAGTTTCTGCTGCCGGGTGGTTTGCTGTACTGCAAAAAATTCTGCATGACTCTTTACGTCACGGTTCTGGGTTCGGGCTAATTCCGCTTTATTGAACAGTGCCGTATTCGATGCGTCAAATATCGCTTTTTGATTGGTGATCGCAAGCGCTGAGTTATAGCCGGACAACCCTACGTTTATGCCTGTGGTGGCAAGGGTTGACATCGCACCTATGGCAAACGGGGCGGCAGCGCCACCCGTGGCCGCTGTGGCCGCGCCGCTCGCCGCGATGCCCACAATCGCGCTACTGGCATTCGCCACCATGGATGACACATTGGATAAGGCGTTCTGCGTCACGCCCGCGTTGAACGTCGCTTGTGCCACGCTCTGATCCTCGACAACGTCGGAAAGTATCTTAGTATTGACGCTTGTCAAATCGTCATCCATTTGCGTTTGGGTATACTTAAGCATGTCGTCAGCCGCTGTGTTGTTGAGATTTTTGACGTCGGTGCGCAGCGTGTTGCCTCGCGCGGTGTTGGTTGCTTGTGCGGTGTTGGCGCGTGCTGTGTTCGATCGCATCGTGTTATTACTACGGTACGTGTTTGCTTGTGCGGTGTTGGCTGCTTGCGCGGCGTTTTCGTACGCGGTTATCGCGTTCTCGCGGTTTTGTCTGATCGTGCGATTGTAGTTCGCGCCGCGATATGCGTCGATATTACGTCTTTGTAGCGCATACGTGGGGATATCGTACGATACGAGCGTTGCGAGCACGTCCGCATTGGGCAGATGTCCGCTTATGGTCTCGCCTGTGAGGTTGCTCACGGCGATAGTGGTGCTGCCGTCCGCACCGTATCCATCCAGATACGCGACCTGTCGCACGAGCGGATACGCAACGGATACCAACGTTCGCACGCTGAGCCGGCCGCAATCCTCGATATTGATCGTGGTTGACCTACCCCACGTGTCCGTGATCTCCAATACGCTGTACGGCGATATGTACAGTTTGGCCACGTCGGCGACTTCAGGCGGCATGTCGAAGTCCTCCGGGGTCAACGTGATGCCGCTTAACGTGCGTTCCGTGTCTATGATGGTCATCCATGCGACACCGTTGACCATGACGGGCGCACTGGTGCCGCGAACGCACATGTCTGCGGACACCACGAAGCACGCGCCTATCCCCGAAGTGATGTGCGGGTAGTACGAGAACAGATCATTGATGTATTCGCCGGTTACGTCGCTTGCACGTAGCGCAAACACAGTCCAGTTGTTCGGGGTGCGTCCGCGCTGTGACGCATAGGCCGTTCCGAGCGTACGGCACCCGCTCACGTCTATGCCCGCTGTGCCCCACGTCCATGATGCCACGGTGCCGTCGTTCGCTCCGTAGACGGGTTCGGTGGCGGTTATGTCGGCGCCGCGCGTGCGTGCCATCTCCTCCAACCTGATCGCGCCGAACGCGCACGGAAAACATATATATTTATCGCCACCGGTCAAAACGGTGCTCTTGGTATTGGTGATACGATTGTTCGCAGCACCGTAATTGACATCTGGCGCAAGCATGTCGACACTGTTTTCGCGCGGGTTGTCCAATAGCTTTGCGGGTGTCATCCCGATCAACGGCTCGTGTCCCCGAGCCAGCAACAGGCCGTTTATCGTCGTCGTGTTGATGTAGTCCGTCCACATGTCGCGTTGCAGTACGACGGTGGTCGTATTGGGTGCCTCTGCCGTGACATCCGTGATGTAATAGTGGTATCTTGTCTGGCAGTCCGATTGCTGTAGCGGTGATTGCAGTATATCCGTCGTAAAATCGACCACGATGTAGTTATATCGTTGAGCGGTCATGTACGGCACTGGTATTTTGATGCCGTCCGTATCGGCGCGGGCGATATACATGCTGGTGTCAAGATGCACGGTCTCGCCGTCCAGTGCGTCGAACCACGCATCACGTGCGGTGTCGTCGCGGAACTTAACGGCATCGTGGCCGTCGTTACGCCATTTTACGTGACATAGTTTTATCTTGGTTTTCGGTGTCCACATATTATAATCGTATGTGTTGGCGTACTGATCGTACACGTGCACGTCAGCGCCGGGAAACGATGTGGCGTTATCCAAGTGCGGAAATTTCATATATACCTCTATTTTTTCGCAAAATAAAATCGGGGTGCCGGTGTCACCCGGTACCCCGATACTAGCATGTTACGACGCGCTGCACATTATTTTACGGTGAACGCGCAAGTCGCCGTATGCGTCGTCGTCTCGCCGGTCGGGTTGACGTATGTCGCCGTACCCGTCACCGTGATAATGTCGCCTGCCGTCAGGCCGTCGCGCTGCACGTGCAAACGTGCCTGATCGTCGACAAACGTGTTGACATCGAGCGCGAACGGCGATGCAGCGCCCTCAGCGCCCGCCGCGTGGGTTGCAGATACCTCGTACGTGGCGGAGTTCGGCGCGACATCGATGGCGGTGCCGGTCGGTTCCACCGTCGCCGTGAGTTTCGGGGTGAGCTGGAGCACGTCGCCCGCCTTGACGTCACCCGTCTCCGAGGTCAGCGTGAACCCGGTCACGTTCTGTGTGACCACCTTGATGGAGGTACCCGAATCAGTCGTGAACAGTGCGCACGGCGTGAACGGGCTTACGCCGTAAACGCCCCAGTGATTGAGATACAACGTGTTAGTCAACGTCTGGGGGTTGTAGAACTGCGTAGTGCCGTACATGGTGTCACGTACCTGATACCAGTCTGTAGACACAAGCAACGCCACCGCGCCCGGAATGCCAAGACTTGGCACTTGAATAATACGATAGGGCACGTCCGCCTTGTCCAGTTGAAACACCGCGCTCAATGCGTCGACATCGAGCGACGCGAGATATTCCGGCTCGATCAGCAACACCATCTGTTGCGGGTTGGCGTAGGCCGGAATGTCGGTTATATTCAGCGCATTGTACTGTATGGACGGGAATTGCATTCGTCCAGCCGTCGAACGAAGCGCCTTGAGAAGCGTCTTGGCGGTCGTTTCATCGGACGGGACGGCATCGAGATGAACCTTGTAGAAACCGAGATTCTGTTCGTAATGACGTATCAGCGCAAGCATGATGTTCATTTCGTCGTAGTTATCACTGTTGCGCGGGGTCTCCATGATCTGAGCCATGAAACGATTCAGCCCGAAATCATCCACGAACGCCTGACGAAGTTCGTCGTCCGTCCATGATATCGGGTACTGGTCACGGCGGTTCTGTTCGTAGAACCATGCGGCGGCTTCAGGTCGGTGCATCTTCAACAGCTCTTCGGCATCGTCCTTGTATCCGTGCGCCTTAATCCATTTCACGGCGATTTCCTGCACCGTCGATCCCCAATATAGGTTTTCTTTTTTGAAAACGTCAAGCGGGTTCTTGAAGGGTTCGTTCTGCGCCATCACCGTGAGGCCGATACGATTGACCATGTTCCATACACAGTCGTTGAGGTATTGCCGGTTCATGGGGTCGAACAGGTATCGCATGGTGTTCGCGACACCGGTCTGGGTGGCGCTCGGTATGCGTTGCTGATAGTCGTCGGTGCCCTTCAGTCGCACCTTGTCCAATATGGTCGCGTTATCTACAGCCATGATGTTTTCCCCTATCCGTTAGAGTGTGTAATCGAGGTTTTCCAAGTCGTCCGCAGCGGCCTCGGCGACGGTCTCCGCCACGTCGTCCGTTTCCTTGACGGTCGCCCCGTTTTCGACCATCTGCGCCACGGAGTCGGTGAAATTATCATAGATGCCGTCTATGCGTTCGTTCATCGCGTCCATCTTGTCAAGCAGACGTGAAAGCATGTCGCGTAGATCGTCGAACTCGCCCACGCGGTGTGCTTCGTCGGGGGTGAGGTCATCGCGCTCGGCGGTGTCCCTTTCCTCGGTGGTTTCGTCATCCATTATTTTTCCTTTCATATATGAAAAAGTCGTACCGGCGAACGAATACCGAACCGGCACGACTTAAGATTAGCATACTTGCAACATGATTCATAACGGTGAGCGGCGCGTTTTTCCCTCACGGCCATATCATTGGCGGAGTCAACCGTGGTTATCAATGATAATGTTTTATCGCCCCTCGCTACGACACCTTGCGTATGCCGTAATTATTTTACACCAAAATTTCTAAGCATTGCAATTACGGCGTGTTGTGTTATCACCATGTCATAACGTAGATATCCTAATGCATAATATGACGTAAGATTTCTGATTAAGTCTTTTGCGACACCAGCCGTAAGATAATTAAGTTTATTATCATCCGTCGTAATTGCGAAATATGGTACATGTGTACCCCCGTCATATTTTGCGGATATGAAAACATATCCGCAACGTAAGTCAACATAAACGCCATACTCACGACGCAACCAACGGAAAACATAAGTAAGTTTAGCATGCTTGTGCGGTTTTTCAATAAAATCAGTGTCATGATGTTTGAATTTATTTTTAGCGGTGACATCATCGTTATTTTTCATCATGCGTCCCGCAACTGTGTTTTTCGTTTTCTGTTCAGCGTATTCAGCGTCTTCAACATAATCGAAGACACACGTTTTACCACCAAGCCAATGCAGACCGAAGTCAGGCTCTAAGGGCACATCATAATGTTCAAAATATGGGTTATATGCGTCGCACGCATTACCCAATAAAAAAATTCGCGGCTTACGTAGCTTGTTATTGTCGGCGCGTTCGCGCGTGACGGTATCTACAAGATTGGCTAATTGTTCATATTCGTTGCGCAAATAATGATGAAATATATCGTCGGGTTCTATGATAACTTCGTCCATGCAAATATTACGTACATTAACATATGTGCTTTTCTTCTTCTGCTGCTGTAATGATAATGGAATGAAATAACCACATGTCCGCCATTTTTTATCACCATTACGACATATTTCAGCCACATTGTTACATACCCTAAAATCGTAGTCGGGAAAAATATTGTCCTTTATTATCTTGTCAAAATATTTTGCTGCAACGTCGTTGTTTTCTTCTCGATACCTTGTAACCTCAACAAAACAAATATTGTTTTTAATATAATCCTCTACCATGTACCGACGTACACCGTAAGTTTTACCGAGACCACGTGCACCAATTATAAGATTGACATCCGCGTTACGCGGCAATATCTGAGTTTTAAGCCTGTCATAGTAGTATTTCGCCATCCATGCTCACAATCCTTGGTGTTCCATCCCGCAAAACCAATTCGCGCGGTGTCGTGTTCACGGATCTATTATACACAGATCGCAAATACGTTATGTTCTCCGCATTCGCCTGTTTGTCGGACTCGCCCAGCCATCGCCCCGACGGATACAGCCCGACGGCCTCCGGCGTATCCACATGCGCCGTCTCGCCGCGATAGTCCGTGACATCACCTGTATAACGATCGCACGCATGCGGCCTATTGCGTTGCAAGGTGTGACATATCTCGTAATCCGCCAACACGTCATAGCCGAGCGACATTTGTACGGTTTCCGCGAAACCGTGCCCCGCATGCATGACATCGGCCACGAAGTCTTCAATGGTGTACATGCCGCCCGGGCGCGGGAGCCCGGCGCAAGTGACATGTACGCGCCCTTTCCTGTCCAAACTAATACGTGCTTTGTTCCACAGTTCCACGTGTTCGGCGTAGCGCGTGGCACCGCCGCAGTCCTCAACCTCGAACTTGCCGATATGGTCTAGCGTCGAGGCCATGTCGGGCGCGGTGTTTCGGACACGTCGCATGGTGTTGTTGATCGCGTTTTCGATCGCCTCATGCAGCGGCTCGAGCGCGTTCAGCAGTTCCACGTCGCTCACGTCGTCGTCGCAACTGATTTTCAGGCTATCGGTATCGCCGCCCGTGACCGTTACGCGTTCGCCGAAATGCCGGTATATCAGCATCATGGCTATCAATAGGTGCATTCTGCTTCCGGCTACGATTCGCATGCCGTACGTGTATAGGACTCGTGGCGTTTTCGGGCGTTTTTTAGCGAAATTCTCGGGAGTGCAGACAGTGGTTTTATCGACTTCGAGTTCGCCGGTTTCCGCCACGCGATAATCAGCTTTCATTACGTCCTGCGCCTGTGTGCCATAAATGCCGTTAAATTGCCCCTTGACGGTCGACCCATAATAGGACTGCAAAAATTTCACGCTCAGTTCGCCGGTTTTCGCGTCACGCGCGATACCCTCGGGAATGGAGTCGGGAATATCGCCCACGTACGGTGTTCCCTCGGTGTACCCCTTAATCAGGTTTTTGACATCGGTTTTGCGTGCAAAAAGCATGTTAGATTGCAGTGTGACGTAATCCGGCGGGATTATGGTTTTCGTGGTGCTTTCCCCGTACAATACGTGCATGTCATCATATGCATACACTTGTACGACATCCCATAATTCAATCTCGTTGACGTGCAGCACACATTTGTCCGCGCTGTACAATTTGCCGAAAGCGTATACCGGATTAACGGCGCTGTCCACATAACCGTGCGCACGGATACTGTTATCCTGAGTCTTCGCACGATCGTTGTTACTGTAATCAGTGTCAGCATGCAATGTACGCACGAATTTCGACCGTGGGCATATCGCTATACCCCATGCCGCGAAACACGTGCCTTTGCGCAGTCTCAGATTGCTAAAGCGTACGGCGACATGCAAGCCCATGCGAAAGGGGTCATCATAACGGCTCAACACGTCATCGAGCGACGTGGCCGCAATGCGTTCACAAGCAATCTGCAACAATCCAGACGGTGTAGGCGCGAATTTAACGGGTAGCCTACGCCCGTCGATGAACGCGTGATGCATCGAAGTCACATCCAACGACGCGACATTGTCCACGACAACGTTGGCCGTCTGCGCACTCGTAAACGTCAGGCCACCGCGAAAACACGCTTTGCGCAATGCATATGCCTCATAGTTTTTCGGGAACTCTTGATTACACGTCATTTCAAATGCGCGTCGCAAAGTGATCTTCTTGCCACCTTGCAACGTGACGCGCCGCCCGCCGATCTCACGGCGTGCCATCTGCCGTACAAGAGATGTCTTGGTCAATACGCGGCATCCCAGCATGTCGGACGTGAGCCAATGATTAGCACGCAAAAGCCATTGCAGATATTGCGGTATCACCTGCACATCACGACGTGCGTAGAACAATTCATCTTCGGTCAACGGCGTTTCGGGCGTGCGTACAAGCGTATAATCCCAGTCGCCCACCGCCTTGGGCAGACCGCATGTCTCGCCCATTGCACGCAACCCGCCCATCTCCAGATAAAACGTATCCCAAAAGCGGCACACCACGTTGCCGTCAACGCATAGATCGATCGTGTACACGCTTGTGCCCGTCTGCGCATTGACCTCGATCGCATACGACTGCGCCAATTCCAGCATGAGAGTCTGCATGTCAAACATCAGATTGTACGCTGCAATCACCGGCACGTAACCATGCGTGGCACCGTACTCTATAAGATCGTCGATATACGCGAGGGCGTCGTCGGCGTGTCGGTAATACCGTACGTCGTCCGTGCTGGCATCGTAAGACTCCACCGGCGTGTCGCGCAGATCATTAAATATATACAATATCGGGTATGCCCTTGTTTCGGTGCCGGCTTGTATATTAGTCGTCTCCGTATCGTAAACGGCGGCGACCCGAAACGGCTTGCGACTCCCCATCACCGTACCACGTCCGGCGACACCGCCACCAACCATATCGGACTGCCGCCGTCAACGTCCATGTAATCCTCTAAATCGCCTATATGCATTTTCATATTTTTGATGTATTCCAATACCTTTTCATTTCGTTGCATGATAGTATCAAAAAGCTCACTAAGCGAGTTCGCGCCGTAAGCCTCCATAATGGTCTCCAAACGTTTCTCAGGCGGTACATTCGGGCGCTGCCATATATTTTGTGTGTACCGCCAGAAAATCTTTATTTTCTCCCGCCCCATTTCGCCAAGCGCGGACGGCATACCCTTGGATGCCGCATGCATTTCCATTCTGAAAATATTAAACGCACGTCGCCGCTCTCCGCGTTTGCCGCCTCCGCCCCTTACGGTTGCGACCTGTCGTGTGAGCATGTCGGCTGCCTCATTAGCGCGAGCGTACGCCTCAGTGCGTAGCGCGTCGTGTCGGATACGCCCGACATAGGTCTGTTTCAATTGGGTTTCAAGCCGTTGCACGTAAGCCGTGCGGGCACGTCGTTCGCTTTCCGGCATGGTGTCCGTGATGCTTTTGCGTATCGTGTTAATCGCACGTTTCACGCGCATGCGTTTCGCTGTCAGGATGTCGGCTTGCTTGCGTGCTCTGGGCATACATACCACCACCTACGATAAAAAAGGGTGCCATAACCGGTTATGGCACCCTCATACAGTTTCATTGTCCTGTTTTGTCGCTCTTTTTTTCGTATTTCACTTGATTTCGAGGGACTTGATTGACCGACCGCCGCCGAGCGCGGTTTGCTTGACGACAACGGTAAGCCCGTCCGGCGCGTTGAAGTCGGGGAACATGTCGAAGATGTCCAAGACGCTTCGATAAATGCCCTCGGACTGACTGAAATACGTCTTTCCGTCCTTTGCGAACAGATAGACGTTGGCGCATTTCTGCCCCGTCTGGGAACGGACACCCGGCGCGACGTATACGCCCGTGACGGTCAACGGTTTATCCCCCAACGATGCAAGCGATGTCGCCGTGTTTCGCGCGTTGATGATGGCGCGTTTCCCATCGAACGTGCTAATATCCATTGTGCAGATGCACCGATAGTTGTTCACGACGGCTTCCATTGCCTCATTCGTGGTGTTGTTCACCTGTTCAATTTCCTGTGACATGATTGTATCCTTTTTTGTTACTCGTTATCGTTGTCGTTGTCGTTGCCGTTGTCGTTGATAGGTGTCGCGTGCCGGAAAAACATCTCGGCGGGCATTTCGTAAACCGTTTTCTTCACCTTGATGTCATCCACCAATACATTATACAGGCCGGCCTTCATCAACGCTTTCACGGCTTGCTCAGCGGTGCGAATATTACCATCAATAATAATATATTGCTGTTTGCCGTCACGATCGATATACGTGACCGTGCTACTGGAACGTGTCTTTTTAATATTCCTCATTATATTTCCTTTTCCTTGATTTATCAACGTTTTTTTTACGTTGACGTAAAATATATTACACAAAAAATCGGCGCACGCAAACGTGACACGCCGACTTTTAATATATATTAATATATTAATGTATCAATAACGCAAAACCTGACCCGGATAGATCAAATACGGGCGACTAATCTTATTAATCTTAGCGACATGCGGCCACTTAGACCCAAAAATAGACCACAAGCACTCACCAGCCCTAACGGTATGAGTACGCACGGGCGCAGTAGATACGTTATGCTTGTTCGGTCGCTTGTGCGGACGTTTACGTTCGCCAATCGCGTAAGCGTTCCACTGCCACCGAGCACCCCTGAAATAATCAAGGTCGATCGCACCGGCATAACCGGCAACACGCCCGTTGCCCGTATACTGGCGCATGGCCTCACCATACACGCCATAGCGCCACGGGCGCGACTGCCAACCAGTAACGGCATTGGATGCATACTGCGCAACCCATACCCCGCAATGCCGCCGCACATACGGGCTAAGCTGCCGCAACGCGGAAGCCGGTATATATATAACCGGCCAAACACACGTGCGTTCGTACACACGTTTCACCCAACGATCAACCCACGCGCCATTGCCAAACTGGGGATTATCATCACGTTCCCAGTCCAGCACAAGCACCGCGCGGCCAACATACTTCGTCACATGATCGACAAAATAATCAGCCTCACGACGAGCATCATTACCCATTGCATAATGATACGTGCCTATACTCTTGCCCGTGCCCGTCGCACGCACAAGCTGATAATCAGCAACCTGACTGACACCATTGCGCAAACACGTATTGTTAAAACCGCCAACCCCCCACGTGACCCCGGCCACGACAAAATCCGCATTAAGCTTACCAGTATCTATATTGCACTGCCAGTTGCTCACGTCAACACCACGCATATCCGCATTCGCGGACGGTGCAAGCACCAACAATGATACACAAAAACACGCAATGGCGCTACGCAACACGCGACGTATCATCATCATCATCGTTTCCCTTCTGCAACAAGCCTATAAGCTCCTCCGTCAACACATTATTTTTCGTCACAAGATCATTAAAATTTCTAAACGTCGTGGCAATAAACCAGGCCATAGCACAACACGCGACGATCGGGAAACCAATACTGCCGATCATGCTCACAACATCGTTAACATTCATAATACCTCCATAAAAGCCGTGACGCATCGAGCAATACGTCACGGCCTAATATATCATTAAACATATACATGTGGCCTATCCGGGAATCGAACCCGGCACACACATTTTATAAGAATGCCGCTCTAACCAACTGAGCTAATAGGCCAAAACACCACTATATCACATTATCACACATCTCCCTATAAACAACCATATTACGCAAGGCTTCATCAATCGTAAACCCACAACCAAGGTTCACATTAAACTTTCCACATCTACAACATACAAATACAAAATTATCAAAACAATATACTTTAAAAGCCGACCTAATCACTTTAACCTCCTACATCATTTTAACAACAAATACATTGCCGACAAACTCTAATCAACAATCAAACGACTCAAAACGTTTCAGCAGCTCCTCACGCATAAGCACAGGCAATTCCTCCACTTCAAACTTCCGAAACTCACCACAGCGCGAACGCTCCGCGCAAACAAACCGCCACGAACTCCTGTCATAGATAACTACAAATTGTGTACTCATTGGGACACCAGAATAAGACTTCGGAAAGTGCTGAGAATTCAAATCAACCCGGACAGTTAAACCTTTCATACTTTTTTTAGAACAGCTCGCAAACTTCTGATTAAGAACTGTAATCGCATAATATACATCACGAATATCAACAGTACGAGTACGTGCGAGACGGTTAGCAATGTTTAACTGAGATTGTATTTCTACGTCATGCTTGTGATTAAGAATAATAT
>ERZ825324.3093-NODE-3093-length-16046-cov-5.743481_pt1 | contig 16046 bp, 11 predicted proteins | sample MGYA00519859_ERZ825324 | MGnify/ENA primary metagenome ERZ825324 (study PRJEB31778, sample SAMEA3449198) | human gut metagenome | biome: human gut; feature: human-associated habitat; material: faeces | place: United Kingdom | collected 2010/2012 ... | reverse complement strand
CACCTTTGTCAGCTTCGGCTGTAACATCCAGAATCACTCCTTACTTCAGCGGGTCGATGCGGAAGAATTGTTCACCATTGCTCAGCAGCTTCCAGTTGGCTTCCAGATCCTCATGATGGATCACGATCCATGCCTCCAGCAGTTTCAGCTTGTTCTTCGGAAAGCTGCCTTCCAGAACCGTACCGTCCAGCGCAACCACGATCTCTTCCCCGGAATATTCTGCGTGGATATGCGGCATATTATGCTTTCCGCCCTGTTCGCGGTACATTCTGACAATGATGCCGTAAAAAATGCTCAGTACCGGCAATTGCACCACTTCCCTTCTCAGTGTCATTTTAACATACAGCTGGTGTGTTTTCAAGATTGCTGCAGCGCCTTTCCCCATTTTCCTGTGCATTTTCACCCCGGAAGCTGTGGCTTTTTGCGCAAAAACTATTTGTTGACACGTTGTTTTTTCAGAGTTATACTTATAGCAACAACATTTGGTTTTGCTTCCAGTTATAAACCACAGCGAAAGGAGAAATGTATTTTGGGAGTATCCATTCAGGACCGCACAGACTTTCTGAACATGCTGGATGCCTGCAGGACCGAGCAGCAGCTGTTCAGCCGCCTGACCTTTGCGGTAATGTTCCACCAGACCGACCCGGATGCACGGGAAGACCTGCTGGACGACGTGCGCGGCGCAGCCTGCAACATGCAGCTGCCCGCCGTCAATTACAAGATCGATCAATGGCTCAACACCTGCAAGCAGGCGTGGCAGGCCGACCCCGCAGCCTTTATGGCAGCCGTGAACGCGGACGCAAAGCAGCGCAAGCTTGCACTGGAGGGCAGCGCGGCGCAGCCCGGCCTGCTGGCCGATGTGCCCATGCAGAGCGTGGCGTGGCTGGTGCCGCAGCTGCTGCCGCTGGGCGAAGTGTCGCTGCTGGGTGCCGACGGCGGCACCGGCAAGGGCATCTGGCAGGCACAGCTCATTGCCTATGTGACGGCGGGCAAGACCTCCGGCTTTTTTCCGCTGCCGCCGCAGCAGACCGGCAAGGTGCTGCTGCTTGCGGGCGAGGACGACCCCGGCAAGGTGCTCAAGGCCCGTCTGCTGGCGGCCGGGGCCGACATGAACCGGGTGCTGGTGCTGACCGCCGACGACTACTTTGGCAAGACCGGCCAGCCCCTTACCCTCAAGGATCAGGCACTGGCGGATTTTGCCGCCAAGGCCGGGCCGCTGCTGCTCATCGTGGACCCGCTGCAGAGCTTTCTGCCCGCCGATGTGGAGATGGCAAGCCGCAACCAGATGCGCAGTGCCCTGCTGCCGCTGCGCGCCATTGCCGCAAAGCAGGGCTGCGCGGTGCTCATCGTGATGCACTCCAACAAAAAGCAGGGCGTTTCCGGCCGCGCACGTCTGGCCGACAGCTCGGATATCTGGGACATGGCCCGCAGCGTGCTGATGATGGGCCGCGCCAAGAACGACGGCAAAATTTATCTCAGCCACGAGAAAAACAGCTACGCCCGCCCCCAGCAGACGGTGCTGCTGCACATCGACGATGTGGAGGTGGAGGGCGTAAAGACCGCGCGGGCCGTGTTTGACGGCTACACCGACAAGAAGGATGCCGACTTCATTGAGGAGCGGCGGGTGCGCACGGCGGAGACCCGGCAGGACACCCGCAGCGCCATCCTGAACGTTCTGTCCGAGAGCCGCCTTGGGTCGATGCCCAGCAACGAGCTGCGCGCCGCCGTCCTGCGGGAGGTCGGGTGCAGTGACAGTACATACAACCGTGTGTACAGTGACCTCACGAAGTCCAGCCAAATCGCAAAGCAAGCGATACGTGGAAAAGATGGCAGGAATCGCTGGTATACCTGCTACTGTGGAGAAACATCTGACAAAGTTCCATTTTAAATACTTATCTACGTTATAAATTTGATGTTTGTCAGCTTGACAAAGTTCGGATATTTGACAAAGTTGGAACTTTCTCAGAACAATGGAACTTTCTCACCTTGACAAAGTTACTTTTCAATCGTTGTATCGTTTAAAAGTTCAAACTTACTCAGATAACGCTCCTACAGTAGCACCTGATAAAGTTCCCTGAAACCGCAGGCTGCGTGCTGGCAGCTTTCTCCGCGAACAGCAACGGGTTGCGGCACCCAGCAGCCGCGTCGCATTCGCTTGCGTCTCGCTGGCCGCGGCCCCAACTGCAACTCCCTGTTTCCGCCATTGGCGGCGGTCGTTTCAGTTGCAGAACCCACGGTTCCGCCCCTGTGCTTACGCACGGGGCCCCACTTCCCGGACATTCGCTGGAGAAACTCCCAGCCCTTGGTTTCAGGGAACTTTATCAGGTGCTACTGTAGGAGCGTTATCTGAGCAAGTTTAAACTTTTAAACGATACAACGATTAAAAAGTAACTTCGGCAAGCTGCGTAAGTTCCAAAGGCTGCATAAGTTTGAACTTGCGCACGAAGTAGAACTTGCGCAACCTGATAAACAATCAAAATAGAACGTATGTATGCTTATAATTTTAAACTTGCGCACTTGATCCTCCACGGTAGGGCTGCACTGCAGTCTGCCCGGATGATTTACAAATCCCGCCAAAAGCGTTATACTGCTTATGATTGTGTAATTTGGCAGGAGGTGAGCGCATGGCAGAGCAGCAGCTGGAACAGATCGAGGGCACCGTGGAGGACATCATCTACGAGAACACCGACAACGGCTATATGGTGTTCGAGGTGTCCGGCGGCGGTGTGGTCACAGTGGTGTGCGGCATTGTGGGTGAACTGCACGCGGGCGAAAGCGTGGTCTGCCGCGGCCACTACGAGAACCACGCCACCTATGGCCGCCAGTTCCACGCACAGGAGTGCGAGACCGACATGCCCAAGGATCTGGAAGCGGTGTACGCCTTCCTTGCCAGCCGGTCACTGCCGTACATCGGGGCCAAGACGGCGGATAAGATCATCGATCTGTTCGGTGCCGAGGCGCTTGAGGTGATCGCCAACGACCCGGCCCGGCTCACGCAGGTGCCCGGCATCTCGGCGGACAAGGCCGACCGTATCCAGCAGGAGTTCAAGCGGATGTTTGGGATGCGGGAACTGATCGCCTATCTGGCGCAGTTCGAGATCAGCCCGCGCCGCGCGATGGAGGTGTTCCGCACCTTCGGCCCCGGGGCCATGCAGGCCATTGCGGCAAATCCCTATCTGCTCTGCGGCGAACCGCTGCAGCTGGATTTCCGCCACGCGGACAGCATTGCCCAGTATTACCACATGGAAGGCGACTGCGCCCAGCGGCTGGAAGCGGCCCTGCTGCGCACCCTGCGCCACAACGCGGGCAACGGCCACACCTGCCTGCCGCGCACCCAGCTGCTGGAAACGGCATCCAATTTTATCCATCAGCCGCCGGAAAAGCTGGCTGCTGCGCTGGACGAGTGCATCCGCACCGAAGAACTGCGGGTGAAGCTGTTTGACGGCACACCGTATATTTATCTGCCCGACCTGCTGGAAGCCGAGGAGGACATTGCTGCCCGGCTTGCCATGCTGACAAAACGGGGCAAGAATACCGCCCACGGGCTGGATAAAAACATTCAAATTCTGGAACTGACGCAGGGCTTTGTCTATGCGCCCCTGCAGAAGGAAGCCATCCGCAAAGCCATGACCGAGAACTGCCTTGTGCTCACCGGCGGCCCCGGCACCGGCAAGACCACCACCGTCAACGCCATTTTGCAGTTGCTGGAAAATCAGGCCGAGCGGGTAGCCCTTTGTGCCCCCACCGGACGCGCTGCCAAGCGGCTCAGCGAGCTGACCGGCCGCAAGGCCAGCACCATTCACCGCCTGTTGGAGGTGGACTACACCGGCGGCGTGGTCAGCTTTATCCACAACGACAAGAACCTGCTCAAGTGCGATGTGGTCATTCTGGACGAAATGAGCATGGTGGATGTGAAGCTGTTTCAGGCCCTGATCGCAGCGCTGCGCTACAGCTGCCGCATTATCATGGTAGGTGATGCCGACCAGCTGCCCAGCGTCGGCCCCGGCAATATTCTGGGCGAGATCATCCGCTCCGGGCTGGTGCCCACCGTGTGCCTGAACGAGATCTTCCGGCAGGCAAAGCGCAGCCTGATCGTGGAGAACGCCCACCACATCATCTCAGGTGAACCGCTGCAGAAGGGCGGTAAGACCGACGACTTCTTCTTTTTGGAATCGGACGGCGATGCGGCCCAGCGGTTGGTGTGTGATCTGGTCACCACCCGCCTGCCGCGCAGCTACGGCTTCGATCCGATCCGGGACATTCAGGTGCTGTGCCCCACCAAGCTTGGCCCTACCGGCACACAGGCACTGAATGTGGAACTGCAGAACCTGCTGAACCCGGAACAGAAGGGCAAGCCCCAGCTGCAAAGCGCCGCCCGGGTGTTCCGCGTGGGCGATAAGGTGATGCAGGTGCGCAATAATTACGAGATCATCTGGAACCGCATTGGCGGGGAGCAGGGCGTGGGTGCCTACAATGGCGACATCGGCATTGTGGAGAGCATCAACACGCGGGATCGCTCCATGGTGGTGCGCATGGATGACAAGCGGCTGGTCTACCCGGCAGAGAACCTGGGCGAGCTGGAGATCGCCTATGCCATCACGGTACACAAAAGTCAGGGCAGCGAGTTCCCGGCGGTGATCTTGCCGGTGGCGCAGGTTCCGCCGCGGCTGTGCTACCGCAACCTGTTCTACACCGGCGTTACCCGTGCACGGAAGTTGTGCATCGTGGCGGGCCGCAGGGACGTTGTGAACCGCATGATGGGCAACATCCGCCAGAACCTGCGCTACAGCGGCCTTGCCTATCTTTTGCAGGCAGAGCTGCCGCCGGAACAGACGGAAGCAGAATAGGGCAGGCCAGCAGATAGCTTTCTCCGCGAACAGCCCGGAACCCACGGTTCCGCCCCAATACTTCGTATCGGGGCCCCACTTCCCGGTCATTCGCTGGAGAAACTATCTGCCGTCCTGATGGCATCGGCACCGTTCGCTCCGGCAAGATGCGCGAAGCCATGTCTAAAGTGTAGGCTGCGACTAAAATCGACAGAAAAGCCCGACGGGAAGTGCGAGGACTTCTCACGCTGGTGGTCTGGCGAGCGCAGGCGGGACGGAGTGAACGGTGACAATACTGCATTGCGTCAAAACCGGTATACATTTTGCAGCAACTATGCTATACTGTAAACTGGTATGATTTCCGGCCTGCATCAACAGGCCGTTGTTTCGATAGAGGAACCAAAGAAAGGAAAAAGAAAACTTATGGCACAGAACGATATCGGTATCGATCTTGGTACCACTACCATTATCATTGCGCAGGAGGGCAAGGGCGTTGTGCTCAACCAGCCCAGCGTTGTGGCAATGGATACCCGCAAGAAGACCGTGCTGGAAGCAGGCGATAAGGCCCTTGCTATGGTGGGCCGCACCCCGAACTATATTTCTGCCATCTTCCCGCTGAAGGACGGTGTGATCAGTGACCATACCATGACCCGTGAGCTGATCTGTCGTTTTGTCAAGCAGGTGTACAGCTCCCACATGGTCAAGCCCCGCGTGGCCGTCTGTGTGCCCGCCGCCATTACCGGCATTGAAAGCGATGCCGTGGTGGAGGCTGTGGTGGCCGCTGGCGCCCGTCAGGTGTACCTGATCGACGAACCCATTGCCGCTGCCCTTGGCTCCGGCATCGACATCACCCAGCCGGAGGGCCGCATGATCATTGATATCGGCGGCGGCACCACCGATATTGCAGTGCTTTCTCTGGGCGGCAAGGTCAAGGCCACCAGCGTGCGCGTGGCCGGCAACCACTACGACGAAGAGATCCTCAAGTTCGTGCGCAACAAGTACAGCGTTGCCATTGGCCAGCGCACCGCCGAAGAGCTGAAAAAGAACGTGGCCTGCTGCCCCCAAAAGACTGATTTCCACGAGACCATGGAGATCAAGGGCCGCAGCCTGCTCACCGGCCTGCCGGTGCGTGTGAATGTTTCCACTGACGACCTGTACGACCCGGTCATGATGCTCAGCGAGCAGATCGGCACCGCGGCCCATCAGGTGCTGGAAAAGACCCCTCCGGAACTGGCAGGCGATATCTTCCGCAATGGTGTCATGCTGACCGGCGGCGGTGCACAGCTGCACGGCCTTACCGAATACCTGAGCGAAGAGCTGAAGGTGGAGGTGACGGTTTCGCCCGATCCCGTCAACTGTGTGGCACTGGGCACTGCCATGAGCCTTGGCCTGAACGACAAGCTGGAAACCGGCTTTTTGGATGCAACGCCCCGCATTGGCCGCAGATAATCAAAGCTGCACCATTTATCCATGAATCTGAACAAAAGCGCCAAAAAGAAAAAATATCTATTTTTGTTGAAATAAATTGGAAAATAAGGTATAATGTACCCAAATTGATTTTCTGCTGACGATCTTGTATCGGACGCAGTATACAAGAAACAGGAGGAAAACCATGGATTTAGGTTTTGACGTGGTCGTTACCATTACCGGCATCGTATTGGTGTTCTTGATCCTTATCCTGCTGATGGCGATTATCACGCTGGAAGGCAAGATCTTCGATTCGATGAACGCAAAGAAGAAGGCTGCCAAGGAAGCCGCCAAGGCTCCCGCTGTACAGCCCGCTGCACCCGTGCAGCAGGCCGCAGCTGCTCCCGCTCCTCAGGTGGAAGAGGGCATTCCCGGTGATGTGATCGCCGCCATTATGGCAGCAATCCATGCAATGGGCAACGGCAAGTACACCCTCAAGGCTGTGCGCCGCAGCAAGAACGGCTGGGGCAATGCGGGTGTAAACGACACCACCGCACCGTTTTAACAGAGGAGGAAGAGCATGACACAGTTTATTGATACTCTGGTCGGTATTTTCCAAAGCTCCGGCTTTGCGAAGTTTGGCGAGCCGGGCGGCTACCTGTACGCAGTTATGATCTGCGTGGGCTGCTTTTTGCTGTACCTGGCCATCGTCAAAGAGTTTGAGCCGCTGATCCTGCTGCCCATGGCATTCGGCATGATCCTGGCAAACCTGCCCGGCAGCGGCGTTATCCACATGCAATATTTCGTCGGTGACGGTCTGGAACACCCCATGTGGGTGGAGATCCTGAACAACGGTGGTCTGGCCGATATGCTCTACATGGGCGTTAAGCTGGGCATCTACCCGCCGCTGATTTTCCTCGGCATCGGCACCATGACCGACTTTGCACCCCTGATCTCCAACCCCAAGAGCCTGCTGCTGGGCGCTGCCGCACAGTTCGGTATCTTCGGTACTTACATGGGCGCCCGTCTGCTGGCCGCTACCGGTCTGGTGGACTTCACCCAGAAGCAGTCCGCTGCCATCTCCATCATCGGCGGTGCCGACGGCCCCACCGCTATCTTCGTTACCTCCCGTCTGGCACCTGAGCTGCTGGGCAGCATCGCTGTGGCAGCGTACAGCTACATGGCACTGGTGCCCGTTATCCAGCCGCCCATCATGAAGGCATTGACCACCTCCAAGGAGCGCTCTGTGGTCATGAAGCAGCTGCGCACCGTCTCCAAGACCGAGAGGATCATCTTCCCCATCATGGTCGCTATCATTGTTTCCCTCATCGTGCCGGATGCCGCCGTTCTGGTCGGTATGCTGATGCTGGGCAACCTGATGAAGGAGTGCGGCGTTGTGGATCGTATCCAGAAGACCGCCGGTAATGAGCTGATGAACATCATTACCATCTTCTTGGCTCTGTCTGTTGGCTGCACCACCAGTGCAAACACCTTCCTGAACACCCGCACCCTGTTCATCATCGTGCTGGGTCTGATCGCCTTCTCCTTCGGCACCGCAGCCGGTGTGCTGTGCGGCAAGGTGATGTACGCCGTGACCGGCGGCCAGGTGAACCCGCTGATCGGTTCCGCTGGCGTTTCCGCTGTGCCGATGGCCGCCCGTGTGTCCCAGAAGGTGGGCCAGAGCGAGAACCCGCAGAACTTCCTGCTGATGCACGCCATGGGCCCCAACGTGGCCGGCGTTATCGGTTCTGCTGTTGCTGCTGGTATCCTGATCAACATCTTCGGCTAAGCATTCCCTGAAAAACAAACGTTCCCGTCCGGTGGTCCTGTACTGCCGGGCGGGTTTTGTTTTGTCACTGTGCAAGCTCTGATAGAGAAGCGTTATCTTGCACACTGACTGATTTTGAACAACGTATCGTCAAAAAAGTCACTGTGCAAAGTTTGCACACAGACAAGGCCTGCACACTGAGTCACTGTGCAAACGGGGGTCAGAGTGCAAGACTTGCACACAGACAAAAAAGTACGATAATATATTATATATTTGTCTCTGTGCAATCTGTTTCACCCCGGTAGAAAAACCATGTGGACCCTCCGTCTGTGCCAACCGCCTTGTGGTGTGGCAGAGCATGGTGCCGCGCAGCCTGCCCGGGGCGGCACCGGCAGCGGACCCCCCTGCGCAGAAAATGGGCCGCAAAATTTCCCCGCAAAGGCTGCCTGCAATCGCACCGGCTATTCTCAATTTCCTGAAAATGTGGTATACTGTTCTTTGACAATAAAAGGAGACAGGGGAACCCATGGCAACAGATCTGACACAAGAATTCTGCGCTCTGCGCGACACCTATATCGAAAAGCAGTTCGGCCGCCTGAACGAGATGCAGCGGCGGGCGGTGTTCACCACCGACGGCCCGCTGCTCATCCTGGCCGGAGCCGGCAGCGGCAAGACCACCGTGCTGGTCAACCGCATTGCCAACCTCATCCGGTTTGGCGCGGCCCACGGCTCAAAACAGCTGCCCCGCCCCGCCACCGAAGAGGACGTCAAGGCCCTGCGCAATGCCATCATGACCGGCACCGCCGCGCCCGGCTGGCTGGACGGTATGCTGCGGCAGAACGCCGTGCGCAGCTGGAACGTGATGGCCATCACCTTTACCAACAAGGCGGCCGGGGAGATGAAGGAGCGCCTGCGCCGGATGCTGGGCGGGGAAGAGGGCGACGAGGTGTTTGCCTCCACCTTCCACTCGGCCTGTGTGCGCATCCTGCGCCGCTGGGCAGAATCCATCGGCTACCCCCGCAGCTTTACCATCTATGATTCGGACGACAGCAAGCGCGTTATCAAGGATGTGCTGAAGGAGCTGTCATTGGAGGAGAAGTCCTTCCCGCCGAGAGAGATCCTCAGCGTCATCTCACAGGCCAAGGACAGCATGCAGTCGCCGGAGGAGTTCATCCACTACTGGGAGGGCGTTAACGACTGGCGCCGTATCAGGATAGGTAAAGTATATGCGCTTTACAGCAAAAAGCTGCGCGAGGCCAATGCGCTGGACTTCGATGACATCATTCTGCACACCGTCCGGCTGCTGGAGAGCTGCCCCGACGTGCTGGAGCGCTACCAGCGGAAGTTCCGCTACATCCTCATCGATGAGTATCAGGACACCAACCACCTGCAATACCTGCTGGTGAGCCTGCTGGCAGGCGGCTGGCGCAACATCTGCGTGGTGGGAGACGATGACCAGAGCATCTACCGCTTCCGCGGCGCGGACATCAGCAACATCCTCAGCTTCGAGAAGGAGTACCGCGGCGCCCGCACTATCCGTCTGGAGCAGAACTACCGCTCTACCCAGAACATTCTGGACGCGGCCAACGCTGTCATCCGCCACAACGAGGGCCGCAAGGGCAAGACGCTGTGGACGGAGAATGGAGACGGCGAAAAGGTGATCATCAAGACCGCCTTCAACGAGAGTGACGAGGCCAATTACGTGGTGGGTCAGGTGATGACGGACTACCGCCGCGGCGGCAATTGGAAAGATCACGCCGTGCTGTACCGTATGAACGCCCAGTCCAACGCGCTGGAATATGCGTTCAAGCGCAACGGCGTACCTTACAAAATTTACGGCGGTATGAAGTTCTTCGACCGCGCAGAGATCAAGGACATGCTGGCATACCTGTGCGTCATCAACAATCCCGCCGACGATCTGAGGCTCCGCCGCATCGTCAACGTGCCCTCCCGCAAGATCGGACAGGCCACCGTGGACAAGGCCCAGACCATCGCCACAGAGCAGGAGACCACGCTCTATCAAGTGTTCCGGCAGGCGGCGGATTATCCTGAATTGAAGAACGCAGCTGGCAAGCTTATCGCCTTTACAGAACTTATTGAATCTATACGCAGGCAGGTGGAGGGCTGTGACCTCATCGAACTGTATGATATGGTCTGCGACAAGAGCGGCTATACTGCGGCACTGCGGGAAAAGAACGATATGGAGAGCCGCGGACGCCTGGAAAACGTGGAAGAGCTGAAATCCAGCATTCAGGGTTATCTGGAAAACGTCGAAGGTGAGCCGTCGCTGTCCGGCTTTCTGGACGAAGTGGCGCTGTATACGGATCTGGACAGCCAGTCCGACAGCGACAACTGCGTGACCATGATGACCATGCACGCTGCAAAGGGGCTGGAGTTCCCTCACGTCTACGTGGTGGGCATGGAAGACGGCCTTTTTCCGGGAAATCGCGCCATGGGCGATGCGGAGGAGATGGAGGAGGAGCGGCGTCTGTGCTACGTGGCCATGACCCGCGCCAAGGAGACGCTGGTACTGACCAACGCGCGGCAGCGTATGCTGTTCGGCCGCACCGCACCGGCCATGCCCTCCCGCTTTTTGAAGGAGATCCCTGAGGAGAACATGGAGTGGCTCAGCAAGCCGCAGCCACGCAGCACAGAGAGCAACTGGGACAGCGTCGGCTGGGGCGACGGCGCCGGAGACAGCCGGAGCAGCCGGTACGCCGGATACGATAGCTATGGCGAAAAGTACGGCAACTACAGCAGTCGTAGCGCCGCATACGGCACACAGAGTACAATGGCGCACGAGACATCTGGCCCGCAGAAAGCACCGCTCCGGTCATCGTCCGATGCAGGCCGCAGGGCACCCTCCGGCGGCCTGATGCAGCTGGCACCGGGCGAGAGCGTGCGCCACGATGCCTTCGGGCAGGGCATGGTGCTGTCCGTCCGCGTCATGGGCAACGACGCCCTTATTGAGGTGGCCTTCGACACGGTGGGCACGAAAAAGCTGATGCTGCGGGCCGCCATGGGCCATCTCAGCAAAGGATAACGGCACTGTAAACCGCAGGTTGCACGGATATTTCCGGACATTTCACCGTGTAAACCTGTGGATGCTTGACAGGCAACAGAAAAAATGGTATGTTTTCCGCAGTGAAAAGAAAGGAGACGCAGCGATGTTCGGTTTCGACGGTTACGGTATGGGCTTTGGCGGTTTTCAAATATTTCAGCTCCTGTTTTTTATCGCTTTTTTTGGCATTTTCCTGGTGTTCCTCATCAGCGCGGGCAAGGGTATCGCCCAGTGGGGCAAAAATAACCGTTCGCCCCGCCTGACAGTGAACGCGGCGGTGGTGGCCAAGCGGGAGAACGTCAGCGTTCACCACCATCACGGTAACGGCGCGGGGCATACAACGCGCTCCACCACCTACTGTGTGACGTTTCAGTTCGATGGCGGCGACCGGCTGGAGCTGCGGCTCCCCGGGCGGGAATATGGCCTGCTGACGGAGGGGGACACCGGCCTGCTGACATTTCAGGGTACCCGCTACCTGTCCTTTGAGCGGCAGGGGACGGCGGTGTCCTACCAGGCGGAGACATCCGAAGGGGCAGAAAATGGAAATCGCGGAGAGCGCCGCAGCTGGGACCCCGAGCTGTGATATGACAGACAATAAAATGTTTGTTGAGGCGGGCAAAGACGACGCGCTGTCCATCATTGGCCTGCGGCATAAAATCTGGAGTACCACATACAGGGGAATTTATCCGGATCATATGATAGATGACTTTGACTGGGCGTGGCACGAGGAAAAAGAGCTGTCAAGGATCAATGATCCGGCATATTCTGTGTATTTGATCCAAAAAGATGGTCAGAATATCGGCTATCTGACGATACATCAGGCCAATGTGATTACCTTGCAGTCCCTGTATATCGTCTCCGAATATCAAAGGCAGGGCGTCGGCCGGGCGGCATTTGAGCATGTAAAGGCCTTTTGCAGAGAGTGTGATGCCGCGTCCTTCATCTGCTATTGTGTTCCTGAGAACGTGAATGCCCGTGCATTCTATGAGCGGATGGGCGGCACGTTGATCGGTGCGGACCTGACAAATGACGAAAAGTGGCAGAACTCTGTCACCTATCAATTTACATTGGCGTAAACACGAAAGGCACAGAACCGCCGTCACGGTTCTGTGCCTTTCATGTAATATTTGCGCTATAAAGAAGAACACCCTGCGGAGGATTCCGCAGGGCGTTTTGTCTGTACAGTTCAGGCGACGATCAACTCAGATCGCGCGGGTAACTTTGCCGGAACGCAGGCACCGGGTACAAACATATACATGGCGAGGCGTGCCGTTGATCACTGCCTTCACGCGCTTGACATTGGGCTTCCAGGGACGATTGGAACGCCGGTGGGAGTGAGAGACCTTGATACCGAAGGTCACGCCCTTGTCGCAAAATTCGCACTTAGCCATCCGTTGCACCTCCTTGCTGTTGTAACATACGGTCGCTTGCATCGCAAGCAGTTGATATAATAACAGATAACGCCGCAGATTGCAAGCACTATTTGACAAAAAAACGAAATTTTTTTGAGAAGCGAAAGTGTTGCGAAACAGGGGGATACAAGATATAATGTAAGGTAACTATTTGCCGCATTTGCCGCGTTTGACGGCGGCGGCTGTGGGAGGGACCTGTATGGAAAAAGTCAGACGGACGCCGGCCAGCCTGAAAAAAATGGTGGAGATCTTCAGCATGGAGATCCTTCACAAGGGGCGCGACTTCGACAACACCGTTGTGACCATCTCGGACGTGAACCGTCCAGCCCTGCAGCTGGTGGGGTTTTACGACTATTTTGACGATAAGCGCCTGCAGATCCTTGGACGCGGTGAAATGCGCTTTCTGGACCGCATGACGGAGACGGAGCGGATGCGGGTGTTCAATAAGCTGCTGAGCTATCCGTTCCCTGCCCTCATCGTGGCGAGGGATATGGACGTCCCGACGGAGCTGGTGCAGATGGCAGAGAAGCATGACCGCACGCTGCTGCGGTCCGCGGAGTCCACCGTGGACGTGACCAGCAAGCTTATCGACTATCTGAACCGAGCCATGGCGCCTCAAATCGCACGGCACGGTGTGCTGATGAACATCTACGGCCAGGGCGTGCTGATTTTGGGCGACTCCGGCATCGGCAAGAGTGAGACGGCCATCGAGCTCCTGAAGCGCGGACACCGGCTGGTGGCCGATGACGCTGTGGAGATCCGGCGTATCTCCAACAGCCTGTTTGGCACGGCGCCGGAGATCATCCGTCACTACATTGAAATACGCGGCGTGGGTGTCATCGACGTGCAGCAGCTGTTTGGCATGGGCGCTGTGCAGTTCGATACAGAGATCGACCTGGTCATCCAGCTGGAGCAGTGGATAGACGGCAAGTTCTACGACCGATTGGGCCTTGGTGAGGAGAAATACGAGATACTGGGCGTGGAGCTGCCCATCGTCACCATCCCTGTGCGGCCCGGGCGGAACCTGGCGGGTATCGTGGAGATCGCCACCATGAAAAACCGGCAGATGAAGTACGGCTACAACGCAGCGAGAGATTTTGTGACGCAGTTTGACAGTAAGGTGGACGAGATGATGAAGGAGAAGCAGACGGAACGATGAAGTATGTGGGCGTAGACATCGGCGGCACCAACCTGAAGGCGGGGCTGGCGGATGAGAACGGCCAGCTGCTGGCTGTGCAGAAAATGAAGGTGGCATCCGTCACCGACCAGCAGTCGCTGGCGTGGACCATTGTGGCCATGACGCAGGAGCTGGCCAAGTCCGCAGGCGTGCCGCTGGACGACATCGCATCGGTGGGCGTGGGCGTGCCCGGGACCGTGGAGATCCGGTCCGGCTCCATCGGCTACACCTGCAACCTTCCGCTGCGGAACGTGCCGCTGCGGAAGCTGTTCCACCACTATCTGTCCATCCCGCTGTATATTGAGAACGATGCCAACTGCGCGGCGCTGGCGGAATACTACGTGGGCGCAGGACGGGACAGCAAGCGCTTCGTGACCATCACGCTGGGCACCGGCGTAGGCGCGGGCATCATCCACAACGGCAAGGTGTACCACGGCGCCAATGGCATGGCCGGCGAGGTGGGCCACACCGTCATCATCAAGGACGGTCTGCCGTGCCCCTGCGGCCGCCGCGGCTGCTGGGAGCAGTACGCCTCCGCCACGGCGCTGAAGCGGATGACGGCAGAGGCGCTGGCGGCCCATCCGGACAGCATCCTTGCGCAGGTGGTGGCGGAGAACGACGGCCGCGTGTCCGGCCAGTCCGCATTTATCGCGGCACGGCAGGGTGATCCCGTGGGCCAGCGCATCTGCGAGGAATACGTGAGCTATCTGTCCTGCGGCATCGTCAACATGGTCAACGTGTTCCAGCCGGATACGCTGGCTATCGGCGGCGGTGTCAGCAATGAGGCAGACGAACAGCTGCTGCTGCCGGTGCAGCGGTGCGTGGAGCGGGAGAGCATCCCCTGTGGAAAGAACCGGCGCACCCGCATCGTCAAGGCGGAGCTGGGCAACCAGGCTGGTATCATCGGCGCGGCGCTGCTGGGCAAGAACAAGCGGATCTGATGCCGTTTCAGGAGGGTTTATGAGCTGGTATGAGGAATTGGACCGATGGACGGCGGACTATCTGCCGGACATGATATATGAACACGATGCGGCGCTGGCGAAGTACACGTCGTTCCGCATCGGCGGACCGGCGCGGCGCATGGCGTTCCCCAAGGACGGCAGCCAGATGGTGCTGCTCATTGAGGCGGCGCGGGGCTGTGGGGCCAGACCACTGGTCATCGGAAACGGCACGAACCTGCTGTTTCCCGACGAGGGTGTGGACCGGCTGGTGGTGAACACGCGGGATATGTCCTGTGTGGTGCTGGACGCGGAGGGCCGCGTGACGGCGGAGGCCGGTGCGCCCTTGGCCCGGGCGGCGGTGTACGCCCAGAAGCAGGGACTGACGGGGCTGGAATTTGCCCACGGCATCCCAGGCAGCGTGGGCGGCGCGGTGTGTATGAACGCAGGGGCCTACGGCGGGGAGATGCAGCAGGTGGTGCACAGCGCCACGGTACTGTTTCCCGATGATGGCGTCCGGACGCTGAGAGGGGAGGAACTGCGGTTCTCCTACCGTCACAGCCTGCTGACAGACCGGCCGGAGGCAGTGGTACTCCGGGTCGTGTTTCAACTGACGGCGGGAAGGCCGGAGGAGATACGGCAGAAAATGGAAGAATTGATGACAAGGAGAAAGACTTCACAGCCATTGGAATATCCAAGTGCGGGCAGTACGTTCAAGCGGCCGGAGGGCTATTTCGCTGCGGCGCTCATCGACCAGTGCGGGCTGAAGGGCATGACCGTGGGTGGAGCGCAGGTGTCAGAGAAACACGCGGGTTTTGTTATCAACCGCGGCGGCGCCACCTGCGCCGACGTGACGGCGCTGATGGCGGTGATCCAGCGGCGCGTATGGGAGGAAAAGGGCGTCCGGCTGGAGCCGGAGATCAAGATGATACACTGAGGAGCGAAACGTGGAGATACTCATCATTTCGGGACTTTCCGGCAGCGGGAAGTCCCGCACCGCTGCCTTTTTAGAGGACATCGGCTACTATATCGTGGACAACCTGCCGGCGGAGATGATGTTGAAATTCGCCAACTTCTGCACCGCCTCCGGCGGGCGGTATGACCGTGTGGCGCTGGTGTACGATGTCCGCGCGGGGGAGCCGTTCCAGCGGCTCATCGACGTGCAGGACAAGCTGCGGCGGCGGGACAACGTGCGGTGCCGGATGCTGTTTTTAGAGGCGGACACCCGGGTCATTATCAGCCGCTACAAGGAGACGCGGCGGACCCATCCGCTGTGTACCGAGGGCGGCTCCATCGAGGAGGCCGTGAAGCGGGAGCGGGAGCTGCTGGATCCGGTACGGGCCAGAGCGGACTTCGTGCTGGACACCACAGCGTTCTCCACCGCCAAGCTGCGCAGCGAGCTTTTGAACCTGTTCGGCGGCGTGGGTACGCGGCAGCCGCTGAACGTCAGCGTCATG
>ERZ825324.3074-NODE-3074-length-16129-cov-4.734976_pt1 | contig 16129 bp, 14 predicted proteins | sample MGYA00519859_ERZ825324 | MGnify/ENA primary metagenome ERZ825324 (study PRJEB31778, sample SAMEA3449198) | human gut metagenome | biome: human gut; feature: human-associated habitat; material: faeces | place: United Kingdom | collected 2010/2012 ... | reverse complement strand
ATTGCATCTGTTGCCTTTGATGTTGCAATACCAATACCTACACCTGCTCCAATACCTGTTAATGCTGCTAAACCTGCTCCAATTGCTACTAATGATGTCATAATATTTATCTCCTTTTACTCTATACTTTCTTTAATAAATAGCGATGTTAAAAATACAAACACATATGCCTGTATAAAACCATCAAATAAATCAAAATACAAACTTAATGGAACCGGCACCAAAACCGGCGCTACTATTTTAATAAGTTCCATAATTACGAATGCGCCTAAGATATTACCAAATAAACGCATACACAACGACAGTGGTCTGATGAATACCTCCAATATGTTCATAGGAAGCATTATTATTATCGGCTCTGCAAAGCTTTTCAAAAATCCCTTTACACCTTTCTGATGTATTCCTGCATATTCTACAAGAATAATACTCATCAGTGCCAACGCTCCTGTTACACCTACATCTTTAGTTGGTGATTTCAGTCCAAACAGACCAATCATGTTTGAGATTGCAATGTAAATTCCAACTGTCATCATATAAGGAATATACCTTTTTCCTTTTTCTCCTAACATATCGTAGAAGAAATTGTGTAATCCTCCGATAACAGTTTCCACAACCAGTTGTCTTTTTCCAACGTTTTCTACCTTTAGATTTCTTCCAAGGAAGAACGCTGCCACAATTAATACTGCCATAATAATCCACGTGACCACGACAGATTCGGCAACCGGAATTCCTCCAAAAATCGGAATTTTAAATGCTGTCTCACAATTTAATTCTGCCATTAATTCCTCTGACAGATTTCCCATTTTTGAACCTCCTCTCTTAGTATTGAACATATTTACGTGTCTGACTTATTTATCGGATATCAAACATCCAAGTTTTAATCGCACGAATTATTTCGCACCTTACACTTAAACATGTTACCTTGAAAATTGATTTCTCAGTGTAGAACCTTTGGCTGTTAATTACCTGCACTAACATATATTATGTACAAATACCATACTTTTTTTATTATATTTACTATAATATTTTTTCTCATATAGTATAAAAGAGCAGATGCCACAGCCCTTCATCCGACCGTAACTCCACTCCCTTGCGTATATGTCATTGCCTATGCAATTATTGTCAAATATCTCTCACAATTCGCAATTATACTACTTTCTCCAAATAATGGTAGTCTTTTTTTTACTAATTGTGATTTTTTGTCAATTTGTCAATTATGTATATTGGCTATTTTTTACATTTTTTAAGATTATAAAGATACTTTTTTAGTGTATTTTGTATATTTTGTACACATTTTCATTATACATATGTCTAATTCTTATTCTTGTGATTATGCTTTTTTCGTCTATATTTTGTGAATTTTTCACAAAAAAATTAATGGTTTTTTATGTTAAATTACTGCTAATGTTTGCCATCATAATAAAAACATTGAACTCTCCATTTGTATGATCTACTTCCATTCTGCCATCATATTTTTCAACTACGGCACTAACCGAAGACAGACCTATTCCTGTATCTTTAAACTCCCGTTTTCTTGAATAATAACCCGAATGACCTTTCTTAATTTCACCATTGTACAAGTTCGAAACTAACATACATATATACTCATTACTTCTGTTTATTCTTAATTTTATTCTTTTATTTTCTTCTTTTTCGCTTGCTTCAATGGCATTTTCCAGAAGATTTCCTATTACAATACATAAGTCTGTATCACGTATCTTTAATTCTTCCGGTAATGCCACATTTAACTGTACCTCTATTCCATTATCTTTTGCCAGCAAAATATAATGATTCAAAATTGCATCAACTGTACTGTTGTTACAATAAACCATTGGCTCTTTTGTAGAATAAATCTTATTATATTCTTCCAAATATTCTATTAACTGCTCTATTTTATTTTCCTTTGCTAACTGATAAACAACATTAATATGATGATGTATGTCATGTCTGCTTTTTCTGGTTTTTTCTATTTTTTCAGTAATCATATTGTACTGCTCGGATTTCATGTCAATAAGCATTTTGCTTCTCTTAGCCTTCTCCTCTGCTCTGACAAATTTTTCCTCCGTATTCATATTGGAAAACTGCATTACACTAACAATTACAACACCTATACTTAACGTAAATCTTGCCAGTACCTGATGAAAATGCATATATGTAATCTCAAAATCATTTTCACAATATGCCAAACTTACTATAGAGAAAATTATTGGAATAATCCAGGCCTGCCTCCACTGTCTTCTATTATCAGTTTTTACAACAGGAACTATGTATTTCTTCCATAATATATACATAAATGGAAAGCATACCACTGATATTATAATTCTTAAAACTGCCGTATCCAAATAAGTCGCCGACTGCCTTATGGTTATATAATTATTAATATGACTTGCCCAAACCAATATAACAACACTTATGGGCAATAATAATCCATACACAAACAATGACTTTTCTATATAATCATCCACTAAAAAAATAACCAACGTCAAAACCACAAATATTTGGACCACTCGATAGGAAAACATAACATCCAAATTGTAAAACTCTGCCGTGGTTATCTTTTTAAATATTAACAAATATATTGTTAGTGCAATATAATTTAAAACTCCTGTTGTTATTACAGAAAATCTTAATCTGTCTTTAAATGGCATATATAAAAGAAATATCCATGGGAATACATCTAAAAAAACATTTGTAATTAACCAAAAACCGCTCATACTTCCCCCCTACTACTTTATGACTGTAATTTTGACTCTATTTCATCGCTCATTTCCAAGAAGCATTCCATCAAAATAGGATTAAACTGTCCACACTGTCCTGTTTTAATCATTTCAACAGCTTTCTTGTGACTTATTGCTTCATTATAAATGTCTGCTAATATAGTCAATGACTCCAAGCTCATAAGCTTTTCTAATAAATGATGCTGACTTTTCATCAGAAATCATTATTACAGGAACATTTTCTGAGAGACTTTTCTGCTTCATATAAGTCAAAACTTCAAATCCGCTCATTCCACACATTTTTAGGTCAAGAAGTACCAATGCAATGTCTTCTCCATATTTGTTCAACATATCTATTCCCTGTTCGGCATTTGACCCATTAAGCATATCAAACTCTCCACCTAACATTTCTGTCAATTCATCACAATCACTTTCTGAATCATCAATTATAAGTATTTTAAATCTGTTAACATCACTAACATTATTGCCAATTACGTTCTTTTCATTTTCAGTTACAACCATATTCTTTTTAATCTTAGCCTTATACATTAACTTATCAGCCTTTTCAACGGCTTTCTCTATAGGCTGTCCACCTGAAATTACTCCACCTATACTTACTGACAATTTAAGTTTAGGATATCCCGGAACCTTGGTATTATCTATTGTCTCTCTTATGTGTTTTATTTTCTTAACAAAAGTATTTTCTTCAATTCCCGGCATAACAATAAGAAATTCATCACCACCATATCTTATTATTAAGTCTGTCTTTCTTATTTCCTTCTTTATTACACTTACAACTGTTTTCAGTGCAACATCCCCTGCCATATGCCCAAATGTATCATTATATAATTTGAAATCGTCAAGGTCTAACATGGCAATTCCCGAAACTCCTGTTGTCATCTTAATATTCTCTTCGTAATATTTTCTGTTATATGCACCTGTCAGAACATCAATATAAATCTCTTCATCTATTCCTGCTATCTTTTTTATTATTTCCTTACGTCCGTCCTGATCTATTAAAGCATCGCTGTCTAAGCAATTAATCATCTCCATAATATGAGGCACATTATCTATTTCAATATATTTTGATATCACCTGATACATATCAGAATTAATAAATTCAATCTTAGTTCTCTGCTTCTTATCAGCTAATACTCTTGCTGAAATACAATTTTCACAGCGTTTATCTCTGTTCCAAAATGAATAGCATTGGCATGGATTGTCCGGCATTTTTTTCTTTCTTAATGAATTAGCTGTCTCAAATCCTTCAACATCCAATATTCTTACAATTGAAAAAACTTTTTCAAGCTGCTCCATCATTTCTTTTGTTTCCTGCTTAGTCATACTTTCGTCCATTCCCATGTTTTTCCTCTTCCTATTTATATTTATAGATTTAGTCTAAAAGTATATAATAAAAAAATAGAGCTAATCATATTTTAGCATTCATACTCCGTATTTCTAAAACATTAACTAGCTCTATTATAATAAATTGCACTATAATTTTAAATAGTTTTATATAATCTTTCCATTCTTTATTATGTGTTTAATTTCTAAATTTTTATCCAGCAATACTAAATTTGCGATTTTTCCCGGCTCTATGCTCCCAAATCTGTCATATATACCTATGGCTTTTGCCGGATTAACCGCTGCACACTTTATTGCACTTTCCAACGGAATATTCATTTTTTTAACCGCTGTTCTTACACAATTCATAAGATTAGTAACTGAACCTGCTATATTTCCTTCCTTTGTAAGTGTTGCCACATTTCCCTTCACTGTAACATCCAATCCTCCAAGTGTATATTGACCATCATCTAATCCACAAGCCATCATACTGTCACTTATCATTATGATTCTGTCATCTCCAAACATTTTAAATGTTGTTCTAACCGTTGAAGGATGGCTATGTACACCATCCACAATCAATTCCACTGTCACATCTTCATTGTCACATGCTGCTCCTATAACTCCCGGACTTCTATGGTAGAAATCATTCATTCCATTATATAAATGTGTTACATGTTTTGCTCCATTATCAAAAGCAAGCTTTGCCTCATCATAATCTGCCGCCGTATGTGCTACTGAAACTCTAACATCATCTTTAATAGCCTTTATGCATTCAATTGCCCCATCTGTTTCAGGTGCAATATCTACTAATTTAATAAGTCCTCCTGCTGCTTCCTGCAATCTGTAAAACATATCTGCATCAGGTTTATGAATAAATTTCGGATTTTGTGCTCCCTTCTTTTCCATTGAAATAAAAGGGCCTTCCATGTTTATTCCAACAAGTTCTGCTCCTTCTTTTCCATCATACTCTCTTGCTGTCTTATAAATTTCACTTAATTTTTCTTCCGAAAAAGTCATTGAGGCAGGACAAATGGTTGTAATGCCGTTTTTCAATTCATATTCAGCCATTTTTGAAATAGCCTCCTTTGTTCCATCGCAAAAATCGTATCCTACACATGCATGAAAATGAATATCTGTAAGACCCGGTATTACATATAAACCTGTTGCATCAATTATCTCTCCTTCACCTGTCTTAGATATTTTTTCATCTTCAACATATACTTCTTTTTCTTCAAATCTACCCTCTGCATTAAATACTAATCCATTTTTTATAATCATCTTTAATACCTCTTAATTTCTTTCACTCTTTTGTAATTTTCTTTGATGTAATTACAACTTATTATAGGATTCCTGCCAAAGCCTCTTTATCTCCCACTAACGTTACATCATTGTGAAGTTGTAATACTGATGCGGGAACTTCCGGTGTTACAGGTCCCAAAAAGGCTTTCTTCACTATATCTGCCTTATCTTTTCCCGATACAACTATTATAATTTTTTTTGCCTGCATAATAGATTTTATTCCCATTGTATATGCCTGTTTTGGCACATCTTCCTCTCTTTCAAAAAATCTCTTATTTGCTTCAATTGTGCTCTTCGTTAAGTCAACACAATGAGTTTCCTTTTCAAAAGCCTCTCCCGGTTCATTAAATCCAATATGTCCGTTATGACCAAGTCCTAATAACTGCATATCAATTCCACCAAACTTTTCTATTATGTCGTTATACTCCTGACACGCCTTTTTTGAATCAGGTTCCAATCCATTTGGAACATAGGTATTTTCTTTCTTAATATTTATTCTGTCAAATAAATGTTTGTTCATAAAATATCTGTAACTTTGGTCATTATCTCCTGATAATCCTTTGTATTCATCCAGATTAATTGATACAACACTTGAAAAATCCAAATCACCTTTTTCATACCATTTTACAAGCTGATCATAAATTCCAATTGGAGTGGAGCCTGTAGCAAGTCCCATAACACTATCCGGCTTTAAAATAATCTGAGCTGAAATGATATTTGCTGCTTTTCTGCTCATTCCCTTATAATCCTCACCTACATAAATTCTCATAACTGATTCCTCCTAATATATTTTTTTTATTTTATTTTGTTCCGTTTTCTTCGCTGAACAAATCTGTAACAGACAAATTTCTTGCCATTAAAGTTTCACTAATATATCTCTGGTTCCAAAGGTCATCTTTTTTATATCCTGACGCATCTATATAAACCTGTTTTCCTGCAAAGTCTACCTTAACCAAAGTATAACTTCCTGAATATTTCCAATTACCTAAAACTATATGAGCCGATATTCCTGCCTTATTGCACAATCTTGCAAGCACCTTGCTATATCCTGTTGCAATAGCCTTTCCATTAACCACACATGATGTGCATCCCTCAAAGTAATTCTTTTCAAAAGCTTCCGTCATATTTGAAACACTGTCAGAGCTTTCCATCATTTCATTATCCATAGTCAAATTATCATCCATCCATTTAAGGAAATAATCAATTGTCTGTTTTTTGCCATATTCTTTAGGAATTTCTTCCACTACTTTATTAAGTATTTTATCTGCCTTCTGTTTCATATCCAAAACTTTTTTCTTTTTTGTTTCATCTATTGTTTCTAATGGTTTCTTTAATTGATCAAGATTATTTACATATCCGTCATCATCAATATTACCCTGCTTATTTAAACCTTCTGCCGGGTATAATAAAATTAAACATTTTACAATCTTTTTTTCTTTTATATCAGTAATATTTTTTGTTATAGAACTAATACTTTGATTTTTTTCTGTCATAGGGACATTTACCATTGCATAAAACAAATCATCTTCTCCGCAATACAAAGCCTGAGTTACCCTTGAATATTCTGTTCCGTTAAGTGGATTGTCAAAATAAAGTTCTCCACCTTTAAAATTTATAATTGCCTCTTTTATTTTTTCATAAGCCTTTTTCTCATTATCACTAAGTTTTTCATAATAATATGTATCATTAAATACCTTATCTTCCCTCGGAGGATTTCCAATCTGGTTCTCATATGGATTAGCTTTATACTTTTGTTTTTCATAAACAGATAAAATGCTCACTAATATTATTAAAATTATTATTGTCCACAAAACTTTTGGATGGTCCCTTACTACTTTAAACATTTAATCCTCCCTTTGTCTATATTAATAGTTTTATTTTTTTCTTGATTTTGCCACAAGAAGCTTATTCTAAAAATCTCAAAGGGATGTCTTAACAGACACCCCTTTGATTTAAATATAATTAAATTATTTACAAAGTTTCTTAAATTCATCAGCTACAAACTGTACTTTTGTTCCAATAATAACCTGAACATTATTCTTGCCCGGTCTGAGAACCCCTGCTACGCCTGCTGATTTAATCTTCTTTTCATCTACGATTGTATTATCTTTTACTTCGAGACGAAGTCTTGTAATGCAGTTATCAATTTCAACAACATTTTCTTTTCCACCGATACCTTCTAATATAATAGAAGCAACCTGTGTATAATCATTATTTCCAAGTTCTGCCTGTTTTTCAGCTTCAACATCGTCATCTTCACGACCTGGTGTCTTAAGGTCAAACTTTGTAATTGCGAATCTGAATACTACATAGAATACTATAAATGCTGCAATTCCCAAAGGAATGATTAACCATGTCTTTGATGCTGCAGGAAGTGTTGATGAGAATACTAAGTCTGTACAACCTGCTGAGAATGAGAATCCTGCTCTAAATCCTACATAATATGTAATTACTGTAAAGATACCGTAAAGGATAGCATAAATTAAGTAAAGTACAGGTGCTAAGAACATAAAACCAAATTCAAATGGTTCTGTAACACCACATACGAATGCACAAATTGCTGCTGAAAGTAAAAGACCTGCTGCTACTTTCTTCTTATTATCCTTTGCACAGTGAAGCATTGCTAAAGCTGCACCCGGAACACCAAACATCATACATGGGAAGAAACCTGACATATACATACCAAGTGACCAGCTTACATCTGCTGAAGTCTTACCACCCCAGAAGTTTGTTAAATCACCAAGTCCGATTGTATCGAACCAGAATACATTGTTAAGTGCGTGATGTAATCCTGTTGGAATTAACAATCTGTTAAAGAATGCATATAAACCTGCTCCAACACCACCTAATTTAACGATTCCTTCACCTAAAGCAATAAGTGCACCGAATACTAATGGCCATACAAATAATAATACTACTGATACAAGAATTGAAACAACTCCTGCTACAATGGCTACACATCTCTTACCACTGAAGAATGATAACCAATCAGGTAATTTAGTATCTTTAAACTTGTTATAGCATGTTGAACCAATAATACCTGCCAAGATACCGATAAATGGGTTTACAATCTTGTCAAATGCCAATGTCTTATTAGCATTTTCAGCAATTGCCGGCATAATAGTTGTAACAAATCCTGTGTTTAATAATGTTGTTATCATTAGCCATGATGCTAATGCTGCAACACCACCTGTACCATCATTATCCTTGGATAAACCAACACCAACACCGATTACAAATAAAAGTGCCATATTATCAATTAAAGCACCACCGGCCTTAACCAAAAATAAACCAATCAAAGGAATAACTCCTTTGATATCACCATCCTGCATTGCTCCAGGACATAAAGCGTAACCGATACCCATTAAAAGTCCGCATATTGGAAGTACGGCTACTGGAAGCATTAATGCCTTTCCTAATTTTTGAAGATATTTCATCATGAAAAACATCCTCCTTTCTCATTATTATAATATTATTTTTAAAATCCCGTCTTTTAGGACTTTATTTACTTTATTTTGTAAGTTCAATTATTGTGTCACCCACACTAACTTCCTGACCAACATTTGTTTTCACTTCTTTATAGATGTCAGAATTGCAGATTATAATAGGGGTAATTACATCAAATCCTTCACCTTTAAGTGCATCAATATCAAACTCTAAAATCAAATCTCCTTTTTTAACCTTGTCTCCTACACTAACTTTAGGTGTAAAATACTTTCCTTTTAATTTTACAGTATCAAGACCTACATGCATTAATATTTCTGCTCCATTATCTGAAACAATACTTAGAGCATGCTTTGTATCAATAACTACTGCCACGCTTCCGTCTATTGGGGAATATAGTTTTCCTTCACTAGGCTCAATTGCCATTCCTTTTCCTAACATTTCCTCACCAAATGTTGGATCGTTAATACTTGAACTTGGAACAGCCATTCCTTTTATTGGTGCTACCAAAATATCATCAGGCGCTACCACTTTTTTTTTCAAAAAATCAAACATTTAATAATCCTCCTATCGCTTATATTTCAATATGTGGCTGAATACGTTTAATGTAAACTGCCAAATATACTTTTTCCTCTTTAGGAATATCATATCCATATTTACTTTGTACAAACTGACTTATTTTCTCACTTACATCATATTCCTTAGGATACTTATTAATAATCATATCTAAAAATTCCTGATCCTGATTGTCCAACAATTCTCCAGCAAACATACGTTGTGCAAAGAATTTCAAATGTGTTATAAACCTTGAGCAGTGTAAACCCAATTCATCAAGTTTTATACCTAATTCTTTTTCAACAATACTGATACATTCCCTAATCATTGTTGTAGCATTAACTGTATCACTCATTCCCATATTGTACTCTGCAATTACAAAATGAAGTGCTATAGATGCAGCTTCATCTTGTGGCAATTTTATTCCTGCCTCACTCTCAATAAGTTCCAGTGCCTTTTCACCAACCAAATATTCACTAGGATAAAAGCTCTTAATCTCATTAAATAAAGGATTTTCAAATAATTCTCCTTTGGTTGACCGTTCAAGCAAGAAATTAATATGATCCGTCAATGAAATATATATACTTGGACTTAATCTTTTAGGCATAACCTGCTGTGCATATGAAATAATGTCTACAGAAAGATTCAAATAATTATGTGGAATCATTTCAATCAATTCACTAAACTTACCAACTTCATCTTCACTATCCAAAACGAATCTCTTTTCAATCTTATCCTCAGCTACTTCGTCTCCAACCTTCTTTTGAAATCCTATTCCTTTCCCCATAAGAACAATCTCCCTATTGTTTTCGTCATGGGTACTTAACACATTATTGTTTATTACTTTGTTTATTATCATAATTTTTCCTATTTTATTATCTATATCATATAATAGCTTTACTAAATCATTTGCTTTTTTTCATAAAATTGTTTTTGTAAAAAAAATAGACCTGACCCCGCAAAAAAACTTTATCTGCGAAATCCGGTCTTGCCTAACGAAATAGTAACAATCCATAATAACGTTCTCTCAACTGTTAAAACTAGTTTAGCATTTATTTCCAAATATGTCAACAATTTTTCAAATTTTATTCACACTTTTGCACAATCATTCAAAAAAAGGGTCTGACATTGCCAGACCCTCAAAAATTCAATTCTTCCTAATTTAATTTTTCTATTATTTTTACTATTTTCTTACTTTAACTTTCTTAATTTTACTCCAATCACCTGTTACTTTCACATTGCCTGACTTAACTACATATGCACGTACCTGAATATAATAAGTTTTCTTCTTAAGCTTCTTCAAAGTCTTTTTTACAGATTTTGTTGTTACTGTTTTAGCCTTTTTCAACTTTTTGTTTGTTGAATATTTTATCTGATAGCCTGTAACACCTTTTACCTTCTTAATATTTATCTTAATATTTCTGTTGTTCTTTGAACGTACTACCTTTTTTACGCTTACTTTTCCCGGTCTGCTTACTACAACCTTAGATGTAGTTGTCACTCCATTACCAGTTGTTGTCACTCCATTGTTAGTTGTTGTCACTCCATTATTAGTTGTTGTCTTTTCTTCACTTGGTAGTGTTGTTTTATTTGTTGTGCTTTCTCCGTTATTATAATTAGGATCAGGAATCTGTGTTGTTGTCTTAAATGATACATTAGATAAAGTAATGTTTGCTGCTGAATTAGTTGCTGCTGCATCACCATCACACTTTCCCATTCCAAAGTATAAGTCAAGAACGCCTTCCATATCTTTTGCCAAAGTTACTTGTCTTGAGAAGTTATAAGGCACTCCGGCTTTTAAGTCAATATATTCACCAAATATTTGTTCGTCGCCATCTCCGGCTACTTTTACAAAAACCCTCTTATCCACATCAGATGTCATTGTAAAACTATAGTTATATGTTCTGCCCGGATAGTAATGTAATCCTTTTAAGTACTGCTGAACTCCCCACTGTGAATTACCTATTGATGTAATGTTCATTGTTGCGCCTGTTACTGCTTTGTCTGTAGATTTTGATGTACCTGAAGCCCCTGCCCAGTCAGAGCCGAAATAAGAGCCCCATTTTCCACTACATGTTTCAACAGCATCTTCTGTTACAGTAATCATAGGTCCCGTATACTTAGTTGTTGTTTCTTCAACTTTCTTATATGCTCTAACCCAGTCAACTTCCATTGTTGCCGGGAAAGCTGTTTCATCAATGTCATATCCCGGCCACTGACCGCCAATTGCCATATTAAAGATAACAAAGTATTCCTTTCTTACCTCGCTAAATGAGTCGTTTGAAACATCCATCGTTCTATAAACTTTGCCATCCACATACCATCTTAACTTGTCTGCTGTCCATTCAACTCCATATACATGATATTCTGTTCTGTTAGCCACTGCTACTGAACTTCCTGAATCTGCGTTATTATTTCCCGGATCATTAAACCAATGCAATGTTCCATATACAAGATTTTCATCATTGATTGCTTCCACAATGTCTATTTCACCACATTTAGGCCAACCTACAGAATCCTGATTTGCTCCAAGCATCCAAAACGCAGGCCAAACACCTTTAAACTTTGGCATTTTAATTCTCGCTTCAATCTTTCCATATTTGAAGTTCTTCTTATTCTTTGTTGTAATTCTTGAAGATGTATATTTCATTCCGCCATAGTCTTCACGCTTGGCTGTAATCTTCATAGTACCATTACTTACCTTAATATTTCTGTCAGTATAATACTGCTGTTCGTTATTACCCCAGCCCCAGCTTCCTGTTCCTATTTCATAGTTCCATGTGTTAGTGTCAAGATAATTACCATTAAACTCATCTGACCAAACCAATTCATAATTGTCTGCTGCTTTAACAGTATTACTAAAAGCAAATACCGTTCCAATGACAGAAAATGTCAATAAAGCCTTTGTCAATAAACTCTTCTTCATATCATTCTCCTTAATTTTAATTATACGTTCCAAGGTCTTCGTCCACCATTATTCAAACATATGTAGTACAATACCCTTTGATGCCATAATATATCTAAACAAATAAAAACGTTTTTTGCAAGAGTTTATTGTTATTTTGCACAAAAAAATAACACGTAGGTAATTTCCACGTGCTATTTTACTTAATATGTAATTATTTTTATATTATTCTATGATAAATCTATGAAAATAAATATATATATGAATAAATCTATATAAACAAATCTTCGTAAATAAATTAGTATGAAAATTAATCTACTGAATTAATAATCCACTGACCATTCTTAGTTGTAGCAGATACTGTAAAACCATCATAATAGAAGAAGCCATCATACTCACCTTCTTCAAGACAGCTCTTATCCTTATCCATACTCTTATACTTTCCAATTGCAGCTACTAACTCATCCATATTCTTTCCAATATACTTTTTAGCAGTACTCTTACCATTGCTATTTGACTTAGCCTTAGTTGCCTTTTCAGAACTCTTCTTTACAACCTTCTTAGCCTTTTTAGTTGTGGTTTCAACCTTTTTAGTTACCTTTTCAGTAGCCGTCTCTGTTACCTTCTCCGTTGTTTCTTCTTTATTTTTTTTCATAATGGCTGTTTCACCCTTATCAGCCTTCTTCTTTGTTTTCTTTTTTGCCTTTGTAGTAGCCTCTTCCACAGCTGTAGTTTCAGTAGCAGTAGTTGTTTCCTCCACAGTAGTCTCCTGCACAGTTGTTTCTGCAACCGTAGTTGCTGCAGCTGTAGTTGCCTCTTCCTTCTTGCCATTTCCACAACCTACTGTTAAAACCATGGCTGCCATAACAGTTCCAATCATAAAATACTTTCTCATTCTCTATTATCTCCTTAACTTACAATATTTAACAACTTAATATACGTTATTCCATATTCCAAAACATTTTTTAACGCAAGCATAATTCTGGAAAGCTCGCCGCCCGACACAATTTTTGCAAGGGGTTTCGGCGGTTCACCCTGGTTAGCGGACAATAAAAATTCAACCTTGTCCATTCCGTTTTTACAAAGGGCGCACGGTTCAAAATGAACCGAAAACTTTGCTCCCTCCATATTAAGTTCCGATAGCTCTGCATTGATTTTGGTTTCAATTATTTTTGCAGCTTTCTGCCTTTTTCCGCGGTTTGTTTTGGCAAGTTCATTTGCCTTTGCCAACAGCTTTTTTATGGTTTCTTCCATTTCCGTTTTTCTTGTTTCCGAAGTCTGAATGGTTTCAAGCTCCGCCTCTGCCCTTTGGCCGTATTCCAAAATTTCCTCTTCCGAATTTCCATATTTTCGTTTCAGGCGATAAATCAAGTCCAGCCGTTCTTCAATTTCATCTAACGAGAATTCGCCAGTTCCTGCCTGTTCCAATTTTTCGTGGATTGTCCCTACAATATCCTCTAAGCCATAGAGAAATTCCGCCATCTTCTCTGAAACATCATCCATTCCTGCTCCCGATTGCGCGCAGGCTTCCACCGCTCTTTGCGCCTGAGACAAAAAATTATAGGCACACACGCCCTCACTATTTTCATACAGCATGTCCAGCGCCAGCGAACAATTTTCCTGAATGGTCTCTTTGTTTTTCACCATGCTGCGTGTTGCTTTCAGTTCCTCTTCCTCGCCGGGACAAAGAGCAGCCTCGTTGATTTCATTGATTTCGTAATTTAACACATCAATTCTGCGCAGCCGTTCTGTTTCATCTATGTCAAGCGCGCTGCGTTCCTTTTCGGCCTCCCCTAACGCAGCATATACTTTATCAAATTCATGAAAAGTATCTTTTTCTGAGTCCCGAACAGAAGCATCGAGAAAAGAAACATGGCTTGCGCTGTTTAAAAGTGCCTGGTTGTCGTGCTGGCCATGGACGTTGATTAGGCATTGGCCGATTTCCCGAAGTTTTGAAACGGGAACTGTTTTTCCGCCTGCTTTACAAATGTTTTTCCCATCAAGAAAAAGCCGCCGGGACACAATCAAGCAGCCTTCTTCATCTGCAGTTACGTCGAGCGTTTCAAGCAGTTTCACTGTTTCTGGGGTAAGATAAAACAAGCCCTCAACATAGGCATAATTTTCACCGTTTCGGATAATATCTCGTCCAATTCGTTCACCCAAAAGCATGTTAACCGATCCGATTAAAATTGATTTTCCGGCACCAGTTTCACCAGTTAAAACATTAAAGCCCGTGCCGAAATTTACGTCGGCCTTTTTAATCAGGGCAACATTTTCAATGGAAAGATTAAAAAGCATATTCCACAAGTCCTTTCTAGCACAATCAGCTTTTAATCATCAGTTTGATTTTGTCTGCTAAGAACGCTGCGTTTTTTTCTGTTTTCGTTACGCACAGCAACGTATCGTCGCCGGCAACACAGCCAATGATTTCATCAAAACCCAGCGAATCGATTACAAAGCCAACAGCCTGGGCCATTCCGGAATGTGTTTTAATCACTACAATATTTATGGCAAACTCAATATTAATAACGGAGCTGACTAAAATGGAATTAAAATTTTTGTCAGCAGAATTATTTTCCCGCCCGCCGCTTTGAACATATTTATACACGCCATTGTCGCCTAAAACCTTTACTAACTTCAAATCCTTTATATCCCGCGAAACGGTTGCCTGCGTAACGTTATAACCGCTGTCAGCCAGCCGTCTTGCCAGTTCTTCCTGTGTGTCAATGCTGTATTTCGCAATTAAATCCAAAATTTTCGTATGCCTGCTCAGTTTCATTGAATCAACCCCTTCATCAGCTTTCTTTTTTTACCAGTTTGTTGTGCAGTACACTGAAAAACTTATATCCTTTAAACCGAATTAATTTAAAATTCTTCTGGGCAATTTGAATTACCACAGTTTCGTTTCCGGAAAGCTTACCCAAAATTTCACTGTCCGCTGCCACAACAGCTTCATTGTCAATTGCTGCTTTGCATTTTACCGTAACGGTTTTCTCCGGCGGTACGATAATGGTTCGCGAATACATTTTATGTGGGCAGACAGGCGTTACAATCATGGAATTCAGTGAGGGGTCTACAATGGGGCCGCCGGCGGATAGCGAATATGCGGTAGAGCCGGTGGGGGTTGCAATGATGATGCCGTCTGCCTTAAAATCGTCGACATATTCATCGTCAATGAAAATATCTAAATCCAATATTTTCAGGGTTGAACTTGCCCGTGTTACAACAATGTCGTTCAGCGCAGTGGTCTCTTTTCCGTCTAACAGGACCGCATGAAGCATCATTCTCTCTTCTATTTCATAATCTCCGGCAAAAAGCTTGTTTAATCCTTCTTCAATTTCTTCCCGCTCAATTTCGGCTAAAAAGCCTAGACGTCCTAAATTAATTCCAATTACGGGAAGGTTTAAATTTGACGCTTCCTTAGCAACGGACAAAAGCGTTCCATCTCCGCCCAAAACCAAAATAACATCCATGCCGGCATATTCATTTTCACTGATCTTTTTTGCGTTTTTAACGCTGGCACCGCGGTGCTTTCCATCAATAAAGAGGTTGGCCCTGGTACCAATCAGCTCTGAAACTTGATTTGCTAAAACGTATCCTGGGTCCTTTTGTTCATTTATCACGAGTAATATGTTCAAGTATAATCAACCCTTTTTTATAAATATGCATTTATATTGTATATTATATTAGAATAATGCAAATTTAGCAAGGGTTATTTAAAAAAATACAAAAAAATACGGCGGGTAAGTTTGCCCGCCGTATATAAATTTGCCTTTACGGAACTACAACAGTACCTTCAAATGTCCGTTCCACTTCATTGTCCATAAACGCCACTTTAATTTTTGTGGTACCGGAGGAATGG
>ERZ825324.3071-NODE-3071-length-16136-cov-7.432187_pt1 | contig 16136 bp, 14 predicted proteins | sample MGYA00519859_ERZ825324 | MGnify/ENA primary metagenome ERZ825324 (study PRJEB31778, sample SAMEA3449198) | human gut metagenome | biome: human gut; feature: human-associated habitat; material: faeces | place: United Kingdom | collected 2010/2012 ... | reverse complement strand
CGCCTTTGATTGGGTGGGCCTGGTGCTGATCTGCTTCGTCCTGCCCGCCGTGCTGAGTGTTGTTTTCTGCGAGGTCCTGCGCAAGTGGGGCTGGATCAAAGACGGCGACATGAAGCTGGACTAAACTGCAATAACTCGCAACGGGGAGCACTTCGGTGCTCCTCTTTTTGCTTTGTATAGGCATTTTGCCCATGCATGCGGCGTGGTATTTTCGTCGTTTTTAACAAAGTTTGAAAAAACGCGAAAAAATGTGGTAAAATACTTTTTGCAAACACAAGGAGAAAATCTACCTGCCCATTGGTACGGCCGCCTACCTGCGCCCGCCGGTCACGCCGCAGCAGGCCGAAGCCTATCTGGCCGAGATGCCCGCGCTGGAAGTGCGTACATCCCGCTACCCCAAGCAGGCCCTGCTGGCACAGCATTATCAGGAGTTGTTGCAATCCCACTGTGTGCCGGATTATCTGCGGCTGTTCAAGGAAATCAGCTGCAAGGAGCGGCAGCGAAAAAACAGCGGCAAAAAGCTGAACCTTATGGACAAGGATTATTACGCGACCGCCGAAAAGCTGCTGAGTGAGGAATTCGCCCTTGCCTTGCAGACGACCCCGGACGCGATGCGCGAGCAGCTCCACACCGCTGCGCTGGCCTGAATACGGCAGCCCGGCGCAGCCAAACCAATCCCCCCGCCGCGTGTGGCGGCGTTTACCATACCATACAAAAGCATACCAACCCCGCATACAGGCCCGCCGCCTGCGTGCGGGGCTTTTTATATCCGCGCAGATTGCACGCAATGCCCGGCTATGCTATAATACCCTTATCTACGACTATATCCCGGCAAGGGGAGGAACGATATGAAAAAACAAAACACAGCGGTCCGACGGGCGGCGCTGGCGGTGCTGTATCTGGCCGTATTTGCGGCGGCTGTTATGTACCTGCGGGTGACCATCAGTGTACCGGCCGAGGGCGACGACAAGCTGACCCTGAACGGATGGCTGTACGATATGGGCCGCATGTCCTTCTGGCAGTATGCCTTGCAGGATCTAAAGGAGCGGCTGAGCTTCTTTTTATTAAAGCAGGTGCGGTTCTTCCCGTTCCACTACCCCAACGCGGTGGCGCTGCTGTTTTACCGCACGCTGGCCAGCTACCGGTTGTACATCATTGCCATGACGGGCGCGGCGGCTTTCCTGGTCAGCCGCGTGGCGGCAAAGCTCAGCCGCAGCAATGCCTTGGCTCTGGGCGCCTTTGGTCTGGCGCTGGCGGCGGCTCCTATTTTTAACGAGGGCATGTACAGTTACTACGCCGTGCCCCAGCGGGCGCTGTTCTGGGCCATGGCGGCCTGGCTCTGCCTGTTTGGGTGGGAGAATTCCCACCGCCGCGGCTGGGCTGCAGCGGCAGGCTCACTTTCCTCTGCAGCAGGCTCTGCCTGTTCGGCATCCTGTGCAGCCGTTTCCTTCTGGAACTCCGGCAGACGGCTCAGCGACTCCACATGGCTGCGGTACAGGTTGAGCACATCAGACTTGAAGCGGGTCACTTCCAGACGCACGCGGTCATACTCGCGTTCCTCTGCAAGGCGCTTCTCGTTTGCTTCGTTCTCGATCTCGTCTGCACGGTCGTTTGCCTTCTGCAGCAGTTCGTTGGCATCGCGGATGATATCATCACCGCGCAGATTTGCACGATGGATGATCTCTTCTGCTTTCTGGTTTGCTTCGCGGATGACATTTTCGCCCATGCGCTGTGCATTGATCAGCGCGCTCTTGAGCATTTCACCATCTGCCTCAAAGCTCTTCAGTTCATCGTGCAGCTTCTGGTTTTCAGCAGTCAGGTCCGCAATCTGCTTGCGAAGCTGTTCCGCCTGCGCATCGTCGTCCCGCAGCTGTTCTTCCACCTTATCCAGAAAACGGTCTACGTCCTCTGTGCGGTAGCCGCGGAGGTTTTTCTCAAATTGCACAGAACGGACATCCTGCGGAGTCAGCATAGTCATTTCCTCCCGTTGCTTTTAATATTGAAAAAATTCGATGATCGACCGATCTTTTCTGCTTTTGCCGGGCAGTGCAGTCAGGTTGAAGCGGCCCTTGCCGCGCACCGTGAACACATCGCCCTCATATACCTGCGCATGAGGTTTATCCGCCGGCAGGTGGTTGATCTCCACCCTGCCCGCCTCGATCAGTTCCGAAGCCTGTCCTCGGCTGCAGTGCAGCATAGCTGCCAGCACAGCGTCCAGCCGCAGGGACGATACCGTTGCACTGTGCATCTCACGCTCCGCCTGCGGAAACTGCGGCACCTCGTCCAGCGTCAGCAGTTCCGTGGTCAGCTCCGTGTGTCCAGCCTGAAACAGTTCCCGGCAGATCAGCTGTGCTGCCGGTTCCAGCGCAAACACATAAGCTGTGCCCGGCTGATCCTCCGGCAGAACGATATCTCCCAGCGCCTCGCGCCGCAGCTCAAGGCCCATCAGACTGCCCAGGTAATCCTTGTGGGCGGGCAGCGCAGCCCCCGCCTGTGCACGGCATTGCAGCCGCACACAGCAGATGGGTGCTTCGCCGCAGCTGTACTCCGGCTCGATACAGAGCACCCTGCGCTCCGCATTCAGCCAGCCGCCCTCAAACCGGAAGCCCTCCTGCACACCGGCACGGCCCAGTGCCGCGCGGGCCAAGTCCTGCTCGCGGTCACTCAGGAAAGCCGAATACCGCGCAATGTCCCGGGAAAAGGCCGTGTGGGCCAAGTCCTCGATATGGCGCATGAGATAGCGTTCTTCATCGGTACGCGCAGGGATGAACCCGCGCGCCGCCTTGGGCTGCGGATCAATAGAACGCGCCATTGTTCTCCAGCTCGTCCAGCAGATCGCCCATGATATCCACGTTGTACGGAGTGATGATGAAGGTGCTGTTGGCCACGCGCTTGATCTGGCCATTGTTTGCATATGCAACACCGGACAGGAAATCCACCAGACGGCGGGACACTTCCTTGTTGGTAGACTCCAGATTGAGCACCACGGTGCGCTTGTTGTTCAGGTGGTCAGCAATGGTACTGGCATCCTCAAAACGCTCAGGCTTGACCAGAACGACCTTGAGCTGAGTGGTGGCATTGATGTTGACCACCTTGCCGTTCTTCTTGGCACCCTCAACAGGCTCTTCATTTTCGTCGTCAGCACCAAGGCCGATGCCATTGTTATTATTTACCATCTGGGGGCCATCGTCAATGTACTGATCCTCGTAATCGTCTTCCTGGTCAAACAGACCTTTCTTAATGCTGTCAAGCAAAGACATACAATCTGCTCCTTTCATTCGGGCAGCATGGCGCTGCCTGGCGTTCTTTGCAAATAGATGCAAATAATAGCTTTATCTATTATCGGATTTTTTGCCTCAGATGTCAATAACTACAAAAGCTTTCCATCATACAAATTTTGTCCGGAAACGATTATTTCGTCATAAAGCCTCACCTTGCTGACCGAGCCCTCGGTCCCTTCGGGCAGAACAAGGATGTAATCGCCGTCCGTGATGAGGGGATGGTCTGCGTCCACCGGGTCGATCGGGCAGAAGCGGGCAATGTTGCCAAGTTTCACGTACACACCGGGAATGTAGTTTTCGCCCTGCGTTTGTGCCTCGGTGCCATCCTCTTTTAAATAGTGCACAGCCGCAGCAGGCACCCGCAGGCCGCTGCGCTCTCCTACCGAGATGCGTGCTGCAGCCCGGTTCAGGCAAAGCACATCGCCGTTGATGGAGTTGCAGGCAAGCACAAAGCGGGCAAGGCCGCTGTCCTGATCGATCTCCACCTCAGTGACGGTGGCCTTGAGGCTGTTCTCCACCTGACCCGGGAAGCTGATCTCCACCGCTGTGCTCAGCGGCTTGCCGTTCTGACCCAGCAGCTTTTCGCCCTGCTTTGCAGTGCACACGCCCACATAGCGCCATGTGAACCCTGCCACGATCTTACCGGCGCAGCCGTCCAGTGCCAGCACTGGGTCGGACTGCAGATAGCCCTGCAGCTCCTGTGCGTTCAGTGCAAGGATATCATCGGCACTGGCATTGAGCCGTCCGCTGCTGGAAGAGCGCACAAAATAGCCGGTCTGCGGTGCAGTGATCTGCGCCGGGCTGCCCAGCTGCGCCTGCACGCTCTGGGACTGCTGGACCAGCGCAGTGATCTGATCGGTAAAGTTTGCAGCTTCGCCCGTTACCACCCAGAGCTTGTTCTGGGCCAGCAGGTAGGCATTGGCATCATCATCCACCGCTTCATAATCGCTGTCGTCCAGCGTATCCAGCAGGTCATACAGCGCAGAAGAACGTTCTTTTAAAAGGGTATCCAGCTGCAGCGCAGAAGTGTTCTGCGATTTCTGCAGCAGGTCGATCTGATCATTCAGCTGGTTCAGCTGCAGGCGCAGCGAAGCCTGCGAAGCGTTGCTGTACACTTCTGCCACTGCGGTGCCCGCTGAAACGCGCTCGCCGTCGGCAGCAAGATATCCAAGGTTTCCGCTGCCTGCCACATAGCTTTCGTCGAACAGCAGAACTCCGTCGGCTTCCACCGTATCCGAAATGACCGCAGGCAGCGCAGTCTCATAAACATTCTGCGGGAACAGGATATGTGCGGCCTGATACACCACATAAATTGCTGCCAGCAGCAGAAACGCGATCAGCACGCCTGCCAGAGTGGTAAGCACATGCGGCGCATGGCGTTCCTTCTGGGTCTCATCCGGCATATCGATCATCCTTTCGCTAAAAATTCGCTAGTTTTGCGGATGGCAGTCTGCACTGCATCCGGTGCACCGGCATCCAGCCAAACCACACCGTCCATATGGCGGAACCAGGTCAACTGGCGCTTGGCATAGTTGCGGGACGCCTGCTTGAGCTTTTCCGTGCAGGCTTCCAATGGAGCCGTCTGCTCAAAATACGGAAAGAACTCCTTGTATCCGATGGCCTGCGCTGCCGTGCGGAAGCTTTCCCGGTTCTGCCAGACATGCTCCGCTTCCTTTATAAGGCCCGCTTCCAGCATTTTGTCCACACGCAGGTCAATGCGGCGGTAAAGTACCGCGCGCTCTGGGAAATCCAGACCGAGGATCAGGCTGCGGTAGGGCCGCTCCGGCGGGAGAGACTCCGCCTTCTGTTCGCTCAGCTTTTTGCCGGTGGCACGATAATGCTCGAGTGCGCGCAGCACCCGCACCTGATTGTTCGGGTGGATAGCCGCAGCAGCTTCCGGGTCGGCCTGCTTCAGTTCTTCGTACATGGCAGCACCGCCCTTTGCAGCCAGTTCCGCCGCCAGCTGCTCTCGCAGACCGGCAGGTGCTTTTTCCTCTGTAAAGCGCACCCCATACAGAAAGCTCTGAACATACAGCCCTGTGCCGCCCACAAGGATGGGCAGCTTCTTCCGGGCAGAGATCTCTTCTTCCAGCTTTCCGGCCATGGCGGTAAAGTCTGCCACGCTGAAAGCCTTGTCCGGCGTAAGGATATCCACGCCGTGATGCGGGATACCGCAGGTCTCCTCCGGTGTCACCTTTGCCGTGCCTATGTCCAGACCTTTATAGATCTGCATGGAATCACAGCTGATGACCTCGCCGGAAAAATGTTTTGCAAGCTCTACGCCCAACGCCGTCTTTCCGGTTGCGGTAGGGCCGACGACGGCCACCACGGGATGTTTATACGATGCGTCCAAACTGCTTTTCCAGCTCCTTCCGGGTCAATTTGAGTACGCAGGGGCGGCCATGCGGGCAAAACGGCGGCACCTCGCCGGAAAGGATCTTTTCGGCCAGCGCCAGCAGTTCCTGCGGCGAGGACTTGTCCCCCGCCTTGATGGCTGCACGGCAGGAGATAGAATGCAGCACCCACTCGGTGTGCTCGTTCAGCGCATCATGGCCGCCCTTGAGCAGCTTATTTGCGATCTCCACCAGCAGACTTTCGGCATTCTGCGGCTCCACATCTGCGGGCACCGCGCGCAGCACCACGGTATTGCCGCCAAAGTCCGCGATCTCAAGGCCCGCATTTTCCAGCAGAGGAATGTTATCCAGCAGGGCCTGCTTTTCCTCCGCAGCAAGGTCGATGGCAGCAGGCTCCAGCAGCATCTGGCTGGGCACATTGCCATAGTTCGCGGCCAGTTTTTCGTACAGCTGGCGCTCGTGGGCAGCGTGTTTATCGATCAGGCACAGCTCGTCGCCGCGTTCTGCAAGGATATATGTTCTGAACACCTCGCCCACATAGCGCAGCGGCTCCGGCTGATCCGCCGTCGGATCAAAGTTCATCTGCTCCGGCTCGGCCAGTACAGTTTTCTGTTCTGCCGCTTCCGGCGCATCCGGTTCTGTTTCTGCACAGGGTGCACTCTCAGGTTCTTCCTTCGGTGCTTCCTGCGCAGGGTTCCACGCTGCCATATGGTCCTGAGGCGAATGCAGTTTTGTCTCACCAAATTCCGGTTCCACATCCAGCTGCGTTTCACTTGCCGCCGCACGGAACGGCTCTGGTGCCTTTGTCGTTTCCAGCTTCGGGCTGTGAAGGGTCACGAACGGATCCAGCATATCCTCGTTCTGAGCACTGCCTTTCCAGCGCGGCACACTGGGTGCTGTCGGTATTTGCATTGCAGCAGACGGGGCAGGCTGCTGCGGTGCTGCGGCGGGTTTTGCCGGTTCCCAGTGCTGCTGTGGCAGAACGCCCGGGTCTGCCTGCCCCCGAATGATCGCAGAAAGACCTGTAAAGTTATTATTCTTTACATCATTTTTGATTATATCAGCGTCTTTTTTTGAATTTTCAGTTTTTTCTTCTTCTTTGTCTGCTTCAAAGGTAAAAAGCCGTTCACCGGTGCCGGGCTGAGCCAATGCCAGCTTGACAGCATGATACACCACATCAAAAACATCATTTTCGCGGGCAAAGCGGGCTTCGATCTTGGCCGGATGCACATTGACATCCACAAGGTCGGCCGGCATTTCCAGCAGCAGAATGCCGCCCGGGAACTTGCCCTGCATCATGGTACCCTTGAACGCCATCTCCATACCGGCCATCATGGTGCGGTTGCGCACATAGCGGCCATTGATGTAAAAATGCTGCATACTTCGGCTGGCGCGGCAGCTTTTGGGCGGGGTAATCAGACCGGTGATGCGGTACACGCCCTCCTGATTTTTCAGCTCAATGAGGTCCCGGCTGAACTCCCGGCCCAGCACCGCATAGGCTGCACCGCGCAGCTGGCCGTCGCCGGGCGTGACATACTGCAGCTTGCCCTCACGGATGAACTTGACGCTGACTTCCGGGTGGCTGAGCGCTACATGGGTAACTGTATCCGACACAAAGGTGCCCTCGGAGGAGTCCTTTTTGAGGAACTTCATGCGGGCAGGCGTGTTGTAAAACAGATCCTTTACCCGGATGGTGGTGCCCACAGCTCTGGCACCCGGCTCACGGGAGACCTCTTCCCCGCCCTCAATGCGGTAGACCGTGGCAAACTCGTCCACCTCGGTTCGGGTGGTCAGCTCTACACGGGCCACGCTGGCAATGGATGCCAGCGCTTCACCGCGGAAGCCAAGCGTATGGATGTTGGTCAGATCGTCCGGTGTTTCAATTTTGCTGGTGGCGTGGCGGATAAACGCCGTGGAGATATATTCTGCCTCGATGCCGGTGCCGTTATCGCTGATCTCGATCAGCTTGACGCCGCCGGATTCAATGCTGACGGTCACCTGCGTGGCACCGGCATCAATGGAGTTTTCCAGCAGCTCCTTAACAACGGATGCCGGACGCTCGACCACCTCACCAGCTGCGATCAGCTCGGCTGTGTGCTTATCCAGAACATGGATCACTGCCATGGTGTTTTCCCTCCTTGTATGGTCTGAGTCAGGTAGAGCAGTTTCATCTGTTCAGGCTGCCCTTCAGGGTCTTTTTCAGCTCGTAGAGGAAGTTCAACGCCTCAATGGGGGTGAGTGTTTCCACATCCAGAGCTTCCAGCTTGTCCATCATCTCGCTGGGCACAGCCGGAGAGTTATACTCCTGCAGGGCATCAAAATCCATCTGCTCTACTTTATTTTTAGGTGCAGTTGCTTCCAGCGCGCGCAGCACCTCATGGGCGCGGCGGGTCACACTGCCGGGCAGGCCTGCCAGCTTTGCCACCTCGATGCCGTAGCTGTCATCCGCCGGTCCGCGCACGATGCGGCGCAGGAAGGTGATGTCCTCGCCGCGTTTTTTTACTGCAATATTGTAGTTTTTTACGCCGTCCACGCCGCCTTCCAGCTCGGTCAGCTCGTGGTAGTGGGTGGCAAACAGAGTCTTGCAGCCAAGGCCCTTGGCGGGGTCTGCAATGTGCTCCACTACGGCGCGGGCAATGCTCATACCGTCAAAGGTGGAAGTGCCGCGGCCGATCTCGTCCAGCACCACAAGGCTTTTGGCGGTGGCATTTTTCAGGATCTCCGCTACCTCGGTCATCTCCACCATAAAGGTGGACTGACCGGCAGATAGGTCGTCCGACGCACCGATGCGAGTGAAAATGGCATCCACCACACCCACATGGCAGCTGGAAGCCGGTACAAAGGAGCCGATCTGCGCCATCAGCGCGATCAGTGCATTCTGGCGCATGTACGTGGATTTACCTGCCATGTTGGGGCCGGTGATGATCAGGCAGCGGTCTGCACCACAGTTCAGGGTGGTATCATTGGGTACAAACAGGCTGCCTTTCAGCATCTGCTCCACCACAGGGTGACGGCCCTCGGTGATGGTCAGCTCGTCACTGTCGTCCACGATAGGACGGCAGTAGTTGTTTTCCGCTGCCACCTGCGCCAGCGCCGTGAGCACATCCAGCTGGGCCACCGCATTGGCCGTGTGCTGGATGCGGTCCAGCTGAGCGCTGATGCTTTCCAGCAGTTCGCTGAACAGGCGGTGCTCCAGCGTGATGAGCCGTTCGTGGGCACCTAAGATCTTGCTTTCCAGCTCTTTCAGTTCCTGCGTGATGTAGCGTTCGCCGGAAGTCAGGGTCTGCTTGCGGATGTAGGTCTCAGGCACCATGTTCTTATAGGAGTTGCTTACCTCGATGAAGTAGCCAAACACATGGTTATAGCCGATCTTCAGCTTGGGGATGCCGGTCTCCTGCCGCAGGCGGGCTTCCAGCTGCGCCAGAACGCCTTTGGTATTGTCGCGAATGGAACGCAGCTCGTCCACTTCGGCATGGTAGCCTTTGGCAATGACACCGCCATCCTTGAGGGTAGAGGGCGCTTCCGGGTCCACCGCCGCATAAATACGGGCCTTGATGTCCTCCAACGGATCGATCTGTACTGCCAGTTCAGCAAGCTCCGGGCAGCCGCAGGCCTCAGCCAGCCTGCGCAGGCCGGGCAGCCGGTCGCAGGTCTGGGCCAGTGTATAGATCTCCTTGGGTGTGGCAGAGCCGTAAACCGTGCGGGTCATCAGGCGTTCCATATCCGCAATGTAACCCAGCTCTTCGGTCAGGTCGCCGCGGGTCATGGTCTGCTTGACAAGGCTCTCCACAGCGTTCAGGCGGTGGTTGATGAGTGCACTGGAAATAAGCGGCTGCTCGATCCAGCTGCGCAGCATACGCTTGCCCATGGATGTACTGGTCTTATCCAGCACCCAGAGCAGCGTGCCCCGCTTTTCGCGGCCGCGCAGCGTCTCGGTCAGCTCCAGATTGGCGCGGGTCACGGGCGAAAGACGCATGAACTGGGCCTTATTATAGGTTATGACCGTTTTCAGACGTTCCACGCCCTTGATCTGGGTATCGTGCAGATATTCCAGCAGTGCCGCCATGGCAAAGCGCACAAGGCCGTCCGCTGCAATGCCGGTGGTCTGCGCCCAGTCGCGGCCAAACTGGTTTTCCAGCGATGCCGCCACAAGGCCCGGTGCATAGCGCTCCTCTTCGATCAGCTCCACCGAACAAGTCATATTCTTTTTGATGTACGCCGTCACCTCGCGGCAGTCCAGCAGACCCGGATTCATCAGTACTTCGCTGGGATGGTAGCGGCACAGCTCCGTAATGACCGCCGGGGCGATCTTGTCTGCATTCAGCTCTGTGATATGGGCCGTACCGGTAGAGACATCCGCAAAGCACAAACCTGCTTTCTTTCCTTTGAGGAAGATACTGGCAATGTAGTTATTGCGGTCGTCCTGCAGCATACTGCTCTCAATGACCGTGCCGGGTGTGACCACGCGGATGATGTCCCGCTTGACAAGGCCCTTGGCCTTGGCCGGGTCTTCCACCTGCTCACAGATGGCTACTTTGTAGCCCTTGGCGATCAGCCGCGCCACATATCCCTCGTAGCTGTGGAAGGGCACGCCGCACATGGGTGCTCGCTCTTCCATGCCGCACTGCTTGCCGGTCAGGGTCAGGTCCAGTTCCTTGGATGCCGTCAGGGCATCGTCAAAGAACATCTCATAAAAATCGCCGATGCGGTAAAACAGAATTTCGTCCTTATGTTGTTTTTTGATTTCAAGATATTGCTGCATCATGGGCGACAGCTCTGCCATGGTTTACCCTCTCTCCCGTTCTATGGTTCTGTGCACAAGTTTGCGGCTTGTAACCGCTTTTGCAAACAAAACGCGGTCTGTTTTGCACAGCCGCGTTTTGTTTTTGCCGGTTTTAGTGGCAGCCGCCGCAGGTGGAGCAGCTGCCGGTGCAGGAAGCAGAAGGCTCCTGTACCGTCATGGGGTCGCCGCCATTCATGGCAGTGTTGATGATGGCATCGATATAGTTCACGAGGTTCTCGCAGTCACGCTTGGCCTCGTTGTAAGCCACCATGCCCTCGTTGCCCATGATCTGGCCGTACAGGCTGTTCACCTTTTCGTTCAGTTCGGCGATGCGGGCATCGTTGCGCTCGCTCTTGCCGATCTCATTGTTCAGATCCATGCGGGCGAGGTTGAACTCGCCGATCAGGTTCTGCAGCTCTTCGTCCTTATCGTTTGCCTTGCGGGTCTGATCCAGAACGAGGTAGCGGCTATCGGTCTGCAGCGCAACGGCTGCGCGCTTGAAAAGATCAATGCAATCCATTTGAATGGTCTCCTTCTTATTTATACGTTCAGGGGCACTGCCCCGGAATCACTCAGGCAAGCTCACCCAGCAGCACAGTCGCCCGTGCGCCCGTGAGATGTACGTTGGCATAGCTGCCCATCAGGGAAGCATCTGCCGTGAACTCCACCGTCAGGTTGTTGTCCAGACGGCCGGAGAGGGTGCCCTCATTGCGGCCAAAGCCCTCTACCAGTACCTTCACAGTCTGACCAACCTGCGCCTTGACCAGTGCCATGGCGATCTCGTCCTGCAGCTTGAGCAGGCGGGTCATGCGGTCGGTCTTTTCCTTGCGGGGGGTGGGGTCCGGCATATCGGCGGCCTTGGTGCCGGTGCGCTTGGAATAGATAAAGGTGAACAGCTGCATATAGCCCACCTTCTGCACCAGTTCCAGCGTCTTTACAAAGTCCGCTTCGGTCTCGCCGGGGAAGCCAACGATGATGTCACTGGAAAAGGTGATGCCGGGCACCGTTTTGCGGGCGTATTCGATCAGCTCCATGTACTGCTCCACCGTGTAGTGGCGGTTCATCTTCTTCAGCAGTTCATCGGAGCCGCACTGCACCGGCAGGTGCAGGTGCTTGCACAGCTTCGGCTGGGCGGCAATGGTGTCGATCAGCTTGTGGCTGGCATCCTTGGGGTGGCTGGTCATAAAGCGGATGTGATAATCGCCGGGCACCGTGCACAGCAGGTTGAGCAGATCAGAAAAGTCCACCTTTTCTTCCAGACCCTTGCCGTAGCTGTTGACGTTCTGTCCCAGCAATGTAATTTCCTTATAGCCTGCCTCCACAAGACCGCGGAATTCAGCAAGGATATCACCGGGCTTGCGGCTCTTCTCGCGGCCGCGCACATAAGGCACGATGCAGTAGGTGCAGAAGTTGTCGCAGCCGTACATGATGGGCAGCCATGCGCGGAACTCGCTCTCACGCCGGATGGGGATATTCTCCACGATGACCGGGCGCTGGGCGGGCTCCATCAGCACACGCTTATGCTTCTGCAGCTTCTGGGCAATGAGCTGTGGCAGGGTGTCGATGCCGTCCACGCCAAACACAAGGTCAACGTAAGGATAGCTCTGGCGCAGCTTTTCCACCACATGCTTCTGGTTGGCCATGCATCCGCACAGGCCGATGATGAGATCATGCTTTTTTTCCTTGAGTCCCTTCAGGGCACCTACGTTGCCGAACACACGCTGCTCGGCATGCTCACGCACGGCGCAGGTGTTGAAGAGGATCAAGTCTGCATCCTCGGGCTTATCGCACAGGCCATAGCCGATGTCCATCAGCACGCCCTTGATCCGCTCGCCGTCGTTCACGTTCTGCTGACAGCCATAGCTGTGCACAAAGGCCAGCGGCGGCGTATCATAGGCCTGCTTTACCAGCTCAGCGGCAATGTTATTATGTTCAAAACTAATGTATTCCAATCAAACCATCCTTCTCCGCCGGGCCGAAGCGCCCTGTGCGGCGAAAATCTATTTGCACTTTCTGAAAAGAGCCTTCTCTATAGTATACCCTGTTTATACGCTCCGGGCAAGAGGTTCCGTGCAAATTTTATGGTTCAGTGGGCGTTTTCCTGCGCCTGCTTCTCGCAGCAGACCTCGCATACGCCGATCAGCACAACAGCGCAGTCCTGCACATAGCCCTTCTGGTTTTTCACCAGTTTCATTACCTGCTTTCCGTCCACCTCGGCATCGGTCACGCTGCCGCACACGGTACAGTACAGATGGCTGTGCCAGGGCAGCGTGTGGTCAAAGCGGTCAGCCTTGCCTGGAATGGACACCCGGCGCACCCGGCCCGCATCCACCAGACTATTCAGGTTACGGTATACGGTGCCAAGGCTCAGGCCCGGGCATTCCTTGACCGCAGCATCATAAATTTCCTCGGCGGTGGGGTGATCGCACAGGTTCTGCACCGTCTGCATGACCAGCTCACGCTGTTTGGAATATCGCATATCGTTCTCCTTTTTCTTTGTTTTTGGGTTTTGGGTGTAAGGCGTGGCTCAGACGTTCTCTTCGCCCTTGATCTTTGCCCAGTAGGCACGGGCCGCCTGCTCATTTTTGTTATCGCCAAAGGTATAATATTTTACGTCCTTGATGGCATCTGGCAGGTACTGCTGCTCCACCCAGTGGTGGGCGTAATCATGGGCGTATTTGTAATTCTGTCCCTTTACCAGCGCATCCTCACCGTCGTAGTGCTTGTTCTGCAGTTGGCGCGGGATCGGCCCGGTGCGGCCCGCCTGCACATCCGCAATGGCCGCGTTGATGGCATCATAGGCACTGTTGGACTTAGGACTGGTGGCCACCAGAATGACGGCATCTGCCAGCGGGAGCCGTGCTTCCGGCAGGCCCACCATGTTGGCGGCATCAATTGCCGCCTTCACAATGGGGATGATCTGTGGATAGGCAAGGCCCACATCCTCGCAGGCACATACCATTAGGCGACGGCAGGCCGAGGGCAGATCTCCTGCTTCCAGCAGACGGGCCAGATAATGCAGCGCCGCATCCGGGTCGGAGCCGCGCATGGACTTCTGGTAGGCTGACACGATGTCGTAGTGGTCATCGCCCTCCCGGTCATACCGCATGGCAGTGCGGCGGGTGACCTGCTGGATCATTTCCAGCGTAATGTGCTTTTCCCCATCCTCAATGGGAGCTGCCGTCACCGCAAAATCAAGACAGCCCAGCGCCTTGCGCAGGTCGCCGCCTGCGCTCTCGGCAAGGTAGGCACAGGCATCCTCGTCCATGCAGACCTTTGTGCTCTCCCCTTCCGAAAGCTTTTTCAGTGCATTGTGCACCCCACGCTCCACATCCGCTGCCGAAAGCGATTTGAACTCAAACACCGTACAGCGGGACAGCAGCGCATTATAAATGTAGAAGTATGGATTTTCGGTGGTGGATGCAATGAGCGTCACCGAGCCGTCCTCAATGCATTCCAGCAGGCTCTGCTGCTGTTTTTTGTTCAGGTACTGGATCTCGTCCAGATACAGCAGGATGCCTCCCGCACCTGCCAGCGTGCCGATATCCTTGAGCACCGCCTTGATGTCCCCGGTGCCGCAGGAAGTGCCATTGAGCTTATGCAGCGTCATACCGCTGTTTTCTGCAATAATGCGTGCCACCGTCGTTTTTCCGGTACCGGACGGGCCGTAGAAGATCATGTTCGGGATGCGTCCGCTCTCGATGGTACGGCGGAACACCCTGCCCGGTGCCAGCAGATGCTGCTGACCGCAGACATCTGCCAGTGTTTTGGGCCGCAGACGCTGTGCCAGTGGTTCGTTCATCGTGTTTTCCTCCTCCTGTACCGAGGCGCGATTCCCCCAGCATTTTTCTATAGTATATCGCATTTTGGCAGTAAGAGCAAGGTTTTATCTGAAAATCATTCTCAGATAATTTTTGCCCGCAGTTTACAAAAAACGCAAAACATGGTATTATCGTATCAGCTTTTGTCGATAGGAGTGGATGAAATGCCTGTTCGCAAAAAAGCACCAGAAGACCTTACTGCAAAAAAGGCGCTGGCGCTGGAAGTGATCGACCGGTTAAAAAAAGAATACCCAGATGCCGGCTGTACATTGGATTATGACCACGCCTGGCAGCTTCTGGTCAGCGTGCGTCTGGCAGCCCAGTGCACCGATGCCCGCGTGAACATTGTGGTGGAAGACCTGTTTGCCAAATATCCCAATGTTGCTGCGCTGGCTGCTGCGGAACCCGAAGACATTGAAGCCATCGTCAAGCCCTGCGGGTTGGGACACTCCAAAGCGCGGGATATCTCCGCCTGTATGCGGGTGCTGCGCGATAAATACGGTTGTCAGGTGCCTACCACCTTTGAAGAGCTGCTCGCCCTGCCCGGCGTAGGCCGCAAGAGCGCAAACCTTATCATGGGCGATGTGTTTGGCAAGCCTGCTATCGTAACAGACACCCACTGCATCCGGCTGTGCAACAAGATCGGCCTTGTGGACGGCATCAAGGAACCGCAGAAGGTGGAAATGGCCCTGTGGAAGATCGTTCCTCCGGAAGAAGGCAGCGACCTGTGCCACCGCTTTGTGATGCATGGTCGGGCAGTGTGCAATGCGCGCAAACCAGAATGCGAAAAATGTTGTTTGAAGGATATTTGCCGCTTTGCCCGGGAAACCGCCGGGCAGAGCGCAGAGCTTTAAAACTCAGGAGGTAGAATATTATGTTTGGTTTTATTTTCAGTCTGCTGATCGGCGCTCTGGCTGGTTACATCGCCGGCCGCATTATGGGCAGCGAAACTTCCACCGTGCGCAATATCGTGCTGGGCATTCTGGGCGGTTTTGTAGGCAGCATCGTGTTCGGCCTGATCGGTCTGAGCGCTACCGGCATCGTGGGTGAGATCCTCGTTTCCGTTGTGGGTGCCTGCATCTGCATCTGGATCGGCCGTAAGCTGTTCAACTGATTTTTCTTGTGTGCAAGGCTGCTCTTTGATTTTTTCTCGGAGAGCAGTTATATTTTTGCGTCACAGACTATTTGCACCTGTTCTGCCGCAAAATCAAATCTTGACAGCGCACAGGAAGTATGATAGAATATTTCTCGTTGCAGAACATGCAAGAAAATTTTATCTGCTACTGTGGCTCAGCTGGTAGAGCAGCTCACTCGTAATGAGCAGGTCGCCTGTTCGAATCAGGTCAGTAGCTCCAAAAATCCTACGAATTTACGTTTAGAATCGTAATTTCGTGGGATTTTTTTATTTAGTCTCGCAAGTTTTCGCAAAACCGCAATATCGCCCACAAAACAAGACAAAATAAAACGCCCCGTGACACCATTTCATAGGGCGTTATACGCATTTTTATGCTTTCTTTTGGACAGGCTCCTTGAGTTCACAATGTAGGTTTGTCAATGATGAGTTGGTCACAGGATCTTGCGCAGCTCCTGCACAAGGTCGCCGATCACGATGGGTTTGGACAAAAAGCCGGTCATGCCGCTTTCCAAGGCATTGCGGCGGTCTTCATCGAATGCGTTGGCAGTCATGGCAAGGATCGGGATCTTTGCCAGTGCAGGGTCGGCCAGTGCGCGGATCTGCCGGGTGGCGGTATAGCCGTCCATCACCGGCATCTGCACATCCATCAGCACCAGATCATAGCTGCCCGGTGCGGCAGTGCTTACCTTTTCCACCGCCACGGCACCGTTTTCAGCCGTATCGACCCGGAAGCCGTACTCGCACAGGATCTCCTGCGCGATC